>JGI24703J35330_11748138_pt1 | contig 11077 bp, 10 predicted proteins | sample TergutNt197P1_FD_35330 | JGI IMG/M metagenome (IMG submission 35330) | reverse complement strand
GCGCACAGTGAGCCGCAGGCGAACGTTTCCCGTGCGCAATTAGCGAACCGCTTACAAGGCATAGGCGGGGCGTTATTTCCTACCATTGATTCGCGTTGAAAAGATGGCGGCAGCGCAATAATTTCAAGTTTCAAGAAAGAGGATTTTGGTATGTTAAATTTAATTGCAACAGCAGCATTTGGGTTGGAAGCGGTTGTAAAACGCGAAGTTACCGCGCTTGGTTTTTCGGATATTAAATGCCTTGACGGCAAGGTTGAGTTTTCGCACGATAACTTACATGAAGCCATAGCGCGTGCAAATTTATGGTTGCGTTCTGCCGACAGGGTCTTGTTAAAAATGGGAGAATTCCCGGCTACAACCTTTGACGATTTATTTGAGAAGGTTAAGGCTTTGCCGTGGGACGAGTGGATTCCCGTTGACGGAAAATTTACCGTAACAGGGAAATCTGTGCGCTCAGGGTTATTCAGCGTGCCTGATGTGCAGTCAATCGTAAAAAAAGCTGTGGTAGAAAAATTAAAAACAAAGTATAAAATCGAACGCTTTAAGGAAACAGGGGCGGAATACACGATTCAAGTCGCGCTTTTGAAGGACATTGCGACACTTACCATTGACACAACGGGTGCAGGCAACGGCTTGCACAAACGCGGTTATCGTGCGCGTGCAACACGCGCCCCCATGAAAGAAACCATGGCGGCGGCGTTAATTCAGCTTGCACACTATGTTGACGTATTGGGCGAAAACTACCGTACCGCCGCAGTAAAGCCGTTTTTAGACCCATGTTGCGGAAGCGGAACCTTGCCCATTGAAGCCGCTATGCTGGCAAAAAATATCGCGCCCGGCCTTGCGCGAAAGTTTGCGTCGGAAAAATGGCAAATTATATCGCCCAAAATATGGAAAGAAGCCCGCACTGCCGCGTATTCTGCAATCAAAACGGAAACCGCGCCTGCAATTTACGCATCTGACATAGACCCCGATGCCGTTGAGCTTGCACGCACCAATGCGGAACTTGCCGGCGTGGATGACTGCATTGTTTTTGAAAACCGTGCCATTTCGCAGATTTCTCTCCCTGCCGAAGCGGGCATTGCAATAATTAACCCGCCCTATGGCGAACGCCTTGGTCAAATAAAGGAAGCAGAAGAACTTTATGCCCAACTTGGCAGCCTGTTTAACCCTACAAAATGGAATGTATACATTTTAACGCCCGATGAATTCTTTGAAACATCATATAAAAAAAGAGCCCGCGCAAAACGCAAACTCTTTAACGGCATGATAAAAACGGATTATTACCAGTATTTTTGAAACTGCGGAAGCTTTTTACCTTCTTCGTGCCATTGCAACAAAGCGCAGAAGTTGTGCCAAAGCAACAATAAGCGCGGCAACGTAGGTAAAGGCAGCGGCGTTTAAAACTTTTCGCGAGCCTTCAAGCTCGTAGCCTGTGAGAATGCCGGTGCCTTCAAGGATGTATTGTGCGCGGCTTGAGGCGTTAAATTCTACGGGCAAAGTGACAAGATGAAAAAGAACCACCGCGCCCATCAGAATTATGCCTATGTTTACCAGCCCAAACATCTCCATCCAAAAACCGATAATAATCAGGAACGGGGCAATGCGTGAACCAATGCCGGCTACAGGCACGATGGCAGAACGAATTGCCAAAGGCGAATATCCTTCTGCGTGTTGAATCGCGTGGCCGGCTTCGTGCGCGGCAACGCCCACCGCGGCAACATTTGCTTGGCTGTAAACGGACTCAGACAGGCGAATGGTATTGTCTCGCGGGTCAAAATGGTCGGTAAGATGCCCGGCGACTTTCTCTATGCGCACATCGGATATACCTGCATTGCGCAATACTTCGCGGGCGGCTTCCGCGCCTGTCATTCCGTTGGTGGTGCGCTCTTTCGAGAATTTCTTGAAACTTCCCTTCACCTTAAAGCTTGCCCAAAGCGAAAGCGCGATTGCAGGCAAAACTAAATAAAGAAACAGCGGGTCAAAACCCCAATACATCATTGAAAAACCACCTTTCTTGACGTTGATAAATCCATCATACCATATTGCCTGTGATTGGAACAGTGTTCAATATTAGCGCACCCAAATCCATTGGAGGTATTGTTTTGCTGTGTTTGTAAACGCGCATACAACCGGCAGAAACTTCGTCAATCAGTATAATTTCGTTGTTGTTTTTGCCAAACTCTAATTTTAAATCGTACAGCTCTAAACCTTTATTTTGCAAATCGGTTGCGATTAGCTGTGCGATTTTTCGGGTAAATTTTGCGCAGGTTTCGTATTCATCGGGCGACATTATTTTTAATATTACAAGCGCGTCCTTTGTGATTAACGGGTCTTTGCGGGCATCATCTTTTAATGTAACCTCCACAATAAAATCCAAGTCATCGCCACATTTTACATACTCTCCGTACCTGCGCACAAAACTGCCTGTTGCCTTGCGCCGGCATATAAATTCCACCCCTTTGCCGAATAGTTGTGCGGGTTTTACATCCATGGCTGCCGCGTTGATATCGCATTTTATAAAGTGTGTGGGGATTCCGCTTGCCTCAATCATTTCAAAGTAATGCACCGAAAGCCTGAGCGATTCGCGCCCAAGCCCCTTGATGCTTACGCCAACCTGATTTTCGCCCGGGTCGAAGATGCCGTCTTTTCCCGTAGCGTCGTCCTTTAGTTTTAGCGTAAGTGTTCCGTTTTCATTTTCGTACACATTTTTTGTCTTGCCCTCGCAAATTAATTTCATGTTTTCCTTCTTCCTGAGAAATTCGCTCGTTCATTCAGTAAGTGAAGCCGCAATATCCGTGCGGTAGAACAAGTTTGCGCATTCAATTTTTTTAACGGATTCGTATAAATTTTCCCGTGCGGTATAAAGGTTTTTCCCTTTATAGGCGGCAAGAAGAACGCGCCCGCCATTTGTTAAAATCTCGCTGTTTTTGCCCCTTGCAGTGCCGCAGTGGAAAACAAGAGTTTCGCCCAACGCATCAAGCCCGGTTATTGGAAAACCGTTTTGATAGGTGCCGGGATATCCCTTGGACGCCAAAATTATTCCAAGCACGCTGTCGTTGCACCATTTGAGGGCGGGGTCGCGATTTTGGAGAATTTCCGTGATTACGGTGTACAGGTCGCTTTCAAGGCGCGGAAGAATAACCTCGGTTTCGGGGTCGCCAAAGCGTGCATTAAACTCAATCACCTTCGCGCCGGTTGCTGTGGCAATTAGCCCGGCATAAAGAATTCCCGTAAACGGACGGCCTTCCGCCACCATTGCGGCGGCGGTGGGAATCAGAATTTCATGCGTTGCGGCATCAACCATTTCGTCGGGAATTTGCGGCACGGGCGAATATGCACCCATTCCGCCGGTGTTAGGGCCCGTGTCGCCGTCGAATGCGCGTTTATGGTCTTTGGCAATCACCATCGGATAAACATTTTTGCCATTGACAAATGCCATGTAAGAAAATTCCACGCCTTCAAGGAATTCTTCGATAACTACGGTTTTGCCCGCCGCTCCGAATTTCCCGGTTTGAAGCATTTCGGAAAGTGCCGCCTCGGCATCCTTGTGGTTTTCTGCAATTACAACGCCTTTTCCTGCTGCTAAGCCGTCTGCTTTCAGCACAAAGGGCGGCTTTCTATCGGCAATATATTTTTTCGCCGCCGAAAATTCTGTAAAAACTTCGTACTCTGCCGTAGGAATTTTGTATTTTTTCATAAGCTCTTTGGCGAAGGATTTACTGCCCTCGATTATTGCGGCATTGGCACGGGGCCCGAAAATTGTCAGACGTTCTTTTTCAAAAAAATCTACAATTCCGTCAACCAAGGGTGCTTCCGGCCCCACAAAAGTAAGGGAAATATCTTCACGCTTCGCAAAAGCCGCAAGCGATGCAAAATCCGATATGGGAATGTTTGCGCATTCGCAACCCTTCATCCCGCAAATCCCCGGGTTTCCCGGCGCGACAAAGACTTTTTCAACCCCCGGCGATTGCGCAAACTTCCACGCCAATGCGTGTTCGCGCCCGCCACTGCCGATTATTAAAACTTTATTCATAAGAAATTAAACCTCCCCGGTAACTAATGCCTAAAATGCCGTATGCCTGTAAAAATCATTGCTAAATCGTGTTTATCGCAAGCGGCAACGGAGTCTTTATCTTTGATGCTGCCGCCCGGTTGGATTAGCACTTTTATGCCGGCGGCGGCGGCAAGCTCTACGGTATCGGGCATTGGGAAGAATGCGTCAGAAGCCAACACCGCGCCTTTTGCGCGTTCTCCTGCTTCGGCTATTGCGATTTTTGCCGCGCCAACGCGATTTGTTTGGCCCGGCCCTATACCAACCGTCATGTTGCCGCGGGCAAGTAAAATGCCGTTGGATTTGATATATTTTACGCAAGTCCACGCGAATTCGGCGGTTTTAAGCTCGGCCTCTGTGGGTTTGCGCAAGGTGGGGAATGTAAGCGAAGCGTCGTTAAAACCAAAAATATCTGCCTCTTGGATAAGCAAACCGCCACTTATGGCAGAAATCGCTTGGCGGGCAGTTTTGCGGTTTTTGGGCATGTCAACCTGCAATAAAATTAAATTCTTCTTCTTGGTAAGAATTGCCAAGGCTTCTTCGGAATACGAAGGCGCGATTATTATGTGAAGCATAATTTCGGATAATTTTTCTGCGCAGGGCTTGTCTGCCCGGCGGTTTAAGGCAATAATACCGCCGAAAATCGAAACGGGGTCGGCGTCGTATGCGCGGGAATATGCCTCTGTTATTGTTTCGCCAATGCCAACGCCGCACGGATTTTGATGCTTTACCGCCACAGCCGCCGGCATCGAAAATTCCTGCACCATGGCAAGCGCGGCGTCTGCGTCTGCAATGTTGCAGTAGGAAAGTTCTTTGCCGTGAAGCTTGTGCGCGGCAGTAATTGAAGTTGCCGTCTGAACAGGCTCGCAGTACAGTGCGGCTTTTTGATGCGGGTTTTCGCCATAGCGCAAAGGCTGTTTTAATTCATATGTCAGGCTGAGTTTTTCCGGATAATCTTCTTTCGTGAAATAGGAAGCAATTAATGCGTCGTAGGCGGCGGTGTGCCTGAACGCCTTTGCCGCAAGTTTTTTTCGCGTATCCAAAGTAACATTGCCGCCGGATTCCAACTCTGCCAGTATGTTTGTGTAATCCGCCGGCTCAACGATTACCGCAACGTCGCGGAAGTTTTTTGCGGCAGAACGCAACATTGACGGCCCGCCGATGTCTATAGTTTCCACGGCATCTTCTTCGGTCGCGCCCGGTTTTTGAATCGTCTCTTTGAACGGATAGAGATTAACCGCCACAATATCAATCGTGTTAATTTCATGCTTAACGAGGGTTTCCATATGCGCGGGATTATCGCGAACGGCAAGAATTCCGCCGTGAATCGCGGGGTGCAGTGTCTTAACCCTGCCGTCCAAAATTTCCGGAAAATGTGTTATTTCGCAAATATTTATTACGCCCTCGGATTTTAATAATTCATAAGTGCCGCCCGTGGACACAATTTCATATCCCAACCGTGCCAAACCTTTGCAAAATTCCAAAATCCCCCGTTTGTCCGAAACGCTGATTAATGCGCGCTTTTTCATTTTCACCCTCCGTAAGTAGTTCTAAGTCTATTATTGCATTATTTTCATGGAATTTCTATAGTTTTCACAAATTCCGCCGGGCAATAGAAAAATAAATTTTACGGAATTGCGGTATAATAAAATTTCACGGTTCAACAAACAAGGAGAGTGCTGATTGTGAAAAATAAATTAATTTATACCGAAGATATGTCAAAAAAAACACTTGCGATAGCTATAATTCTCGCGGTATTTTTTATAATTTTCACCCAACCGGTTTTTGCGCAGTATAAAGTAAAAGACCTTGATACCGAGGTGTTTTTTTTCCGAACACAAGAAGTAGAATTGCCAATCATTATGTATCATTTGATTACAGAAAGGCCCAAATATCTGGGAAAATACGGAATCACGCCTGAAGAGCTTGAAAGTGACTTGGCGTATTTGAAGGAAAACGATTACGAGACGGTGGTAGTGCAGGATTTAATCAATTTTGTTAACCAAGGCGAAAAACTGCCCAAAAAGCCGATTATGCTAACCTTTGACGATGGAAACGCGAGTGATTTTTTGTATTTGCTGCCACTTTTGGAAAAATATGAAATGAAGGCCGTGCTTGCGGTTTTGGGCGGCGCGGCGGATAAATACACGGCGGAAGCCGAATCAAACCCTAACGCACGTTATCCGAATTTGACATGGCCTCAGATAAAAGAATTGCATGAGTCCGGGCTGGCAGAAATTCAAAGCCACAGTTACGGGTTGCACAATGTCCCCATAGGCAGCGGCAAAAAACGCGGCGAATCCAATGAGGCGTACAAATTGCGTTTTTTTGACGATTTGAAGAAATTTCAGGATGCCTGTGCGGCGCAGTTGGACTATTCGCCCACGGCGTTTATTTACCCGCTTGGTGTAATCGGCGATGGCTCGCGTGAGGTTTTGGAAGAACTTGGCATGTCTGCAAGCATCTCTTGCCAGGAAGGAATGAATATTATCAGGCAAGGCGATAAAGACTGTTTGTTCAGCCTGCTTCGCACAAATCGCCCAAGCGGCCGCTCTGTTGAGGATATTTTGCGCAAGCTCCAAAAAAATCATTAGGGGCATCATTACACAAAACGTGTATGTATTTGTTTTTGCGGCATAATAACTGTAAAATATATACATACCGTAGTTGAAGTGAAGCGAGTGAAAGAATATGCTTGTAGCGGCTTATGGCACAGACATTGCAAAAATAACATATGAAACCCTTGTTGCGTCGGATATTTCGGATTATTTGCAAACGGGTTTTGATGTGGCGATTAAGCCAAATCTTGTTGTGTCGCGGCCGGCAGAAGACGGTGCAACCACTCACCCGGAAGTGGTTGAAGGAATTTTGTTATTTCTTTTGGAATTTGGAATTGACGCGAAAAAAATATCAATAATCGAAAGCTCGTGGGTTGGCGACGATACGCGGCGTGCGTTTGCGGCGTGCGGGTTTGAACCTCTTCGCAAAAGATACGGCACGGCTTTGCATGATTTAAAAGCGGATACCTGCGCAAAGATGGAATATAATGGCGTGAGTATGCAGGTGTGCCGCCGCGCAATTGAAGCGGATTTTTTAATCAATGTGCCTGTTTTAAAAGCCCACTGTCAAACGCGGCTTACTTGTTGCATGAAAAATTTGAAGGGTTGCATTCCCGACAGCGAGAAGCGGCGTTTTCATACAATGGGTTTGCATAGGCCCATTGCCGCTTTAAACGGGCTCATAAAAACGGGATACAACGTAGTGGACGGCATCTGTGGTGATTTAACATTTGAAGAGGGCGGAAATCCAACTTATGCAAATCGAATAATTGCAGGGCGCGACCCCGTGCTTGTTGATTCGTTTTGCGCAGAGCTAATCGGATATTTCCCCGAAGACATCGAGTATCTTCTGCTTGCAAAAAATTGGGGGCTTGGCAGTTTTTTTTCGCCCGATACGCCCGTTAAGGAAATTAATACAGACAAAAAACCCGTAAACGCTATAAAATCTTCGCGGCTCGCAACACGTTATGAAAAAATAATAAACGAAAAATCCGCTTGTTCTGCGTGTTATGCCGCACTTATCCACGCATTGCATCGCGGCGGCGGTTATGACTTATTTGGCGGCGCAATAAAAGGTAAAATATGTATAGGGCAGGGCTTTCGCGGAATGTCGCCCGGCGACTGCGGGTCGCCTGGCGACTGCGGGTCGTGCGACGACTGCGGGTCGTCCGACAACATTGGCATCGGAAATTGCACAAGGGGTTTATCCGCGTACGTACCCGGTTGTCCGCCAAAGGCAATGGATATATTGCGAAAATTCAAAAAAGTATTGAGGTAAAAACTATGATTTTTAAAGGCAGAGGGCAAGCGCGTGTTTTTGTAACAATGCTTATATTTATGGTTATGGCAGGGGTGATTATCCCCCGTGCAACAGGGGTGGAAAACCACGCGGAAGAGGTAATTGCAGAACTGACCGCATTAAACCAAGCGGCGATTGAACTTGCATTGGAAGCGGGGCAAAGCGAAATGCTCTTGCAATACGGCGATATAGACGTAAGCCAATCCGGCATTGAGTTTTATATCCAAAACAATTCGGGCGAAGACTACAGATATGGCTACAAAGGCTCTTTGGCAAAATATGATTCGGGCGAGCTTACAGCCGTCCCTGTGATTGTGCCGTCAGATTTGGATTCTTCCCTCTACAGAACAGTTGCCGGCGGCACAATTTCGCGCTCGGCGGCACTTTTGTTCCACTGGTACGGCACGCTGCCGCCGGGCAGATACATTTATATCCGCGAATTTTTGCCCATTAATGCAAATCAACCCGGCGAGTTTTTATTCCTGGAATTTGAAATAACAGAGGAAACACCACGGTTTTAAAGTCATAATTAACTAAACAAAATAAGTAATTTTGGTTCTACACATATCTGAAATTGTTAAAAACCCGGGAGGCACGCATGAAGACTTATTACATTACCACGCCGATTTATTATTTAAACGGCGACCCGCACATTGGCCACACCTACACAACGGTTGCGGCAGATGTTATTGCGCGGTACAAAAAGCAGCGCGGATATGACGTAAAGTTCCTTACAGGCTCGGACGAGCATGGGCAGAAGGTAGAGCGCGCCGCCGCAGAGGCAGGTATTTCGCCGCAAAAATTTGTGGACGATTTGGCAGAAAAGTTTGCGGATATCTGGTCATTAATGAATTGCGAATACGATTTTTATCAACGCACTACCAATCCGTCCCATGTTGCATCGGTAAAAAAGCTGTTCAAAAAGCTTTATGAGCAAGGGGATATCTACAAAGGCGCGTACGAAGGGCTTTATTGCACGCCTTGCGAGACATTTTTTACAGAAAGCCAACTTAACAACGGAAATTGTCCCGACTGCGGCCGCGCCGTTGCGGAAATAAGCGAGGAGTCATATTTTTTCCGCATGAGCAAGTACCAAGACGCGCTGATTAAACATTATGACGAAAACCCGGAATTTTTAATGCCGCTTTCGCGCCGCAACGAAATGTTTAATAATTTTATCAAGCCGGGCTTGGAAGACTTATGTGTTTCGCGCACGTCGTTTTCTTGGGGAATTCCTGTAGATTTTGACCCCGGGCATGTAATCTATGTTTGGATTGACGCACTGCCAAACTATATAACTGCCCTTGGTTATCTTTCCGACAACGACAGTGATTATAAAAAATACTGGCCGGCAGATTTGCATCTTATGGCAAAGGAAATTGTGCGTTTTCACTCAATCATTTGGCCTTGTATTCTGCTTGCCTTGGGTGAGCCTTTGCCGAAACAGGTTTTTGGGCATGGCTGGTTACAATATGACGGGCAAAAAATGGGTAAATCTTTGGGGAATGCAATATGCCCCAAAGCATTGGTTGCCGAGTACGGTGTTGATGCAATCCGTTACTTTTTGTTGCGGGAATTCACCTTCGGGCCGGACGGGAATTTTACCCAAACGGCACTGATTAACCGTTACAATGCCGACCTTGCCAATGACTTGGGGAATTTACTTTCGCGCACGGTGGGCATGGTTGACAAATATTTTGGGGGAAAGCTTCCGCAAACCGAAGCCGCACCCACTGAATTTTGCCCGGATTTAATATCGCAAGTTGAATCCATGCTTGAAAAATTTGAAGCGCGCATGGAAAAACTTGCATTCTCCGATGCCCTGAACGAGGTGTGGAATGTAGTGCGCCGCGCAAACAAATACATCGACGAAACCGCGCCATGGGTACTTGCAAAAGACGAAAACAAGCAGCCAAAGCTTGCAACAATTTTATATAATTTGGCGGAAACACTGCGCATTATCGCGGTGGCAATCGCCCCCGTGATGCCAAATACCCCCGGGATTATTCGCCAACAACTTAACATCACGGGGTTATCCGACAGGGACAGCGCGAAAACATTCGGGCTTCTTCCGCGTGATGTTCATGTGACAAAGGGCGCGGCGGCATTCCCTCGTTTTGAGAAAGAAAAATCATGAAAAATAAATTTTATGAACCCATTCGTGCCGAAGGCATGTCAAAAATCATGATAATAGATACGCACACCCATTACAACGACAAACGCTATCACGAAGACTGCGAAAGTTTAATAAAATCCCTGCCGGAAAACGGGGTAGAAATCGTTATTAACGTGGGGTGCGATTTAAAAACCTCCAAAGCCTCTGTAAAACTTGCAGAGGAATACCCGCATGTGTACGCCTCTGTAGGGGTTCACCCGCATTATGCAGGCTCGCTTACAGACGATGATTTGGAAGAAATAAAGTGTTTGGCGGCAAATAAAAAAGTTGTGGCATTTGGCGAAACGGGTTTGGATTTTTTTCATAATTTTTCAACCCCATATGAGCAACGCCTGTGGTTTAAGCGACAACTTGAGATTATAGGCGAGCTTGGCCTGCCCGCAATCATCCACTCGCGTGATGCTTCAGACGAAACTTTTGCCTTTATCGAAGCGATGCCCGCCGTAAGAACAGGCGTAATTCATGCATTTTCCGGGGACGCAAAACTGGCACAGGACTATGTAAAATTAGGCTTTCACATTGGCATAGGCGGCGTTGTAACCTTCAACAAAGCCGACGCATTAAAAGAAGCCGTTGCGGCGGTTCCTCTTGAAAGAATCCTTCTTGAAACCGACTGCCCATACCTTACGCCCGCACCATTTCGCGGAAAACGCAATGAATCGGCATATCTGTCCTATGTTGCCGAAGCGATTGCAAAAATAAAGGGCATATCTGCCGAAACCGTAATTGCTCAAACAAATAAAAATGCAAAAAAATTGTTCGCCCTATAGGGGGTTAGGGCGTGTTGCCACTACTCCAATGGCACGCTTTTTGAGGAAATTTTCCGCCACTCTTCGTCAGTTTTTCCTTGCTTGCCTCCAGCAAGCTGCGTCAAAACTTCCTCGATTAGGAGCTGTTCAGAAATAACTTGCGAATTTTCCCGTGTCTTTTTGCCGCAATCCTGCGTCGCAAAAAGCCTTGCGTGCCTCCAGCACGCGGCGGTTTTTGCT
>JGI24703J35330_11748137_pt1 | contig 11077 bp, 12 predicted proteins | sample TergutNt197P1_FD_35330 | JGI IMG/M metagenome (IMG submission 35330) | reverse complement strand
ATGCCTTGTATTACGCCACCAATTAAGTTATTCGTTTGACTTGGTGGCGTAACCCCCTTTCCAAGGGGGGTGGCAAAGTTTTGCAACGCAAAACTTTGCCAGGGGGTTAATAAACGGTTCGCTAATTGCGCACGGGAAAAACGTTCGCCTTTGGCTCACTGTGCGCCTATCGCTCACCACAAGGCACTTCACGTTGTGGTGTTATTTTGAAATCTTGATTGGCGTTGTATATATTTATTAAAGAGTAGTAGTAGCAGTAGGCTTTGTTAATTAGTGGATTGGTGCGAATTTCGGCATGAACACTGTGTTTTTGCTGTGGGCAAAACTGTATATTACCTGTTAATTGAGGCTACTGTTTTCAAGGTTATCCACAAGAGCAATTTTTTTGGGTTCTTCGCCCGGTTTTTATCAACACTTGTTAACAGGTGGGTGTTGAAAAAGCGGCTACGCCGCATTTTTTCACCGCACGAAGTGTGGTGCGCCGCCAAAGGCGGCGGAGCGGAAGTGGGCTTGCCCACTGTAGCGAGGGGGCTTGGGGGCGTAGCCCCCATGGAATATGAAAAAGCGGCTACGCTGCATTACTCGCCGCGTATGCGAAGTTCTAAGTCTTCAACGGTAAGGCGCATTTTTTCATCGGTTTCAAGCTCATCTGCTATTTTGTTGCAGGAGTGAATAACCGTGGTATGGTCGCGGTTGAAAAATTTTCCTATATCGGGAAGCGAAACGTCCAAGATTTTGCGGCATAAGTACATGGCAATTTGGCGAGGCGTAACGACTGTTTGCGTGCGTTTGCGCGAAATAAGGTCTTCGGCGGTGAGTTTGAAATGAGAGGCAACCATGTGACGAATGTAATCAAGGGTTGGGGTGGGTTGTTCTTTGCCCACAAGTTGGTCTTTTAATGCTTCTTGCGCCATTTCTATAGTAATTTTTATATCTGTGAGGCGGGCATAGGCCATGACTTTGTTTAACGCGCCCTCCATATCACGAATGTTGGAGACTATGTTTTTGATAATAAATTCTTTAACGGGTTGGGGAATATCAAGCTTTTCCATACTTATTTTTTTTTCGAGAATGGCGGTGCGTGTTTCATAGTCGGGGAAATTAACGTCGGCAATAAGCCCTGATGCGAAACGGGATGTAAGACGGTCTTCCAAATCTTTAAGGTCTTTTGGCGGAACATCTGACGTAAAAACTATTTGGCGGTTCATGGATGTCATGAAATTGTAGGTGTGAAACAGCTCTTCTTGGGTTTCTTTTTTGCCCGCAAGAAACTGAACATCGTCAATGAGAAGAACATCTGCATTGCGATATTTTTTGCGGAATGCCGGGGTGGTTTTTTCCCGTACAGACGTGATGTATTCATCGGTAAAAATGGAAGATGCGACGTATAAAACATTTAACTCTGAGCGGCTGTCGTAAATCTGGTTTCCGATAGAGTGGATAAGATGGGTTTTACCCAAACCAACGCCGCCATACAGAAAAAGCGGGTTATATTCCACGGTTTCGCCCGGTGTGTCTGCAACGGCGCGTGCGCCTGCATAGGCAAGCTCATTACATTTGCCCGAGACGAATGTATCAAAGGTATAACGTGCGCGAAGGTTTGTTTTTGCGTAATTGCTTACCTTGCGGGAAAAATTTGAGGTTTCTTCGGCAGAAATTATGTTAAGTTCGGCATCTTCATTTGTGAGTGAGCGAATATACCGCGTCATCTCGTGATGGTAGCGGCTTACGGAGTCTTTGTAAAAATTATTTTCGGCTTGAACGGTAAATGTATTATTTTCAAATCTAACGGGTTTGAGGGGAATAATCATCGTGTCGAAAATAACCTGAGAGATGGATTTTTCCAACCTTTTTAATACTTCATGCCACAGGTAATGAACATCCATGAAAAACCTCCGAAAGTTATCCACAGCGTTTTCCACAGATTGTGTATAACTTTGTATTGGCAACAGCATAGTGCGTGACGGCACGCACTAATTTCATTATACCAAAATCAGGGCATGTTTTCAATAAAAATAACCTGACGCTCATAACAGATTCTTATTATTTTTTCGGGTATTCTGCGTGCATCTGCAAAAAATCTCTCGTTTATTTCAATTGTTTGGCGCGGCGCGGGCAAGTTTAGCTCGTTTTCTGCTGTCCGGGTAGAAATATAAATGCGGTCTTCCCATACATAACCGCTGTAAAATGAACGTATCCACCGGTTTTCGTTGGCTGCATTTTTTTCCACAGAAGAAAGAAAAAATTCCCCCGCGATTGCGGCGGCATATGCATTCATAAGCGGTGGCTCGATTGAAACAGAGAAATCATCGTTGCCCGCACGGAAAACAGAAAATGCATCGGCATAAACAATAAGCCCCAACCGCGGGAATGATTGCAATGCATTGTATAAGCGCGAAATTTCTTCTGCCGCCTGTTTAAGCCTGTACCTGTAGTCTCCCCGCGTAAAATGGCTTACACCAAGCGGCAAAATCATCACGGGCGCGTGGTGATGGAAATTCATATAAAATTCTTCAAACATTTTTAATATGTCTGTGAAATAATTTTCTGCATCCCAACATGCAAAAAGTGAAATGCCCACCCAGTCTACGGCAGAATGCCCCGGGAAAAACGGGTTAAGCTCTGTGGCGGAATGGCTTGGTGCCATCCACACAAAGGAAACCATGGGCGCGTGGGTGTGGAAGATATTGCGCGCCATGCGGAAAAGCAAAGTATATTCTGCCGCAGGCAAATCATGCGTTGGATAAAAGGCAACAAACATCGGCAGGTTGAACGAACCAAGCCGCTGTGCCAGATATATAATCAAATCTGTAACGGGAACATCGTCAAAATCGTCTGTTCGCGGGGGATGTACCACAAAAAGCGGCGTTGTAAGTGATGCAATATTGTGCAATAACCACGAAATAGGAACATCTTCGCCAAGGTTTATTTCATTAACAAAAACGGCATGACGCTTGTCTGCCTGAAATTCAAAAACACGAATGGCAGTCTCGGGTGCAAGCCACCCGCCAAGATACGCGCCCTCTGCCGGCTCAAGCATGGCGCGGTTTCCCCCGGGCCCGCGATACAAAACAGGATATGCTACAGGCTGCGGTTCTTCATATACAAAAGGCTCTTCGTAATTTGTGGTCGAAATTCCGCGGTGAGTCCGCGGCGTTCCCGTAATTTGCGCGGGCGTATCCGTAACACATCCAACCAAAAAAAGTAAAGAGGCGAAAATTATAAGTTTTGTGATAAATTTTATCATGAAAAAGGCAACACTCTTTCATTGTGAAATGTTGCCTAAAGTTTCGCCCGATAAATTTTCTTTAATACGCCAAATAACCCTTTCTTGCATAAAAAATTGTAAGAACCGCACCAACAAGCCCAATAATGCCTGTAAATATAAATGCCGGCGAAAGCCCGAATGCATGGCTTATTTGCCCTGTGACAAAAGGCCCCAGAAACATTCCGATGCCGTAAACCGCCTGAAAAAACCCCATTGCCGCGGCCCTGCGCGGCGGTGCTATGTCGCGGATACATAAACCAAGCAGTAAAGTACCTAAAATCGCGCCACCCACAGAGGATATTATTTGTACAATAAAAAGTTCCAAAAGCGTTCTGCTTACCGCAACAAGCGCGCTGCCCAACCCCGCAAGCAAAAACCCAATTACAATAGTTGCCGCGGCACCAAGTTTTTGCGGCATGATTGTTCCCGCAAGGGGTGCCATAAAAATACCCGGCACCGTAGAAACCACAAGCAACATTCCAATTTGGAAATTGCCTGCGTCAAGATGCGCCGCCGCCAAAGGCGTAAAGCTGAATGTTGTTGCAAAGGCAACAAACATGCTTAAAATTGCCAAAACCGAACAGCTTAGTAATTGTTTGTTTTTTGCGACGTTTAAAAGCTCTGCAAATGAGGGGCTATTTTCAGAAGAGATTTCAATCGGGGGTTCAATATTTCCGGAAACCCTTTTTTCAACAATGCCAAAGCCAATAAAAAGCCCGGTGATTCCAAAAATTCCCCCTAATAAGAAAGCGTGTTCAACCCCAAGTTGTTGGGCAATTAAACCGCCTGCCAGCGCGGCAACCATGCGGCCTGCGGCATTGCAGGCAGAAAGATACCCCATGGATTTTGTGGTTTTATCCGGGGGGAAGTAGGACGCGCCAAGTACTGTAAATGTCACCCACGAGGATGCCGCTACGCCGCCAAATGCACGGGCAAGCAACAGGGAATTGGGGCTTGGCAGAAAAAAGACCAAAGTACCTGCGGCGGCGGCAAAAAGTAGACCCAGCTGTACAAAAATTTTGCGTCTGCCAATTTTGTCCGAAAAAATGCCAAGGGGGAAGCGTATTACCATTTGTGTAAAGCCGTATGCCCCGCCGATAAGCCCCACCAAACGATAACTCGCACCCATTTCACGGGCGAAGGGCGCGACGTAAGGCACATATGTATACAGCGAAAACCAAAATATTGCAGTTACAAGATAAAAAAGCCATTTTCTGTTGCGCATAAATAAATTCTCCCTTAGGGTGTGTTGGGATTTTTCAACACTCCCTATATAAAAATAATCTCTTCGGCGTAATCAAAGTCCTTTGGTTTTTCGCCGGGGATGACCCAAGTGCAACGCTCGCCGGATTCTTTGAGGGTGGAGCAGGCTGATGCAACAGCTTTTGAGTAATACGGCGAAACAATTATATATTCCGGGTTATTTTCGGGTATTACGCCACCAAGCCGGCAAATTATTTCCGAAAGCGGGATAACATTTGTTTCCGATAAATTAAAATCTACAAAAGCGAGTGCTTCCAAGATTTTGCGCAAATGCGCCTCGCCTCTGCCCTCGGGTATTTCCCCGTGTTGGTGCGTTCCGGGGCGCGGCGTTAATAATCCGTTTGTGATAAATGACATGGGTACGCCCTGTGCAGTAAATTTTTCTGCAAGGGAAGCGATTATTTTTACAGCACGTTCTTCGGTATTTTCGTCGTGCCAAGCCGAATGACGCTCTGCATCAAGCAGAAAAACAATTTGCCGCGCATTGGAAAAATCCCACACATTAACCATAAGCTCTGTGGTTTTTGCCGATGCCTTGAAATTAATGGATTTCATGGGGTCATGGGGCGAATACTCACGAACCCCGCGGAATGAAAAAGGGTCTTGGTTGATGGGATAAATTGTGCGTAACTGCCCGTAAATGCGGGTGCAAAGCGCGTTAAGCTCATCTGTTTCAAATGTGCGCGGGTACACAATAAGTTGCGTTTCATTTTCAAATTGCCGTATGTATTTATGCTCCATCAAAATATCCCAGCCCGTTACTTCAAGGCCGTGGATTACATAAAAACCACGTTTCGTGCATGTAAAGCCCAGCCGGCGTGTTATTTTCTGGTGCATCAGCACATGGAATAAATCATTGCGATAATAAAAATCCGAAATGGCTGCCGCGCCTTTGTCGGCAAAAACAAGCTCTCTGTCTACCTGAAACTTCACCGCAAGCCAAGGCAGCGGCAACCATTTGCGATTGGTTACAACTTCGGTAAGGATAAGCTTGTCGCCCTCGGTTGCCGTCGCCGCCGATATGCTGAGTGATACATCAACATTTGAAAGGCAGTACAGGCTGTAAACCTTCTTTATAAAAAGAAGGACGAGCAACAGCGCGAGAAATACCCCCAAAGCACTCATATCATTAACCCCATATTCCGAAAATCATGAGAAATCCTCTGTGGGCACTTCCACGGCAGAAAGCGCGGAATAAACAGCTTGTGCCTTGCCCTCTGCCCGGATGGTGCTTCTCATGGAAAGCCTGTGCGGCCAACAATAAGGCGCGAGATATTTTATATCCTCGGGGGTTACAAAATCGCGGCCCGCCAAGGCGGCAAATGCCTGCGATGCCTTGGCAAGCGCGAGCGACGCACGCGGGCTTATTCCAAGCGCGACATTCTCGTGGCGGCGGATGTTTGATGCAAGGTCAGAGATATACAGGCACAAGTCTCTGTGGACGGTTATTTTGCTTACTGCTTTTTGAATGTTTACCCATTCATCGGCAGAAGAAACCGCTTGTAAATTCCCCAAAGGGCTTTCGTCCTTAAACCCAAGAAAACGCTCGATAATATCTGCCTCGCCGTCACGCGATGGATAACCGATTCTCAGTTGCATTAAAAACCTGTCTAACTGCGCTTCGGGCAAGGGAAATGTCCCCTGTGTTTCCACCGGGTTTTGCGTTGCAATTACAAAATACGGCGGCGGCAAGATGTAAGTTTCGCCGTCTACGGAAATCTGACGCTCTTCCATGCACTCCAACAGCCCGGATTGAGTGCGCGGTGTAGCCCTGTTAATTTCATCCGCAAGCAAAATATTGGTAAAAAGCCCACCACGCCGGAATGTAAATTCCCCCGTTTTGGGACTATATGCATTAAGCCCTGTGAGGTCGGTGGGCAATAAATCCGGCGTAAACTGAACCCGCTTGAAATCCCCCGCAACCGATGCCGCCAGTGCCTTTGCAAGGGTTGTTTTGCCCGTGCCGGGCATATCGTCAATCAAAACATGCCCGCCCGCCGCCAACGCAACAAGTACCAAATCAATCTCAGCCGTTTTACCAACCATCACTTTTTCAATGTTGGCGCGCACAGAAAGCATCTTTTCCCGAACCGTTTTAATATCCATGGCTTAACCCTCGAACAGGGCCCGTGCAAACATGTCTGCATCAAAGGGTTGCAAGTCGTCAATGCCCTCGCCCACGGTTATAAATCGCACGGGGATATCAAGCTCATTCTTGATGGAAACCACAATGCCGCCCTTGGTTGTGCCGTCAAGTTTTGTAAGAATAATACCTGTAATATCCGCTACTTCTTGGAATAACTTTGCCTGTTGCAAAGCGTTTTGCCCTGTGGTTGCGTCCAAAACAAGCAGAACCTCCCGTTGCGCCTCGGGAAACTGCGTGGAAACAATACGATTTATTTTACGCAATTCTTCCATAAGATTTTTTTTATTGTGAAGACGCCCCGCCGTGTCACAAATAAGCAAATCAATACCTCGTGCCTTAGCCGCCGCCGCCGCGTCAAATACAACCGCCGCAGGGTCAGAATTTTCTGCCTGACGAATCATTGTAACGCCTGCGCGCTCGCACCATACATTCAGCTGGTCAATTGCCGCCGCACGAAATGTATCTGCCGCCGCAACCAAAACACTCTTGCCCTCAGATTTATACCACTTCGTAAGTTTCCCCACCGTTGTGGTTTTGCCAACGCCGTTTACGCCAATAATTAAAAGTACCGCAGGTGTCGAAAGCTCAAATGGTTGGGTGTCGGCGGTTAGCGCACAGGAAATCTCTTCCGCAAGGATTTTTTTAACCTCTTCGCCCTCTTTTACATTTTCCGCTCTAACCCGCGTTCGCAGGTTTTCCAAAATCCCCATCGTCGTTTCTACACCCATGTCCGCAATTATAAGGGCTTCTTCAAGCTCTTCAAAAAGCTCTTCGTCCACTGTGCGAAATGTTGCAAATACTTGCCCCACGCCACTCATTATGCTGTCGCGTGTTTTTGTTAACCCTTGTTTGATTCGCGAAAATAAACCAGCTTTTTTTTCTTCCATGTCTCTCTCCTGTCGCTGTATTCCTTTTTGAAGGGGGGTTAAAGTGTTTTTACTTTATAAGTATAACCAATTGTAGTGTTATTAAGGGGCTTGTGAAAGAGGAATTTGAAGTGGTAGGTTTGGAGAATCCTCCACCATCCATACCTTGCCTTTCAGACAGCCAAGTATTTCTGAACGAGGTCGTTTTTTTGATTGCTCCATCACTTCAACACCACCATATTGCGGCAAAAAGACCGCAAGTCACTTTGCTTTTTTGCAGGATGGAACGCTAGGACAAAAAAATTTTAACTATTTTATCTGTGTGGATTATATGGATAATGCGAGGTTTAAGCTCAAGATGTCATTTGTTTTTTTTTAGGTCTACCTACAGATTCATTGTATTGGGGTTGATATTTCATGACTAATATGCTTTCAAGAGCTTTTCTAAATCTCCAGTCCATTATTGATTCATCAGTTCTGTAATATTTAACATATACTACATCTTTGTACCAACCTTTTTCAGTATGCGAACCATTACCATTTTTTTCAATCTGTGAATTATAGTAACACCTGTTTCGCCTATATAAAGCATCTTTTTATTGCTATCTAATAAAAAATAAATAAAACTTCCTTCCTCTGTTACTTCATGTTTATTATCTGACTCGATATCAGTTAGCTTACAGCATATAAAGCAGACATCCAAACTATCAATAATATCTACTATACTCTGTTTTAATTTTTCAATATCCACCAAATCTGTTTTCCTCCAAAAATATAAATCACTCGGTACGATAGATGTATCCTTTGCCTTACATACTGCAAATGCACTTAGGGAATGTAAGAAAATAAACTTCACACTTCCCTTGTCTTTTTGCCCAGTGTCTGCGTCGGCGAAAGTCTTACGTACGTCTGTGTACGTACGACTTTCGCCTCCTTGCCCTCGGACAAAAATCCTTCGGGAATTGTAAAGTTTATTTCCTTACATTCCCTTAGTTACTCCTACATAAATGGATTTATGATTTTCAAGATGCCGTTGATTACTTGCCCATTCTGCATATCCTCTGTCAAAATGATAGTACAGCTTGCCTCTAATGCTGATGCCAGCATAAGGCAATCATAAAGCGAATAATGGTAACGCTCTTTTATGTCCAATGCCATATTTATCGTTTTACGTCGTACCAGCATGACTTCATCACATATTGATTCGATTTCATCCAAGTATTTTGCAATTCCAGATTTGCCAAGCTTATACTTTTTGAACCATACATTGCTGGCTTCATTCATCACTTGAATACTTGTGATGCAATCGGCTCTATTCACGAACTCGCAACAAGTATCACGTTTATCATTTTCGTCAATCGAATACAGATAAACAATAATATTCGTGTCCAAGAATATTTTATCGGGCATTGGCTTCCTCCCGACTAAACTTCCAACCCTTAGTTTTTAATGTAGGAGGAGAGAGCAAGTCTGTTTTTCTTCGGACATTGGCTTCCTCCCGGTTAAATACAAAAGGTTCTTTCTCCAGAATAATTACCAAAATATTGTCAGCAATCTGGTTTTTATATTGCTCGGGAATTTGAATCACGCCGTCTTTAGGGGTAGCGTAAAATTCGTATGCTTGCATGGTATCATCCTTCCTTACATGAATTAACATTTTGTAATATATGAAATTTCGTTGAAGGTGTTTGTGGCAACACACCCAAATTCCATTCGCGGAATATTGCTGCAGAAAATGCTCTTGAATATCGCTAATATCTCGCAAATACTAATTCCGTATCATCGAAATTTATGTCAATTAAAATAAGGCTGTTTTCCCTAAAAAAAAAGGTAAACTCCCAAACAAATCCCCCAGGGAAAGGGGCACTCAGTCCGGTCTCTTCATTGATTATATGTGTCATATTCAATATAAGCTGGTCTTCATCAGTTATATAAGTTCCTTCAGTTCGTAAAGTCGGAAAAACATTGCCCCCGCTTCTTTCAACTACAGTGCCATCTTCATTAAATTCAAACGAAAGCCACGTACCTGAACTTTCATCTGTATGCGTCCACTCTCCTGTCAATATACTATCACCACCACAACCGCCAAGCAAAAAAACCATGATAATTAGCAAAAATAATGCAATTATGTTTTTCATCCTTACACCGCCTAATATTCATTTTTGTTCGTTCAAATGCTTGTGCCGTGATTATATCACGGGTGCAACCATACTCAAAATAATTCCCTCAAAAACCCCTTAAAACCCCTTAACTAAGGTTTAACCAATGCGCGTATTTACTGCAAGGAACATATACTATACAATATTAACGCGAATCAATAGTTCAAAACCTGGCGCAGCGGCGGGGTATGGGGCAGCGCCCCATTCTAAAAGGAGACGAAAATGAGCCAAAAAAATGTGATGGTAGTATTTGGGGGATATTCCCCAGAGCATGAAGTATCGAAAGAAAGTGTGACAACGGTATTGGGGGCGTTAAACGGTCATAATATAATTCCTGTGTATATAACAAAAGCGGGGAAATGGCTGTTATACGACGGCAAGTTGGACAATATACAAGGGATAAATTGGGAGAAATTCGGGACGCCGGCAGTGCTTAGTCCCGACAGAGTGAACCGCGGATTAATGCGCATAGTGTCTGACAAGGTGAAAATTATACCTGTGGACATAGTTTTCCCTGTGTTGCACGGACCCAACGGGGAAGACGGTACAATTCAAGGGCTTTGTGAGCTTGCGGGAATCCCGTATGTCGGGTGCGGCGTAGCGGCAAGCGCGGTTGCCATGGACAAATCAATTATAAAACTTGTGGCAAAAGCATTAAAAATTCCGCAAGCAGAGTTTTTGGTATTTGGTGCGGACGAAATTGCCGCCGATAAAAACGCCGTAATGAAAAAAATCGGCATGAAACTAAAGTATCCGTGCTTTGTAAAGCCCGCCGTGGGTGGTTCGTCAATAGGAATAAGCAAGGTTTCCGGCAGGAAAGAGCTTGCCTGTGCGCTGGAGGAAGCTTTGAATTACTCTTCGCGATTAGTGGTGGAAAAATTTGTTGAAGGGCGCGAAATCGAGGTTGGTATTTTGGGGGAAGGCATTGAGGCAAAAGCATCTGTACCCGGCGAAATCCTTTCTGCGGGCGAATTTTACGATTTTGATGCCAAATATGTAAACCCTGAATCAAAAACCATAATCCCCGCAGAGATTCCGGAAGATACGATGGCAGAAATTCAGAAATACGCCCTTGAAATTTTCCGTGCAATCGGCGGAAGCGGGTTATCCCGCGTTGACTTTTTTGTTGACGCAAATGGTCGCGTAATTTTTAATGAAATAAACACTGTACCCGGTTTTACGTCAATCAGTATGTATAAAAAACTGTGGGCGGCAAGCGGAGTTTCTGCGCAAATGCTTGTAAAAACGCTGATGGATACAGCGTTAAAGGAAACAGATGAATATTGACCCCCCGATTGAAGTTTGCCAAGCAAACTCCAATCACCCCCCTAAAAGGGGGGATTGCGACACCAACATTGCGGAAAGGTTTAATTGG
>JGI24703J35330_11748139_pt1 | contig 11090 bp, 11 predicted proteins | sample TergutNt197P1_FD_35330 | JGI IMG/M metagenome (IMG submission 35330) | reverse complement strand
GAAAAAAACGAGGAAGAGTTTTGCGTCTTATTTGGCGGTATTTATGGGTATGGTTATGTTGTTTGGCACAGTTCCTGCGTTTCCGGCATATGCACAGACGCAGTAGGCTACCGCGCACCAAAAGCCGCTCACACCGCACTAAGCAATGCCATAAACGCCGCAATAAGCGTACTGCTCTCATTCCAAAACTTCGCAGAAGAAGACTCCGAAGAATATAGCTCAGAGGAATACAGCTCCGAAGAATATAGCTCAGAGGAATACATCTCAGAAGAATACATTTCAGAAGAATATATTTCAGAAGAGTCTTCTACCTATGAACACACCGATGAAGAATACCCTGATGAAGATTGTAACGAATATTGTCTGGAATCAATCATAGCTGACGTACTGGCGTTAATAATCACCCTCGCGAAAGTCCCTGTTTCTTTTTAGCCATTTTTTCTTCGTAGAGAACATTATCGGCATTTAGCATAGCGGCACTAAGGCATTCTTTAGTGGCTTCTGAAAGGACGACACTGCCAATACTTGCGGCTATGTTATAAGGGTGGAGTTTTTGGCTATTGTAAGTTTCTAATTCTTGGCGAATTCTTTTAACAACATGTTCGCCATTTTCTTTGGAAGTTACGGATGAAAGTACAACAAATTCGTCACCGCCAAGGCGACCGACAATATCTTCTTCGCGCAGAGCGTCTTTAAGAATTTTTGCGAAGGTGGCAATTGCGATGTCGCCTTCTTTGTGTCCGAAGGTGTCGTTTATAAACTTTAAGCCATCCATGTCCATAAACATAACGTGGGGAAGCACTTCGGTTCTTCTCTTTAGGTGAGAAATCCGAGAGTGCGCAAATTGGAAAAATCCGCGACGGTTCAAAAGCCCCGTTAGCTCGTCGGTTACGGAAAGTGCCTGAATTGTTGAAAGCAGTTCCGCGCCTTTTGCGGCGGCGGCAATGTTTACGCGCAATGTTTCGTAAGCGTCTATTTGAATTTTCGGGTCGTACGGAAGAAGCATTACGCCCACTTCTTCATCCTTGAAAAATAACGGGATGAAGAAAAACGTGCGACGCTCGCGTTCAAAATTAAAGTCAGTTATGGTTGAGTAATCGGAAAAAAGAATAGGGTTTTGATTATATCTCATGTTGAATTTTTGCTCGCCGTCAAAGCCGATTAGCACATCAATTTCTCTGTTTGCAGAAGAGTCACTGCTTTTTATTGGGTTTTTGTATAGCCCGATTAATGCCGTGTTTAGCGAAAGTTCGGGCAATAATTCGTGTAAAGTTTCCGCAAGCATACTTGTTTCAAAAATTAAAACCAGTGTGCTGGTTACTCGTCTAAGAAGCATTCGAGAATCGTTTTGTGCAAATTCTTTTACCCTCTGCTCTTTGTGATGGATTTCGTTTACCAGCGATTTTGCAAAAATTAAAGACGCGAGAACGGGGCTTGATTTTAACCAAGTTGCCAAAATATTAATCGCCTCGTGCCACATGAAAAATTCTTTAGAAAATGTGTTAAAGCTCATTAAAATTTCGTCGAATGCTTGCAAGAACTCTTCTTGATTAAAGGGTTCTTCCTTCATTTTTTCAACAAGGGTATTTGTCCATTCCTTAATTTTTTCTCTGGGAACAACGTGGCGAAACAGCGATATGAACGACGCTTCGAGATTGCTCTTTTGCTCGGCGCGGGTGAATTCTTTTTCAAGACATCCGCAGGATTGCCGCGCAACAAAAACAGATTCTACATACTGCACATCTTCTACGGGCGTTCCGGCGATTTTTTTGCACAGGGTTTCCGCGCTTACCATGCCGATTTTATAAAAATTTTGCCGAGAGGTGCTTATTGATGGAATAAACATCGCAGAATTTCTGTCATCATCAAATCCGGTTACAGCGATATCTTTCGGAACAGAAATATTGTAATATTTCAGCTGGTTTAAAACACCGATTGCGGTTTCGTCGTCGCTGGAGACAATCGCGTCGGCAGATAGTTTTCGATTATTAAAAAGCTCTACAACGGCGGCATGGCCGCTTTCTTGGCTAAAATCACCGGGAAGCACATACTGCTCATCGAATTCAATTTCATTCGCGGCAAGAGCTTTTTTATAGCCGTCAAAGCGTTCTTCTGCCTCGGAATGTCCGTCAGGGCCTTTAACAAACGCGATTTTTTTCTTTCCATGCACTTTTATCAAATGCTCTACCGCGCTAAAAATGCCTGTTTCATTGTCAGCCAAAACAGACTGAACCCCAGGCATAGAAAACGAAACGGACACTATTGGAATATTTTTTGGTATTCTCGCAATATATTTTTCAAAATTTTCCGCGCCGATAATTTGCGCAATAAATCCGGCAAAAATAATTATGCCGTCCAAAGAATTTTTAGAAATCATATCAAAGCATGTTTCCAAATGCGACGCAAAGTTATAATTTGTTGTTTGATAAGTGCCGATAAACGCCGTTAGGTGAATATCGTAGAGCTGTGCATACTCGACAATACCGTCCCAAATCTCATGTTGGCAGGTATTTTCCATAGTCGAAAGTAGAACCCCGAAATGAAGTCTCTTGTTTTCCATACCAAAATCACCTCTATTTTCCTACGCAGAATTCCGAAAAAATCCTGTCAACAATGTCGTCCCCAATTTCCACGCCCAGAATTTCGCCAAGAGAAATATACGCGGCACGAAGCGACACCGAAACAAGGTCTTCGGGAATGCCATCGCGTAATTCTCTGAATGCTTTTTCCACAAAAACGATTGCTTCTTCTAATAAAATTTTATGCCGCTCGCGTGTAATAATTTCTGATTCGTCTGCTGAGTTTAAATTTCCCTTTAAGAATAGCTCTTTTATATATGAAAATAATTCGTCTAAACCTGCACCGGTTTTTGCAGAAATATTGATATTGCGACACCAATTTATTTTTTCCGCTCCATGTTTTAAATCAGACTTGTTCATTAAAATAATTTTATTTTGCGAAAATTTTTTAATAATCGCCATATCCTCAGATGTTAAACCCTGTGTAGCGTCGGCGATGTATAAAATCAGCTCTGCGTCTTGCGCGGCATCGTGGGTTTTTTCTATACCTATTTTTTCAATCGGGTCATCCGTTTCGCGCAATCCCGCTGTGTCCATTATTATAAGCGGAATATCTGCAACGCGCACTTCTTCAGTTAAAACATCGCGGGTTGTTCCCGCTGTTTCATGGACTATTGCGCGGTTTTCGTGCAAAATCGCATTCAAAAGCGTGGATTTTCCTACATTTGGTCGCCCGATAATTGCCGTGCGAACCCCTTCGCGGATAATGCGTCCAATATCCGCTGTTTCGCTAAGCCGCCGCAAATCTTGAATTACTGCGTCTCCGTCGCTGAGAATTTCGACTGCGTTTCGTGCTTCGTCCTCATGTTCGGGATAATCGATGCTTAGTTCAATATGCGCAAGCCATGAAAGAATTTTATCACGAACGCTCTCAATTCTCCGCGAAAGCCCTCCGCCAAGTTGTTTTAAAGCTGTTCTTCGCGCCGCGCTTGTTTTCGCCGAAATTAAATCCATAACCGCTTCGGCCTCTGAAAGATTAATCCTCCCATTCAAAAAAGCGCGTTTGGTGAACTCTCCGGGTTCAGCCAATCGCGCTCCTGCCGAAATAACTGCACCAAGCACTTCACTAAGTATAAAAATTCCGCCATGGGCATAGATTTCAACCGAGTCTTCTCGCGTGAAAGAGCGCGGCGACTTCATGTAGCAAACCATAACTTCGTCAATAACTTCGTCGCCTTTTATAATGCTTCCATAATACATGCGATGAGATTCAAAATTCAAAAGATTGCTACTCCGAAACACGCGGCACAATACATCCAAAGCCTTATCCCCGGAAATCCTGACAATGCCTATAGCTCCCTGTGCGGGAGCTGTTGCAATGGCGGCTATTACATCGCGGCTTTGCATTAATTAAAATTATTTAGGCGCGATAACAACATGCCTGTATGGTTCATTGCCTTCGCTGAAGGTGCGAACCTGCCTGTCATTTTGCAAAATTGTATGAATCACGTGGCGTTCAAAACGAGTCATAGGCTCTAGTTTAACGTTTTGGCGTTTGTCCTTAACTTTTCTTGCGATGGTGCGTGCAAGACCTTCAAGGGTATCGCGGCGGCGGCGGCGGTAGTTTTCTGTATCAATAACCACACTCATTTGCAAATCGCCATGGCGACCTACCGCAAGGTTTGTAATATATTGAAGTGCGTCCAAGGTTTGACCGCGCTTACCAATAAGAATGCCCATATTTTCGCCTGTTAGATTTACATTTAGGTATTTGTCTTTGAGGTTAGTATCAATATTGACGCTAAGACCCATCGCAAGGGTTACTTCGCGCAAAAAATCTCTTACAGCGTCAACAGGGTCGGATTTAATTTCCACTCGAACCTTTGCGTGGCGACCACCAATAAAACCGCCTAAAAGCCCCTTAGAGCCTTCGTCCAAAACGGTAATTAACGCTTTATCTTTAGTAATGTTTAATATTCTCAGTGCTTCTTCTGTGGCTTCTTCTACAGTTTTCGCGCTTCTTACGATGCTGTCTTCTTTATCCATATTTATGTTTTCCTCTCTTTTTTCTTTTTGACCGGAACAACGTCAACAACTTCGGGTACGGGCTTGGAAAATGGTAGGCGAATAGGCGTACCTGATTTTTTTATCAAGACAATATCCTGAATAGTTTGGAAAATTTGACCCGTAATCCAGAAAACACCAACAGCGGCAACAAGATTTACGGTGAAAAACGCCATTATGAAAGGCATAACAAAGAGCATCATTTTTTGTGTAAGAACGGCTCGTTCGTCGGCATTTGGGTCAAAGGTTCTAAGCTGCATAAACCATGAGGAAATAAACATCGAAATACCTGTAATAATCGGAATGATTATACCCGGCAAAGCCCATCCGCTGGATTCCACTATGCTTATGCCAAGAAATCTTTCGATTCCCATAAGCTCATTTACGAGGGGTTGAATATTTGCAAGCGCATCAGGGTCTGCAATGTGTTCGTAAACAAAATCCCAGTCGGCAGGTGTAAATCGGCTGATTACCTGTGCGAGATGGTCGGGAAATCCAAGAATTATTACATGTTCGCCAAACTCGGCAAGCTCGTTTCGGATTTGTTCAACCGTAGTACCATAAAAAGTCCCGCGGGCAACGAGAAATTCTTCAAAAGTATGAAGGTTTGACACCCATGCTTCGGGAATTATTCGTTCAAATCCGTAGGCGCGTCCCTCCGCGAGGGTTTGAATCGCTCCTGTGGCTTCATCGTAATAGCCGATTAATCCGGGGATGTTAAGCAATTGCATTGCCAGATATTCGTACATCTCGCGTAGACGCGGAATGTATACTGCCGCCTGACGCATTACGGTATTAAGCCCGATAAACAGCGGCATTTGTATAAGCAAGGGCAAGCACCCGGAAAGGGGATGCGCGCCGTGTTTTGCAAGCAACGCGCTTTGCTCTTGCTGAAATTTTTTCATCTTTTCAGGGTCTTTAGTATCGCCGTATTTTGCTTTAAGCTTATCCAGTTCGGGCTTTAATTCCCTCATTTTCATCATGGACTTTTGGCTTTTAAGCCCAAGCGGCATAATTAAAAATCGGAAAATAATTGTCATTAAAACAATCGCAATACCTAAAGAATTAGCAGGCCCTATCGAATGAACAAGTATAAATAAAAAATTAATTACATGCCCAAAACCCCGCGAAATGGGTTCCAGAATAGCCCAAGAAGGTGGCTCTAATTGACGCGCACCTAAAGTAAAAATAAATTCAGTCAAAAAATCTTCCTCCAAAATATCCTGCTTTTAAGGTACGGGGTCATAACCGCCCTTGCAAAATGGCTGACACCGCACAAGCCGTTTAATTCCCAGCCAAAAGCCATAAGCCGCGCCATAACGCTGTACCGCTTCATACATATATTCCGAGCAGGAGGGATAAAACCTGCACCGCGGACCCAAAGCCGGGGAAATAAACCGTTTATAAAATCTAAGTGCCGCAAGCAATAATTTTTTCATAAAACACCAAGCCGTTTAAACAAATGCGTAAGCGTTTCGCCAACCTTGGCATATGAACCCTCACGCGGAAGTTTGCCCGCCGCTTCGCGGGCGATAACGATTAAATCGAATGCTTGTCCATTGGGGCTAATTCTTTCAGTAAAAATAAATCTGCAATTTTCTTTTACCAAACGCCTAACGCGATTACGCACAACAGCACAGCCTACTTTTTTACTAACCGAAAGCCCAAGCCTATGCTGACCCAAATTATTAGCCGCGGCATAAACAACAAACAGCGACCCCGCCACACTTTTTTTGCGACTGTAAGCCCGCTTATAATCCAACTTTTTTTTTAATGATAAAAGTGGCTTTGGCATTACGCACTAAGCACGGCTCTGCCTTTTTTGCGCCTTCTTTGCAGAACTTTTCTGCCGCTTGCCGAACTCATGCGCTTACGAAAACCGTGTTCTCTGCTACGTTGGCGTTTCTTTGGTTGATAGGTTCTTTTCATTTTGCTCACCTCAATCTCATTTAAAACTCAAATTGCATTATATTCATTCATTTTATCTACGTCAACAGCTTTGCAAGCATTTTGCATAAGCGTACTTTTGGATAAAACCGCTCAACACCTTTAAATATCAGGGCTACAGCAGTTTTTGTAAATTGGTTTAAATCGGAAAATTTAAAAATTAAATTGTGTTGTAAAATTTATTTGACAGGCATTGGGAAAACTGATTATAATACTAGCTGATTATTGCAGTGTATTTTCAGGAGGTTTCAAAATGATTAGCCCAAAGAAGAAAACATCTAAAGCAAGACGCGACAAAAGACGCGCCCAAACATGGAAAATAGCAATGCCGAATCTGGTTTCATGCAGCAGATGTGGCGAACTTGTGCGTTCTCACCATATGTGCAAAGCCTGTGGCGCGTACAACAGACGCGAAGTATTCCAAAAAGCAGAATAGCTAAAAGCGGATTTCGGAACGTATCGGGTATACGTTCCGAAATCCGCTTTTTTATACACTAAGAAATTGCGCTTATGATACAAGGGTGAACAGTGGAAAAATTAACTATAGCAATTGACACAATGGGAGGCGACCTTGGGCCATCAGCCGTGGTAGAAGGCGCGGTTATGGCAAAAGAAGCTTTTCCATTCTTAGAACCGGTACTATTCGGCCCGGAAGATATTCTGCGCAAGGAAAATATCGGCGAAATGAAAATAATACATTCACCAACGGTGATTGAACCCAGCGAGTCTCCGACTCATGCGTTTCGCAGAAAAAAGGACTCGTCTATTGTGATGGGTTTAAAATACGTAAAAGAAGGTAATGCCGAGGGCTTTGTTTCGGCGGGTTCTACAGGTGCGCTTCTTACCGGCGCAACGGTTATAATCGGCAGAAAATCGGGCATAGAACGTCCGGCTCTCTCTACGCTTTTGCCCACAAAAAGCGGATATGTTTTGCTGATGGACTGTGGTGCAAACATGGATTGCAAGCCTTCATATTTAAAACAGTTCGCCGAACTTGGTACAGAATATATGAAAAAATGCATGAAAATAAATAATCCAAAAGTCGGTCTTATCAATGTAGGAATAGAAGAAGAAAAAGGCAATTCGGCGGCAAAGGAAGCATATAATTTGTTAAAGGCTGAAACCGCGCTAAATTTTGTTGGCAATATCGAGGGTCGTGAAATTCTTTCAGGAGACGTTGACATAGCCGTTTGTGACGGATTCGTTGGCAATGTGTTGCTAAAGCACACAGAGGGCTTTGCAAAAACAATGATGTCTATGATAAAAGAAGAACTTCTTTCATCTACCATATCAAAAGTAGGCGCGCTTCTGGCAAAGGGTGCGTTTAAAAACCTAAAAAAGCGTTTCGACTACCGCGAGATAGGCGGTGCGCCATTTTTGGGGCTAAATCAAATTGTAATTAAAGCGCATGGTTCGTCAGACGCGCTTGCAATAAAAAACGCCATACGCCAATGTGTGGAGTTTTCAAAAACGAAATGAGGAAGATGTAAATGGAATTAGAAAAAATCAGGGACGTTATCGCAGAGCAAATGGATAAGCCCAAAAATTCAATCGCGGCAGAAACCCGCTTCGTCGAGGACTTGAACGCGGATTCGCTGGATATTTTTCAGATTATTTCAGAGTTGGAAGAAGTTTTTGGCATGGAATTCTCCAACGAAGATGCAGAAAGCATCAAAACAGTAGGCGATGCCGCCGAGTATGTGAAAAAAGCCTTAAATTCATGAGCGACCAATTACAAACAAACCTAGGGTACGAGTTTAGCCGACATACCCTTCTTAAACATGCCGTAACGCACGCATCTTTTGTACATGAGCAAAAATTAGACCAATCCGATTCAAACGAACGTTTGGAATTTCTGGGAGACGCAGTTCTGGAGCTATGTATAAGCGATTTATTATACCACCGCTACCCCGACATGGCAGAGGGCGAAATGACAAAAAAACGCGCCGCTCTTGTTTGCGAACAAACCCTTGCGCGACTGGCACGCCGCCTAAGCCTTGGCACATTTATTCTACTTGGGCAGGGCGAGGCATCAGAAGGCGGTCGTGAAAAAGACTCTATTTTATCCGATGCGCTGGAGTCCGTTCTTGGCGCGATTTTCCTTGACGGCGGCATAGAAGAAGCTCGTGCATTAATTTTCCGCCTCTACGAACCCATTATCGACAAAGCATCAAGGCAAGCCAAGGATTACAAATCTACTTTGCAAGAATATTTGCAAAAAAACAGCAACGAAACGGCAACATATTCAATAATAAACGAGGACGGACCGCCCCATAAAAGAACCTTTGTCGCCCAAGCCTTACACAAGGGAAAGCCACTGGGTACAGGTAAAGGCGGTAGCAAAAAAATAGCAGAGCAAGAGGCAGCAAAAGCCGCATTGAAGGATTTGAAATTTAAATAGACTGGTAATAATCTAATCTATTAAAACTTTTAACACAACAGGCAAATCGGTTTTGATTGGGTCGAATTTTACGTTTAGACCATCGGAGTCGCGAGTCCATTTTTTTATTTTACCGCCGAGGAGTTCTACATCTTTAATTATGCCGTTGAAGATGGGGAGATACCATGCGTCTTTTTCACCGAGGGATGTTATGCGAACACTGCCGTCTTCGGGGCTTTTTAAGACGATGGCATATATGTGGCTTCCCTTTAGGGTGAAGCGGATGTCCTGACAGGTGAATTCTTGTTCGTTTGCGTCGGTGAACTGACCTTCTTTGGTTTGGGTCGGGCCTTCGGCAGATTTTCGCCAGACGCTTGTGCCATAAATGGCTTCACCATTTGTCTGCATCCAATTGCCGATTTCTTCTAAAATTGTGCGGTCGCCTTCAGGAATTGTGCCATCGGGACGCGGCCCTATATTCAATAGTAATGAGCCATTCTTGCTAACTATGTCGGCTAGGTCGCATAATAAGGTCTTGGTCTTTTTGTATTGGGCATTTGGGGTGTAACACCAGCTCCATTTGCCTACGGCGGTGTCTGTTTGCCAGAAAAATGGCTGGATATCGGCGAATTTTCCGCGCTCGATGTCCACTACGCCTGTTCCAAACATTAGTCCGTCGTGCTTATAGGTTATTGCGGGTTCGATGCCCCATTCTTTTGCACGATTGTAATAATATGCGGCGAATTTTTTTACATATGGCTTTGCGGCATTGTGTTGAATCCACCAGTCGAAATAAAAAAGCCGCGGACGATAATTGTCCACAAATTCGCAACAGCGGAGTAGCCAGTCTTCGAGGAAATCTGTATCGGGAGCGGGTTCGCCAAAAATATCGTGATGAGCGGCTTCGGGCATTGCAGGCCAGTATAAATCGTCGGGGGTTAAATCGTCGGTGACATCACTCTCGAATTTCTTACCATTGCTGAAGAAAAACCAATGCTCCAGCCTGTGTGACGACGCACCGCGAATAATTCCAAGCTTGTCGCACGCCTCAAATAATTCACCGAGTACGTCTCTCCCCGGTCCCATTTCGCAAGCGTTCCATCGAGAGAGTTCACTTTTATACATTTGAAATCCATCATGATGCTCTGCTACAGGAACTACATAGCCCGCTCCTGTTTTCTTGATTAATTCTGCCCACTCAGTCGGGTCGAATTTTTCAGCCTTGAACATCGGAATAAAATCTTTATATCCAAAATCCTTATGCGCGCCATAGGTTTTTATATGATGCTCATACTCGTTCATACCTTCAATGTACATATTTCTCGCATACCAGTCGTTATAACCCGGCACGGAAAAAGGCCCCCAGTGTATGAAAATGCCAAACTTCCTCTCACGCATCCATTTTGGTGGCTCGAAGTTTGACAACGATTCCCAATTATCACTAAAGGGCCCTTTTGCAATTACATTCTCGATTTCTTTTAAATATGCTTTTTTGTCCATGGTTGTCTCCTTTTTGAAAACCTTGGGGACTCCGTCCCCAAACCCCTAGCAAACTTTTTGAAAAAAGTTTGACAAAAACTTTGATGTTAAAACCTAAAATCGTGCGTAGCACGATTTTAAATAAAGTTTTTGCCTCGCTTTTTTCAAAAAGCGAGTGGGGTGTGGGGCGAAGCCCCACGGTTTTATTATATAATAGCTTCCGTGTCCGTTTATAACATAAGCTATGTGTTTCGGCAAATTTAATGTATACTGTCCACTGTCTGGAGGATTTTTATGGATAAAAAAATAAAAACGCTTTCGGTTTTTGGAACGCGCCCGGAAGCGGCAAAAATGGTTCCGCTTATTTTGGAATTGGGGAAAAATGCGAATATTGAATCGGAGGTTTGTGTTACTGCGCAACACAGGGAGCTTTTGGACGGAATGCTTGAACCGTTTGGAATAGTGCCTGATTACGATTTGAATTTAATGAAAGCGGGGCAAACGCTGACTGATATTACTGCGCGTGTGATTACCGGGCTTGTGCCGATTCTGGAGGAATCGAAGCCCGATATTTTGCTGGTTCATGGAGATACTACAACTACGTTTGCGGCTTCTTTGGCGGCTTTTTATGCGCAGGTTTCGATTGGGCATGTTGAGGCGGGGCTGCGTTCTTATGATAAATACCGACCATACCCGGAGGA
>JGI24703J35330_11748140_pt1 | contig 11096 bp, 14 predicted proteins | sample TergutNt197P1_FD_35330 | JGI IMG/M metagenome (IMG submission 35330) | reverse complement strand
GCATCATCGCCACTGATGCGAATAATGGAAATCGCACCAACACCTGCAGTTGAGGTGGCAATGGCTGCAATTGTATCAGATATCATAGTGAGTCACCTCTAAAACCTTTTTTGAATAGTATTATTTTTATTTTCTTGATGTACTAATTTTAATACATGTTTCATTTGTTTCGTAGCATCTACGAAATTTATTTGTAAAATATCAGGTCGCGAAACGATGAAATAATCATATCCATCAATTAATATGCCCTGGTTTTCACGCAAAATTGCTCTCATTCGGCGCTTTACTTTATTTCTAACTACTGCTTTGCCTATTTTTTTTGGTGCAGATAATGCGACTCGGTAGCTGTTTGAGTTTGAATTTTTTAATTTATACACAATGAAAGTTCGATTTGCTTTAGAAAATCCTTTTTTCATAACAAGTTCGATTTCATCAGATTTTTTTATTCGAAATTCTTTTTTCATATTTATAATACACCTTTATTTTTTTAAAATAATTGCCACCATTTACTTAAGTAGCGGTGGCTTGTTTTTTTAGTTTCCAAAATGGCTCAAATCCAAGGTGTTGGCCTAAAATTTGTTTAAGTACATCTTTTTCAATTTCATATGTATTTGATAGTTCAGTGAAATTTAACTCATCAAGATGAGAAAAAAGTAAAATAGCAGCAAACATATTGGCTTCTCTTTCCATTTTTTCAGCAGAGCATAGAGTGTCTTTTCTAAATTGAGAAAAACTAATATGAGAGTGCATTAAAGCATGGCCAATTTCATGGGATAAAACAAATAAACTTTTTTCTTCTGAAAGATTTTGATTAAGGCAGATTATTTTAGCTTGATCATCACAGTAGTGAAAAGCTAATATGTCATTGCCTGTATCGTGAAAATGTATGAAATAACCTAAATCAGTGGCAATATCATAAGGGTCTCTAGTATATTTTGTTATCTCTTCAATATAATCATAAATTTTCATTTAGTCACTAACCTTTCTGTATTTCTCAGGATCATTTTTTTCTTTGTTAATTAATTTTGCAAGTCTTAATGTTTCTTTTAGTGAGTTTTTAAAAAGAATATGATTTTCATATTCATCTTCATCCATATCACTTGGGCGCTTGCCTCCATAAGCGGCAAAATGCCCATATGAACTTGTTCCTGCTAACATTCTTTCTAATTGTTCTTCTATTTCTAACTCGTCTTCATCAGTTAATTCAGCGCCCCAAACAGGTGCAGTTTCTTGGTTTTCAAAACCTAGAATATGTTGAGGTGTAGTACCTAATACTCTAGCAAAAATTTCAACACGACCTGTCGGAAAAGGACGTGTTTTATTGAAAATTAAAGAAAGACCAGATTTTGCTAGATGAACTCTTCTAGCTAATTCACTTAAAGACAATCCTTTTTCATCCTTTAAGGATTTTATAATCTCAATAATTTCATCATTGCTTCTCATAATTGCCTCCATCAACACTTAACTTTAACTATTATAACACAGTTCATCAAAAAGAACAACAGCTTTTCGAGAAAAGTTTAAAAAATTTATACAAAAAATGTGATTAATTTAAATATTTAAATAGTGTCACATTTTATACTCTGCCGTGAGCTATAAGAGAGAGAGTTAATTTTTTATTAGATTATTCGAAAAGGAGGAGTGTTTATGATTGAATCACTACTTGAAATGGCATTACCATATGGAATATTTGCAATTTTATTTATTTGGTTATTATATACAACAAACAAGCGAAATGAGTGTCGTGAAGACATGTATCAAAGAACTATTACTAAAAATCAAGAAATAATTTCAAAACAAGCAAAGTCTTTTAGCATTTTATCAAGTGATATAACAGAAGTTAAAAATTTACTTAAAAATAGTTAGCAGCAAATTTAATTTGAATTGAACTCTCTCTATTAAATAATGAAATTAGGTATTGACAATAACGTACAAATGATGTATACTTAATTCGTTCCTCTGAGTGAACGTTAATCATAAAAATATATATTTTTTATAGAGTATGTTCACTTTTGAGAACGACAAGTGTAAAAAAGAGAGGATGAAGCAAATGAAAATAACAGTTAAATATGATCGAGGTTTAAGAAAAGAAGATGTAGTTAGTTTAGAAATTGATGAAAATGAATTTGATGAAATGATTGAATACGATTACAACGAAAGATTATCAAAGGCATTACCAAATGAAACAATTAAGAAAAGAACTGCTCAAGAAATAATTGATGATATGAATCGCAAAGAAAGGAATTCTTGGCAAACTCACAATCGACGAAAAATTGGGTTTACACAAGAAGGCAACAATGATTCGTTAGATATTTTAGATTACTTATCTGATGAATCAAAAAAAGATGAAATAATTGAAAAATTAAATTATGAAGATCTTTGTCATAAAATTCGAAAATTGTTAAATCCAGAACAAGCACAAATGGTAATTGCAATTTGTTCGAAGGAATTTAGTATTAAAGATTATGCAAAAATTATTAATGATTCTTCAAATAATGTAAGTAAAAGATTAGGGAGAGTAAGAAAAAAATTACGAAATTTATTATAAAACGTCACATTTTACATGCTGCTGCGAGAATTACCGTTGATTAATTCTAAAAAAAATAATTCCTTCATGCCAAAAAAGGCGTCTATCTCCAATAGTGACAGCTCCCCAACCAAGATTGAACCACGTTGGAATATCATAAATAGATTGAAAATCTGTTTCCCTGTAAGAAATGACATAAGTAATTACATCAACATTGTGTACAAATAATTCATGACCATCTTCAAATCTAAAAATCCAACCCATTCTTCTATCGGAAAAAGGTGTCACATAATTGTTGAAATAAATTAAATTCACAACAAAACTAAAAGTTATCAGTCCTCTCGGGACATAATTATTAAAATCTATCGCCCCGAAAAGTGCGACATATTGCTGAAGTGGTAAGCTTGGTAGTTCAATAGGTTCTTCAATGGCTACTGCTGGCTCTTCGAAAAAAACATTAAGGTTAGAAGGGTCACAAGCCGATAGAAAAATTAAAGATAAGAGTATTAAAAGTTTCATAATAAATCCCACCCTTCTAATATCTATAGTTAGACTATGATTCAAAAGCCCAATATTCAAGCTTTATAGTTCTTCCTATATTTCCATATATACAAGCATCAATAAACATAATTGCATACCAGTGTTCATTGCCAGTATCATCTACGAAATAAATGGCAGTTACTGGATTCATAGATTCTGATGAAAAGAAATGATTTATTAATAACTCTTGATTATATGTAAGATCACCAATAAATCCAATACTTTCTTTTAGCTGAAAATTTTGGTTATTGTTTGTTGCACCAGAAAAGAGTTCAACGTTATAAACTGCAGTTGAGAAATTTATAATTAATGTTTTTGTATTATCAAATTCCCAATCGCCTCTGTTTGTAGCTTTGTGATAATCAAAATGGATTATAGAATTTTCATCTTGTGCTATTTTATAATCGATTAAAAGCCAGAAAGAGAAATGATGTGCATAACCAATGGTTATTATTGAATTTGAATTATTGTTGAGATTTTCACCGTATCGTATTGGACTACGATCAAGGTATATTTCTTCAATTGCTCTGTGAAATCTAAAGTAGCTTATTTGTGAAACTTCATTTTCACCAGGTGTCAATTCTATTGCATAAATGTATTCATTGTCATTTGCGTCAAAAAAACGAACAAAGCTAATTTCATGTGATCTTGTTAGATCAACTAATGCTAATATTTCATCAGTAGATATTGATGAAATAAAATCTAAGTTTTTAGCTATTTGAAGGTCATAACAAAATCTTCTCCCAGAAAATAATTCGATATTGTAAACGTCAGTATCAAAAGTTATTATTAGTAATTCCGTTCCATTTTGTTCGTTTTCATTATAGGCATCATCAAAGTAGATTATTCTACCACCATGACCCAACTCTATTTGAGTCCAATGGAGATTATATGCGAATGTATGATCTATATTTATTATTTGTGTATCATATTCCTCAGTTTCATGGTATGAGTAGGTGATTTCAATTATTGCTTCCTCATTGTCTTGAGGTGTTGAAGTGATTGGTACATTTTCCACTGTAGCAATGTTATTATCTTGATTTGTAGAAGCTGACGATGCGATTTCCTCAGTGATAGTATTAGGTGAACATCCGACAGCTATAGGTATTAGTAATCCAAGTAAAATAAATTTATTGTTGATTCGTAACAAAAATATCACCTCTTATATTATAAATAATTCGTGTAAATCAATTTAAATTGAAAAATTAAAAGAAATTTTCAAAAACGTCACATTTTATGCTCTGCCGTGAGCTATAAGTATACGGTAATCAAAAATTTATAAAATATCGACCTAGGTAAGTCGTTAAACTGCTAAATGTAAAAACATGCTAGTATGAAGCTCTGATCAAGCTTTTAAAATTAAATTATTGATTTACTCTAAAAAAGTTAATTCCCTCATGCCAAAGCAGGCGGTTATCATTAATAGTAATTGTCCCCCACCCTAAATTCCACCATGTGTTTAATGGTGTTATGCTTTCAAAATTACTTTCACGATATGAAATAATGAAAGTTATATTGTCAGCACGAAGTAGAAATAGTTCGTGACCATCACTAAATCTAATTAAAAACTCAGGTGATGCTCCGATATTTGTTGAATGTTCGCCACAGTGAATTAAGTTGAGGATAAAATCATAAGTGACCAGATGTCTTGGTATATATTCATTAAAATCTAAAGTGTTAAAAAGAGCAACATATTGAGATAATGGTAATTCAATTGGATTTTCAATAGCCTCTCTAGGCTCTTCAAAAAAAGCATTAAGATTAGAGGGATCACAAGCTGATAAAAAAATTAAAGATAAGAATAAAAGTAATAGTTTCATATATACACCAACTTTTAAATATTAAAAATAAATTTCAAAAAAACGTCACATTTTATGCAATGCCGTGAGCTATAAGTATACAGTAATAAAAAATTTATAAAATTTCGACCTAGGCAAGTCGTTAAACTGCCAAATGTAAAAACATGCTAGTATGAAGCTCTGATCAAGCTAAAACAAAAATAATAAATTAAGAGATAGGAGATAAAAAATTATGAATCACGTAGTATTTACACACGGAAGCGGAGTAGATTTAAACGTTAGAAACCGCCCAAATTTAACAAATTCAACAGTAGTTGGAACCCGCAGATATGGATCACTTGTTAATGTAAGAAGTACTTCATTAGAGCATGTTTCAGTTGGTTCTGCAAATAACTGGGGAGAGTTAGCTCTTAATCAGTTTGCAAACATTACTCGTGGGGATACGCATACAACAGGAGCCAATGGGGATTTAAATCTTGTACGAGTCACTGATATTCCTGGAAACAGAAGAATGTTTACTACAGCTAATGTTCGTTTAAGAGTAGGGCCTTTAAATAATGCATTTACTCCATACATTACTGAATTAAATTCAGGAACGGCTGTTACAGCAACACACACTGTTACAATACCTGAATTAAGAGGCCATTCACGAAACTTTTCGGCTTTTATTAGAAACTGGACACGTGTAGCAGTTGGTCAAAATGAAGGTTGGATAGCATCGGAGTTTCTAAGAAATGCTTAGCTTGGGAGAATGAAGTAAATTATCTAGAACTAAAAAAGTTAATCCCCTCATGCCAAAGGAGACGGTTGTCGTTAATGGTAATCGTCCTCCACCCTAAATTCCACCATGTGTCTGCGTTAGTTATGCTGTTATAGCCGCTTTTGCGATATGATATGATAAAGGTTATTTGATCTGCAGTAGCTACAAATATTTCACGACCATCATCAAATTTTATTAAAAATTCAATAATTCCACGTACAGGATGTATTGAGTGACCACCATAGTGAATTAAGTTAAGAACAAAATCGTATGTAACTAGATGTCTTGGTATATAATCACCAAAATCTAAAGTGTTAAAAAGAGCAACATATTGAGATAATGGTAATTCAATTGGATTTTCAATAGCTTCTCTGGGTTCCTCAAAAAAAGCATTGAGACTAGAAGGATCACAAGCTGATAAAAAAAATAAAGAAAAGAATAACAATATTAGTTTCATATGCACACCAACTTCCAATAATTTATTTTTACAACAAATAAATTATACAATATTATAAAGTACAAAGCAATAAGAAAAAGAAAATTATAGTAAAAAATCAAGAAAAATATCGACCTAGATAAGTCGTAAAACTGTCTCACTTAAAATAACACTAGCATAAAGCTCTGATCAAGCTAAAAAACAAAATGGAGAAAAAAAGACTAGGAGAGAGAGACGATATGTCATTATTTATGGTAACAACAGATGGTTTTACACCATTAGTAGTTCGTTCAGGACCTGGAAGAGAATTTTCTCAAGTAGGAAGTTTGTCGGTAGGAACAACTATTACATCATTAGATTCAAGAACGACTGTCAATATGGTGCCACCACCAATTCCACCTGGATCTTCAGGAATTTCTGGTGAAGGTTTGTGGCATCAAATCGGAGTAAACAGATGGGTAAATGAAACGTTAATAGGCGGTGGAGTGAATGCACGCCTCGGACCAGGAGTTTTAGGTTTTAGGCAAAATTATATCCAAGTTCCTCAAGGCCAACAATTTTTAATGACACACAGGACTGGTTCACACAGCCCATTATGCAATTTAAGCGGTCATTGGTTTAGAAGAAGTGATGGTAGATGGATGCACAGCAGTACACTAAGGTTGAACTAACAATACCAAATATATTCAAGAAAATATCAGTAGAAGAAAAAATAATAGAAACCCATATCGATATATTACCTCAAATATCAGGTTCATCACTTTACTTTGTTAATGCAGAGTTTGCTAACGTAAGAAGTGGAGCAGGGATAAATTTTGGTGTAACAGGTAGAGTCAACCGTGGTGATATAGTAGAATTTCAAGGTGTAAGTGCTAATTTAGATCGTTCGCCAACGGCGTGGAGAGATGGTTGGGGATGGATTCGTTTTGCAGCAAGCAATAATTGGGTAGCTGGATGGTCAGGTAGTGGGTTTAATAATACAGGTGGCGGTCATTTGATAGCGACTCATCGACGAGCTTTTCAAGGTATGATCAATTTGTCACAGGTAAATTTTAGAACTGGACCTGGAACAGAGTATGAGACATCACAAATAGGTAATTTATTATCACTGCCACAAGGAACAAGAATTAATGTAGAGTATTTTGTTGCTCGAAATTCACTACCTTGGAGTTTTACAATTCCACATCGTGATTTAACACAAGTATGGGTTTGTTTTACAAGTATTATAACTCCAGGCGGTCAAAGATTAAATGGACGAGGATGGGTAAGAGCAGATTTAGTTGGCGATGTACCGTTTAATTTAATCCAACCAAGCAGTCCAATTTTAGGTTCAGTTCAAAATATTCCTCAAACAGTAACAGTTGTTTCACCATTTTTAAATAGACGTTCAGGACCAGGCACGCATACAATAGTAACTGGTCAGTATAATCAAGGATCGATAATAAATATTACTAGAAATCAAAGAAATATAACCGAAGATCGACTGTGGTTGCAGACAAGAACAGATGGATGGGTAGCAAGTGAGAATACAATACCGATAGAGATTGTGACAAATCAAATTTTTAGAGTTAATGCACCCTTGGCTAATATTAGAAATGCACCTGATGTATCAGGAACAACTGTTATTGGAACGCAGCTTGCTAATACAAGACTAAGAATCACACACCGTCGTAGAGTGACAGGTGGCATGGATTGGTTTAGATTTGATCAAGTAATAGATGGCGAAAGTACAATAGGTTGGATCGCAGATGTTAATGGATTTATTGAAGGGGACATTGGATCTCCAGGGATACCGATGCCAGCAAATGATAATTTTCCACGTGGTTGGATTGATTCAAGGGCAGTTTCAATGAGAAATCCCGACTTTAGGCAAGGTCATACAACAGGAATACATAGACCTTTTTATGCTACAAGAAATCTTTCAGAAGTTAACCAAATAGTTATTCATCACACTGCAAGTCCGATTTCATTAAACCGCGTAGATATTGAAACGGGATGGAGAGGATTAAATTGGTGGAATGGCGGATATCATGAAATGATTCACGCAGATGGGCGCATAGATTTGAGTTACGAACCTGAAGTTGTCACAAATGGCGCTTATGGTCAAAACAGAATTTCATATCATATTTCATTAGTAGGGGATTTTAGACCAGGTTTTAACCAACCAACAGCTGCACAAATGGAAGTTTTGCTGCATAGGATTAGAATGATGCAACAAAGACTTGGAGTAGTGACAAGCCGAGTAGTAGGTCATAATGAGCGAGTACCAACGATTTGTCCAGGGCTCAACATGAATGAAATTAGAAGTCGAGTTGGAGGTAGTGTTAATCCGCCTCAGCAACCCAGTATGACTGATTTGCAAGCAATTGAAATTTTCTGGAGGGATTTTCCAAGGCGAGTAGCGGATGTAATAGGATTTGGTCCTAATATTGGGCTGTTGAATTTAGTAACTCCAACAATAACTAACAAAGTACATGTAAGTCCGACAGTACCAATAGGTCCATTTTTGGAAGGAAGGTTTGTTTATCAACAAGTTCTGCAAACATCAAATCCTTTGGAATTAGAGATTAAAGATGGAAAAATAACAAATATGACTGCTTTGGATCAAAGTTGGGGAATGATAAATAACGTTTTATCATCAGCAGAGATAGATTTGTTTGGGCTAAATGAATTTACTCGCAGATTGGAATCAGTGATTGGTGTAGGGTCAGCGTCGGTTTTTGTAGAATGGGATTTACCAGATCCAATTCCGTGGTTGACATTAAAAGTAGCGACAGAATTAACATTACCGAGCGGTAATAAGTTTAAGCTTGAAATGAAGTTTCAAATTCGTGCAAGATTTAGACCTTCGCCAAGTGGTAATTCAGATCTTGATTTAGGATTAGAAGTATTACCAGATGCAGTAGTTGTTGAAAATGAAGCTAATAGAATCTTTAGAAATTCACAGATATTAGCTGAGCGATTGAGAGAAGAAGGACAATTAACATGGGTTCAAAAAGCTGTAATTATCGCTGTAGTTGCTGGTTTAGTGATTGTATTCATAGCAGCAGCTTCAACCATAGTTTTAATGCCCTTAGCAAAGTTAGCGTTAGTAACGGGAATAATAGCTGTTTTTAATAGATACGGAATTAATGTGGAGAGTTATTTTGAGGATGAACTAGTTTAAAAATTAAATAAGCTGAAATAATTTTAAATTTAAGATAATTTCAGCTTTTAAACTATTTAGTTGTACTAGATGCTAAATTTTTTATAAAAGAAATTAAATCATCAGAGCACTCTCTTTTAACTATAATAGTTAGCTCAATCATAGAATTTATAAAATAAAAATGTGTTTTAGTTTCATAGACGCTATTTATTTTGGAATAATAAAAATCTTTGGTTTGATCACTATCTTTAGAATAAACTTGATAGTGTTCATCATAAAATTTATAAAAAGCATATCCAGTTTTTAAAGTATACCTTTTATATAATATCTTTGGATATGAATGAAAAAATAAAACAACTAACAAAATTACAATATAAATAATGATGAGCATAATGATATAATTGTAGATACGTGGGGGATGCCTAAATTCGAGGTACAGAATGGAAAAAATTGAAAAGAGTAAAATAATAGTCACAAAAGCTAGTACAATATTAGCCGCCCTTAAGGAGTGTCTCAATCTATACTTATAAAAAAGTGAATATTCTTTTGTATTGTAGAGAGTAGAAGTTGAAAATTTATGTTCCATAGTTACCACCTATCTTTTAATAAATTAGAAAATTATATTATGAAAATTTTTAAGAGAATCTTGTAAATAGTTTATAAGGTCATCAGAGCAGTTTTTTTATAATAATAATTCCGCTATGCAATTTTTCAGAATATAAAAATCACTATGTTTTAAAAAAATTATTAAATTTGTCGTAATTTCGGCTAATAGTTTTGTTTTTTCTAGAAAACTCAAAAAATTGTTCTAAATGAGATTCATAAAAGTTTATGTTGATTTGTTTGTTTCTTATGTCGAATTTTTTATTCTTAAATAAAAAATCTTTGCGATTAGATCTAATTCCATAAAAAATTATAAGCTGTGATAAATAAAAAAGCTACAAGCATGACCAAACTGAAGTTTTTTGAAATTATATAAAAAAAGATCTGAAGTGGCTATAAGTATAGTTGAATTATTGAAAAATTAATTAGCCGCCAAGTGAGTCTAGAAAATTTTGAATGCACTTTGAAGTTATAAATATGAAGTAGTATACAATGCTTTCAAAAAAATCATGTCCCTTTTAATGTATAGATTATTTACTAACACTGGATGCTAAATTTCTTATAAAAGCAATTAAATCATCAGAGCACTCTGTTTTAACTATTATAACTAGATCAAACGTAGTAGTTGAAAAATAAAAATGAGTACTAGATTCAGAAATTTTATTTAGTTCAGAATAATAGGTTTTGATATAATCTTCATTATATTTATAGGAAATTTTAAAGTGGTCATCACAAAATTCATAAAAAATACGATCCTTTTCTAAATTATATTTTTTATAATATATTTTTGGATATGAGCGAAAATATACTATTGAAAATATTATAAAAATATAAAGGCAAATATATAGAACAAGAGTTCCATTATTATGTCCAAAATGAATGGCAAATAAAATGATCATAAAAAACGATGAGATAGCCAAAAAGACATTAGCAATTAGCAAAAAATATCTGCTTCTATATTTGGAATACAATAAATATTCATTTAAATCATACACTGTAGAGGTTGATAATCTATCGTCCAAAATGAACACCATCCTAGATAATTTTTAAACATATTATATAAAATTGAAAATGTCTTATGAGGTAATTATACATGATTAATATAAATATTGCAAGCAATAAAGAATTAAAACCACGTCATTCTAATTCAAAAAAACGTTAACACTCAAAGGGGAGCAAATAAATTGCTAAATGTAGCTGAATTTTCTCACTAAAAATGTTAAAATAGTACTAGGTGATGAAAATGAAAATACTAGATGAATTAAGAGAAGAAACGGAACTACTAG
>JGI24703J35330_11748141_pt1 | contig 11110 bp, 8 predicted proteins | sample TergutNt197P1_FD_35330 | JGI IMG/M metagenome (IMG submission 35330) | reverse complement strand
CCGCCGTTGAAGCATTGGTGAGAAACAATGTAATGGCGGGCCCCGGCGGCGGTACATTCAACCCCGGCGGCACGATTACCCGCGCACAAATGGCACAAGTAATCCGCAATTTGGACATTCTGCATTACAATCTGCACGGTTTTGAGCGCGTAATCGGAACAATTGCAGACATCACCCACGAACAATATACTGAAACAGGCGCGGGAATACTCTGGCGTCATATTCATGTGCGCCGCGCCGACGGCAGTGTAAATATATTGCGCCACACGGTAGAGGGCGGCCCTTCGCCGCAATCCGGCCCGCTTGACGCAGTTGTGCTTCGCGGCGGCGTTGTAACCGGTCTCACGTCTCTTCAAATCGGCGACCAAATTGAATACATCGTACAACCCGAAACAAACACGGTTTGGTATGTTACTACAACGGGCGAAGCAACCCAGCCGCAAACCTTCCGCGGTCGCCTTGAAATGATTGATATGGACAGAGGAACAATGACCTTCCGCAATATCGAAGGCACTGTTCTCACCTTCCCAATGAGCGACGGTTTACACGGTATCGGCCCGGACGGCGAACCGTTTATCCGTTTCCCCGCGAATATAATCCGTCCTGCGGCAGAGCTTCCGCGAGGTTCTTTTTATGATGTAACCTTGGTGGGCAATGTAATTACCGCCATTGAATTTGTTGGCGACCCTGTTCTTATCCCCGAACATCGCGGGCTTGTAATTGAAAACAATCCCTTCCTCGGATACATGACTATTCTTGACGCAAACCGCCAAGAGCAAAGCTTTACATTTAACCCCGGGCATCTGGTTGTGCATCGCCGTCAATTCTTTGATGCGCGTGATACAATCGGCGGCCTTCATGAAATGTTCCCCGGCCCGCGCCAACACCCACGCGAGACAGACATCGCCAATGTAATACCGGGCGACATCGTGGTTTTCCGCGTATGTGACGACGACCCGTTCAGGATTATCGAGCTGAGTGCGGCAGAAAACACACATACACGCTACGGGCGCATTCGCGAATTCCGCGACCAAGGCGGCTATTTCGACATGCTTATGGAATTTGAAAACGGGCAAACCTCGTGGTACACTTTTGTTGAAGGTATTTTAATTCTCGAAAATGGTCGTCCCGTAAGCCCCAACAGAATACAGCTTGGCGATTGGGCAAGAATCGTGATAAATCAGGCGATTCTCGCGCCCGGTGTCATGATGGAGTCCGTTCGTGAAGTCGCGATTGACGGCGGCGGCCATCATATAACATCGGTTGTGACAGGGCGACTTGCAGGCTTTAATTCTGCGCAAAATCAACTTCAAATTGAACACGCACGCGAGCTTACCCCCGCCGGTTGGAGCAACCACAGACCACTTGCTTCCTTTAATATAGGCGGCCCCAATGTTCGCTATTACCACGACGGCAGACGGGTTACTTTGGAGCATTTAAACAGATATTTGCAACGCTCCGGCGCGACAGTTTATATGGCTTTAGAAAATCACCACGCGGGCGAACGCGCCGTGGTTGTAAGCGTACGCTCCGGCAGAGACGAATTAATCCGCACGGGCACGGTTCTTTCTTCCGCAAACGATGCGTTTAACCTTCTTGAAATCGACGGCATGATTAATACAGACCCCGGCACAATAGTTGTGCGCAACGGGCGGCTTGTGGAGCAACACCACATTTTCGCGCCGGACTGGGCAAGAGTTGCCATGAACGGGCCCGCAACCGCCGCAGTTGTTGACATCGGCCCTGCACCCTCAACCTCAGGCGTGCAAATTGTTCGCGGTCGTGTGGCTCAGGTTTGGCCTTTTGAAAGTTTCCGCGTGGAAACAATGAGTTTATTCGACGGCTTTAACTGGAGATTCACCCCTATTGCTCGTGAATTTGTAATAGACCACGACACAATCTTTATAAATGAAGGCGGCGTAACAAGCATTGATGATTTCCTCGGATTCACCGATGCCTCAGTGATTGGCGACGTGTTTAATGTAATAGTTTACGGAGGGCGTGCAGTTCGTGTGATTGACGCACCATTTACCCAACCCGTTCCTCAAATCGAAGGCTCGCCCGGTCACTTGACAGTACGCGGCATCATTTACGCAATCGAGGGCGATACAATCAACCTTCGCGATATGACAGTTTACAACCCTGCAAACGGCTCGTGGGCTCGGTTCAGTAATGTTGACCCCACAGGCATGGTCACAGCACATGCAAATACCATCGTCGTTGACCGCAATCAGGTAATTCCTGCAAGCAGGCTGCAAGTCGGGCAGCAAATTATGGCGTTCAGCCCAACACCACGAGACACAGTTGAATTCGCGCCGGGTTTAAGCGCGGACGCATTTATAATTCTTGTTGAAAGTTAAGGGGGACTTTATGAAAAAGTATTTCGTGACCGCTTTAATTCTCGGGATTTTGGCTGTTTTTGCCGCACCAGTTGCGGTGCTTGCACGGCCGCACAGAATCGGAGACATGGGGTTTCACGGCGGGATAAGCGAAAGCCGCCACTTACCGCGCACACTTGAAACCGTTCTTCTTGAACAGGGCAATGGCAGCCGCAACGGCCGAAATGGTCGCAACGCCGTTATTGAAATGAATTACAGCGAATTTGTTTTCCTTGGCGGAGAACTGGAACTTTTTGAAGGCACTTTGCGCATAACTCCCGGCTCACCCGCACATGGTTCTGTTGCGGGAACATACAGGGTTGAGCATCGCGTAACCGCCAGCGACGCAACCGATGAAGTAACCATCGAGCGCACCATGATTTTTGATGTGCAATATCGTGCAGTGGGTATGCAAATGATTTACACCTATGTTCTGGACAGGAACAGTTGGGCAGAAACGATTACTACCCCCGCAGGCACATTTACGCTTGACCCCGTTCGTTCTTCGTTTGTGATAAGCATAATTGAAGACCGTACCCCAGCCGTCAGCTTTTATCGCGGAGATATTTCCGCACGGCTTGTTTACACCGGCGGCCCTTATGGTGATACCGTTGTTACAAAAACCGGTGAGTTTTACGGTTTTGCAACGGCTTGGTCGGCAACAGAAACGCATCGCACCACAGTTTCCGTTGTTAACGATGATTGGGCGTTGCAATATCAAATTCGTCCAAGCGTTACAGTAAACAAAGAGCTTCAATTTGTTCACAACGAACCAACAATTATCAGCTTTGAAGGAAACTTCCGCGAGTTGCATCAAAGCTTCGCCGGGCTTCGTTATGATATTTTTCTCGCGCCGCATTTTATGTGGGAAGTCCCCGAAACAGGCACGCATTTTATGGAAGTTGAAAATGTGTTTGAACAATTGCCTGCACCTGACATGTCACATCTGCGCGGGCACCCCGCCGAAGACGACATTCACAGGCTTTTTGCCATGCAAATTTTGCAAGGCGACCCACGTTTTTATGTACCCGAGCAAGCAATCACTCGCGGGCAATTTTTAACCGCACTGGCACGCGCAATAAAATTGCCGGTGGAAGAAGTTGCGCTCCCCCGTGCTGCACGCGGGCAACAACCCGTTGCGCTTATGCTGTTCACCGATGTTGACACAAACCGCCCGGAATTCAGGTATATTCAGGCTATTCAGCGCGCCGGCATTGCTTTTGGCCGCGCCGACGGTAAATTCTACTTCGATTACCCGATTGCGCGCCAAGAAGCTATTGTTACCGTAATCCGCGCATTAGGGCTTTCAAACCTTGAGGTTAACCCCTCTGTCGTTACCCCATTCATGGACAGTGATGCCGTTGCCTACTGGGCTTTGCGCGAAATTAACGTCGCGCTTATGTTAGATATTATCGCACCCGATGCCGGCGGCAACCTTCACCCGCGCCGCGCAATCTCCAAAGGCGAAGCCGCCGCGTTGTTTAATCATCTTCTTGATTACATGCGCAACGGGATTGTAAGCCACTACGCCGACCAAATTGTGAATATTGCAAGATAATAATAATAACGTGCAAACGTCTGCACAATAAAAATGCCCAAAAACCAAGCGTTTTTGGGCATTTTTTATTGTTGGGTTTTTTATTATTTGCATATACATCTGATTATGTGGAAACAATGTAGGCGACACAGGGAGGCAATATGTTTGAAAAACTGCTTCAAACAGCGATAACATCAGCTATAGCCATAATCTCATTATTTATCCTTACACGAATAATGGGCAAAAAGCAGATGGCTCAATTAAACTTTTTTGATTATGTAATAGGGATATCAATCGGCTCTATTGCGGCAGAATATGCCGTAGTTCGTAGTGTTCAGCTGGCGGAGGGCCTTACTGCGTTGGTGATATTTACAATATTTTCGCTGGCATTATCGCAAATAGGTTTAAAAAGTTACAGAGGCAGAAGAATTCTTGACGGGTCGCCGTCCGTTCTTATAGAAAACGGAAATATAATTGAAGAAAACTTGCAAAAAGTTAAATTAAATATAAACGACCTTTTGGAAGAATGCAGACAGAAAAATATTTTTGATATCAAAGAAATCGAATTTGCAATTCTTGAAACCAGCGGCAGGCTTAGTGTGCAACCAAAATCGCAAAACCGCCCGATTACTCCAAAAGATATGAATATTCCCACCGCGTACGAAGGGCTGTGTGCCAATGTGGTGATTGACGGAAAAATTATTAATGAGAATTTGGATGCATTAAATTTGGATAGCAATTGGCTGCACAAAGAATTGTCCAAACAAAATATAAGTGAATGTACAGATGTTTTATTAGCCTATGTGAATACAGCGGGCGTACTCCACACGCACAAAAAAAATGCCAATAGAAGTATTGCGACATTGCACCGTTTATGAAAACTTGCTGCGAAATATTTTTCAAATGACACATCTTAAGGCGACCTCCGAAAACCACAATTGATTGTTGTTATCCATACATATGTCTATTATAATGCTAAGAGAATGTAAGAAAATAAACTTCACACTTCCCTAAGCACAAACAACCGTGCGCAGTAACCTTAAAAGGAGATTCATATGCCAAACCGCAAGTTACTTATTGTGTTAAGCATTTTTAATGCTTCAGTGAACAGCATATATTTAATCAGATTTATTGGAATTCTCCCTCCCGAAGCAGTCGTTTACGGGTATGTTGCGTGGTTTATGTCGTTTGCAATTGCCAATACTGCGTTTACATTAATTTCGTGGCTTCTGGTATATTCACTGCTTAAAAAACATGATGCTTTGGCAGTATTATCAGGGCTGATAAACGCGGGGGGCTTGCTCTTCCATGCTTTAAACGGTTTAATGTTCGGAATTTACTCGGGTTATTTTTCCTTGATGACACTTAATGTAGCATTTGAAATCGCCGTCTATGTGTATGGCCTGTCTCTTGCCGCATTTTACATTGTTCAATTTAGGTCGGCCATTGGGGAGTGTTGAAAAATTGAACCAAGTGGGGTGAAATTAATGTTAACATTATATTTTTCCGGAACAGGGAATACGAAGTATATCGCTGAAATGTTTAGTCAAAAAACTAATGCAAAATGTATCTCTATAGAAGAGGATGCAAATTTTTCGGCTGAAATTAACGAAAGCGAGACAATAGCCTTTTGCTATCCGGTATATGGCTCAAGGGTACCCCGTATTATGAGAGAGTTTGTGCATAATCATAAAGCAGATTTGCTTAACAAAAAGGTGATTATTCTTGTGACACAACAGGCATTTTCGGGTGATGGCGCAAGAGTATTTACCGATTTGTTTGAAGACGGCGCAATTGAAATTATTTACGCCGAACATTTTAACATGCAGCAAAATATGGGGAATATTCCTGTGTGGTCAAGGCTGTTTAAGCCAACCGAAAAATCCAAGCAAAAATTTATTAAGAAATCCGAAATAAAAATGAACAAGGTTTGCAAAAACCTACAGAATAAAATAATTGTAAAACGCGGATTTTCCCGGGTTTCAAAATTGTTGGGCTATATCCAAGGAAAGCCTTGGCAAAAAAATACAAAAGACATTGCTGCACAAAGGCTCGAAAAAAGGCTGATGAACGATGTGAGGATTCATCCCGATTGCACAGCTTGTAACCTATGTACAAAAATTTGCCCCATGAAAAATTTGGTTAACAAAGAAGGGCAGATAAAACATTTGAATAACTGCACAATTTGTTATCGTTGTGTTAACCGCTGTCCGCAAAAAGCAATTACTGTATATATCCACAGAAGACCCATATGGCAGTATTAAAGCAAGTCCGGGCGTTTTTGCCTTGTGCGAACAAGTGATTGCTCGCGCCGCCATTGTTCAATTTTGCCGTGATTGCCCGACAGAAGAATTTCCGGCACTTCTCGCCCGCGAAAAACGCTTGGCCTTGTGTAGTGGGGATATTCGAGAAGGTTGGCTGTTTCGCCGCCCGAACCGTCCTGCCTTTGCGAAAAGCTTTCATCAAGAAAAGATTCTTCTTTGCCCAAAACCCCCGGGATTAATCGCGAAACGGCATCTACAAGCACAATTGCCGCCGGTTCGCCGCCTGTCAAAATATAATCGCCTATGGAAATTTCGTCGGTTACAATTTCTTCGATTACGCGCTCGTCCAAACCCTCGTAATGGCCGCAAATCAAGATTAATTCCTTCTCGGCAGAAAGCTCTCGCGCCATTTTTTGCGTAAGCACTCTCCCCTGCGGCGAAAGATATATTACACGCGGGTTTTTTATTGCGCCGCCAATATTGCGACACCAATTAAACCTTTCCGCAAGATTGGTGTCGCAATCCCCCCTTTCAGGGGGGTGATTGGAGTTTGCTTGGCAAACTTCAATCGGGGGGTCAATATTTGCGCGGATGTGTTCCAGCACATGTGCGTGCGCATCAAAAACCGGCTGCGCCATCATTACCATTCCTGCGCCGCCGCCATATGGTGCGTCGTCAACCTGACCATGTTTGTTTACGGCAAAATCACGAATATTCACAGTATTTACCGCTACCAAACCTGCCGCCGCGGCGCGCCCAAGAATACTGTGCCTTACGGCATCTTTTACCATTTCCGGAAACAGCGTAAGAATGTGGAATGTCATGCCAAAAATTCCCCCTGCCGGGCATTGTTAAATGTCATGCCAAAAATTCCCCTTGCTGGGCATTGTTAAAAGTCATGCCAAAAGCTCCCTCATGCCCTCGGCAAGGCGTAGGATTATTTTTCCGCTTGGGATGTCTACATTTATAATGACGTCCTTGATTGCAGGCACCATAAACGATTCACCGTCGGGGGTTTCTATTACATAAACGTCGTTTGCGCGTGTGTGCAAAACGCGGCTGATTAGCCCCAAGCATTCGCCGGCTTCCGTTTCTGCGTTAAGGCCGATTAAATCGCGGATATAATACTCGCCGTCTTTAAGCGGAAGTGCTTTTTCTGCCGGAATGGTTATTTTCGCGCCAATTATTTCCTCTGCGGCGTTTCTGTTATCTACGCCCGCAATTTTTAAAATTGCCATTCCCTTTTGCAAACGCGCAGAGGTTAATTTTCTCAAATTTCCCCCGACAGTTATTTCGTCGCCAACCAGTAACTCAAAGCGCGAAGGCTCATCTGTGGTGGGCAAAACTCGAAACTCACCACGAATCCCCTGAGCCTTTGTAATTACTCCAATTTCAAAATCGGACATTTGAAACGCCGCCTTTCACGGGTTATAATACACTGAAACAAAAAAATATGCACTTTCCGGCGGGAGCGAACATATGAATTTTATTTTAGACGTACACTGCCACACGGTAGCCAGTGGCCACGCATACAGCACGATTAGCGAAAACGCCGCGCACGCCGCAAAAATCGGGCTTACGCACATAGGGGTATCTGACCATGCACCCGGAATGCCGGGAGGTGCGCATATTTACAACTTTACAAATTTGTGGAGCTTGCCGGGCGAGATAAACGGCGTACGGGTTTTAAAAGGCGCGGAATGCAACATAATGAACGAGACAGGTACTTTGGACTTGGACGCTTGGTTGCTTGCAAAAATGGATTTTGTAATTGCGTCATTTCACCGGGGTACTTTTCCCCCCGCAGGCCACGAAACCCACACTCGCGCAGCAATTGCCGCGATGGAAAATAACCCCGATATGCACATTTTAGGGCATCCGGGTTGTCATTTTTTCCCCATAAATGTGCAAGCCGTAGTATCTGCCGCCGCACGCACGCACACAATAATCGAGATAAACAATCAATCGCTTAACCCCGAATCATTTCGTTTCAACGGAGATACTGCAATCTTACAAATGTTAAAATTCTGCAACGAATACAATGTTCCTGTTCTTGCCTCGTCCGACGCGCATATTTGCACAAATGTCGGTGAACTGTCCCGCGCAAAAAAAGTGATTCTTGCGTCCGGCATAAAAGAGAATTTAGTGCTTAATACATGCGAAAAACGGTTTCTTTCCGCAATAGCAAAAAAAAGAAATCTCGGAGGTAATCATGAGCTACTTGGACAAGCTTAACCCCGCCCAGCGCGAGGCGGCATTATGCACTGACGGGCCGCTTTTAATTTTTGCGGGTGCGGGTTCCGGCAAAACTCGCGTGCTTACATATCGCGTTGCGCGGTTAATCGAGCAGGGAATCGACCCCTATCATATTATTGCCATTACATTTACAAACAAGGCGGCGCGGGAAATGCGTGAACGCATAAGCGCGATAACCCCCCTTGGCGAGCAGGTTTGGGTAAGCACCTTCCACGCGGCATGTACGCGCATTTTACGGCGCGAAATTGAGGCTTTGGGCTTCAAAAGCGGTTTTTCTATTTATGATACGGCAGACACTTTGCGGCTTTTGAAAGATTGCATAAAAGAACGCAATCTCAGCGATACGAATTATCCGCCGCGACATGTTGCACATGTTATTTCTGCGCAAAAAAACGAGCTGATTACCCCCGAAAAATACGAGCGTATTGTTGCGGGGAATTTTCGCGAAAGCAATATTGCAGAAATCTATGCAGACTATCAACGTCGGCTGAAAGAAAGTAATTCCCTCGACTTTGACGACATAATTTTCAAAACGGTTCAATTGTTCACGGAGAATGAAGATGTTTTGCAAAAATATCAAAATCGTTTCAGATACGTTCTTGTGGACGAATATCAGGATACAAACCACGCGCAATACGAACTTGTGCGTCTTATTTCCGGCTATGCACAAAACTTATGTGTTGTGGGCGACGACGACCAAAGTATCTATGGTTGGCGCGGCGCGGATATCGCAAATATTCTGCGCTTTGAGAAGGACTACCCGGGCGCGAAGGTTATTAAACTTGAACAAAATTATCGCAGCAGCAAGGTTATTCTCGACGCGGCAAATGCCGTAATTGCTCAAAATTCCAAGCGCGCACAAAAACAATTGTGGACCGAAAATAATCGCGGTGTACCAATAAACCTATACACAGCCCGCGACGAGCGTGACGAGGGTTTTTTTGTTGCGCAAAAGATTGCCGCCGGTGTAAAACAGGGTGGACGCTACGGCGATTTTGCCGTTTTGTATCGCACAAATGCGCAATCACGCGGCGTGGAAGACCAACTCGTTTCGGCGGGCATACCCTACCGCATTTTCAGCGGGGTCCGCTTCTACGAACACATGGAAGTAAAAGACATACTTGCGTACCTTAAAGCAATAAATAATCCTGCCGACGACATGGCACATTTGCGAATAATCAATGTTCCGCGTCGCGGAATAGGCGCGGCATCGCTTAATAAAATTCAAGCCTTCGCTTCTGAAAACAGCCTTACCTTTGCCGCGGCGACAGCCCGTGCGCGGGAAATTACAAGCCTTGGCAAAAAAGCCTTGCCAATTGCCCAATTTTCCGACTTCCTTATGGAATGCACCGAATTTGCAAATAATAATTCCGTAGCGGATTTAATGCAAAAAATTTTGTCCGACACAGACTATGTCAAATCTATCTCGGACGGCACGCCCGAAGCCGAAGAGCGCAAGGCAAATATCAACGAACTTCTTGCAAAAGCCCGCGTTTTTGAAAACGAATCCGACGACACATCCCTTTCAAAATTCCTTGAAGAAGTGGCACTGGTAGCCGACATAGACAACTACTCAGATGATGCCGACGCCGCGGCCCTTATGACGCTTCACAGCGCGAAGGGTTTAGAATTTCACACTGTTTTTTTAATCGGTTTTGAGGAATACCTCTTCCCAACCTCCCGCGCAATCGACAGCGGCCGCAGCGAAGATATGGAAGAAGAACGCCGCTTATGTTACGTTGGTTTCACCCGTGCGGAAAAGATGCTTTTTCTTACCCATGCCATATCGCGACGCCGCTTCGACCATATAGCCCGTAATGCAACAAGCAGATTTTTAAATGACGTTCCGCCGGATTGCATTGCTTCTGCCACGCTCACATCCGGAAATGAACGTCCTGCATTTCATAAGCATATCGACCCCCCGATTAAGGTTTTCCGCAATGTTGAACCCCCGGCAAAATTCCCCCGCGAAAAATTATTTATCACAAAGGCCGCGCCACCCGATTACGCCGTTGGTGACAGTGTTCGTCAGGCGAAGTACGGCGTCGGTACTGTGTTGGCAATTGAACCCGCCGGGGCAGATTATGAGGTGACAGTGCAGTTTCCGTCCGGGGCGGGGCGCAAGAAATTTATGGCAGGTTTAGCAAGATTGGTGAAAATGTGAAAAATAAATTTCATGAATCCATTTGTGCCGAAGGCATGTCAAAAAGAATGAGGTGTTTAACATAAATTTGGCAACGGCATCGGGAGTACGCGAGGTTATTACGCGCTACGGCTTGCAAGCGAAAAAGAAGCTTGGGCAGCATTTTCTTATAGACGGGCATGTGCTGGGTAAGATTATTTCTGCGGCAGAAATAGGGCCGGGGGATTTTGTTTTGGAAATAGGGCCGGGCATTGGCGGCATGACTCAGGCTTTGGCGGCAGTGGCAGGGCATGTTTTGGCTGTTGAGCTGGACAAGCAACTTGTGCCTGTTTTGCGTCTTATGTTTGCGGAAGAAAAAGTAACGGTGGTGCAAGGTGATATTTTGCGCTTAGATTTGCACCAAGAGCTTCTTGAAAATAAATTAATTAGCGGCGCAATATTAACCCCCCGTCAAAGTTTTGCGTTGCAAAACTTTGCCACCCCCCTTGGAAAGGGGGTTACGCCACCAAGTCAGGCGAATAACTTAGTTGGT
>JGI24703J35330_11748142_pt1 | contig 11122 bp, 9 predicted proteins | sample TergutNt197P1_FD_35330 | JGI IMG/M metagenome (IMG submission 35330) | reverse complement strand
CAGGAACTGGTAAAGTAATCGTAAACAAACGTGAATTTGAAGATTACTTCCCTTCTGCTGCAACTCGCTTAGACATTATGCAACCATTAGAAATGACTGAAACTACTAACCAATACGATGTATACGTAAATGTTAATGGTGGAGGATTAACTGGACAAGCAGGAGCTATGCGTTTAGGGATTTCTCGTGCATTATTAAATGTGGATTCTGATGAGTACCGTCCAACATTAAAGCCAGCTGGAATGCTTACACGTGACCCACGTGCTAAAGAACGTAAAAAATACGGTCTTAAAGCTGCTCGTCGTGCACCACAGTTCTCGAAAAGATAATTTCAAAAATTATTTTGTGCGCCCAAAATTTTGGGTGCTTTTTTTTTCGTCCATTTCATAAAATTTAAAAAGAAGAAAAGGGGGAATAAGGTGGTGTCAAAAATAACAGATAAAAAAATTATCACTTGTGGATTAGTCACTTTTGCTTTCATATATATAGGTATAAATACTGAGGTGTTTCACAATTTTTTTTCAGTTATCCGCCCATTTATTAATGGCTTCATACTAGCGTATTTAACGGATATCGTCGTGAGCAAAATCACAGGAAAAACACAATCAAAAATTTTCCGTATCTTTTGTATTCTCGTTGTATATTTCGCAGTCGTGGCGATCATAATTGTATTTATAAGTTATATAATTCCAATAATTTCTAAAAATACTGGCTACTTATTAATTAGACTGCCTTATTACCTAGACTTCATAGAATTGCCAACAATCTCGCAAATCATAAGTGAATTTTCAATACTTGAAATAACAGCAGGGTATGGTACTAGTCTTCTTGGTTTTACGGGCTACGCAAAACAAGCAACCACTAGCATAATAAATGTCATCTTAACATTTGTAATTTCAATTTATGCCTTACTAACAAAAGATAATATTTTCACATTCTTCACTCGCCTTGGAAACCTACTTTTTCCACAAAAAAGCACCATGCTATTTAACACATTAAAAAAGAGTCATCAAGTATTCCAACAGTTCTTACTAGCGCAGTTACTAGCAAGTCTCTTGCTCGGGATTATAACAGGAATAGTACTTCGAATTATCGGTATTAACTATGCGTTTCTAATAGGGACAATAATAGGTCTAACTAACATCATTCCGCTGTTTGGAGCTGTCATAGGACTTATCCTTTCATTAATCATAATATTCTTAAGTGCACCCCTAGTATTGGCAGGGGCAAGTTTAGCATTTTTATTATTGCTACAACAGGTTGACGCAACCATCATTACACCAAAACTGATGGGCAATGTTTTGAATTTAAATCCTATCATTGTGATACTTGCTATGATTTTAGGGGCAACTTATTTCGGGGTCGTTGGAATTTTGTTTGCGGTTCCGGTGACGGTTATGGTGCGTGAAATTTTACGGGAAAAGTTAGAGTAATATGTTTTCTTAAAAATCTTAGAAATTTGGTAAAAATCTTGTTTTTATAGTTCTAAACACTTGACAATGAGCTTCAAACAGTTTAAAATGGAAATATCGAAATATCGAAATATCGAAATATCGAAATATCGAAATATCGAAAGTAGGGGTAGTGTATGGAATTGAATGTTGTAATAGTTGATGATTGTGCCAAGGAGAGCGACCAAGTTAAAACAACCTTTGGATTGATGGAAACTGAACCTGAATTTACGAAAGTCAAATTTAAGTATACGGTGTTTAATAATCCAGTGGACGCTTTAGGTTTTGAAAAGGATATCCACATTGCTTTAATTGATATTGAAATGCCAAAAATTAACGGTTTTGAGCTAGCTGAACTTGTGCAAAAAGAGCATCCAAGGTGTAAAATTATCTTTGTAACAAGTCATATAAAATATAGTTTAGAAGGTTATAAACTTAGGCCGTTTGGTTTTTTAATCAAACCAGTTGCCTATGAGAAAATGCTATATTATATTTCAAAAGCTGTGCGGGATTTTAAGAGCTTTGGAGTTATTAAGGTGCTTATCGATGGAATTGAGAGGTTTTTAGAGCTTGGGGATATCTTGGCTTTTGAAGCTGATGGAAAAGCAAGTGTAGTTTATACAGTTGATGGTAAAAAAGGATGGTGTAAACATTCACTTGCTAAGTTGGAGTCTATGTTACCGAAGTGGGTGTTTTTTAGAGCTAGCAAGAAGGGATTAATTAATTTTGAACATTATTCAGGGCGGTGTTCGAAAACAAATGAAATCATAATGAAATTTAAGGACGTTGAAAAACGTTTTAAAATAACGAGTGAAAAATATTTGGAGCTTTTTGAGAAATATCATGTTTATATAATAAAACGAGGTGAGAGGTAAATGTTGGCATTGCATTATATAGTCACGTTTCTCATGACATACATCGTTGTTTTTATACTTTTTGAAATGCCTAAAAAAAAGAAAGTTTGGTATATTAATGTTTTCATAGTAGTTGCATTACTTGTTATTGAGTTGCTAATGGGAACATATGAACTGCACTATGCACTGTTACCATTTATATATGATGTAGTTTATACGGTGTTGGTGATTGCTGTTGTGATATACTCAACGTTTAGTATAAAAACAATAGTTGTAACAGTGCTTTCCCAACTATTCGTTCCTGTTGTTATAGGATTAGGAGCAGGAATTCTATTCGAAATATTTGGATTAGATGATTATATGATTATTATGAGTCCTAGATATAGTCTCACAGGAGGAGCCGCAGGACTGATACTTTTTATATGTTTAATCCCAGCCTTTAAGCTTATTAATTTCTACAAGATGCGCTTAAGAATTAGAAGTATAGTTTTACTATGTGTTATTTTTATTAGCTATGGAAATTTTGTTGCGTGGAATTTTACTAGAAACAGGGCACTGACTGATTTTGCGAGTCGTCCTGTTTTGAATACTATAGCTTTTTTGGGTGGGATTCTTCCTATAATTGGTTTGGTTATTTTTGTCCTAAGAGAAAATAAACTCAAGGAACAAGATTATCTAATTAAAATCGGTGAATATAAGCAACAAGAGATGGTTAAGAATTTAAAAAATCAGAAAGATCATTATGAACAATTGCATAAAAAAGATTTAGCAACTAAGATGTACAGACATGACACAAAGCGTCAACTTCTCATTGTTTTAAATTTTGTTAAAAAAGGAAACATCTGTGAGTCGGAAAAATTAATTGAATCTATGGTTGGAAAAATAGTCGAAATTGATAATCTGGCTGTAGGCTTTACAGGTTCAGACTTTGTTGATGCTGGGTTAAGTTATTTGCTTCAAGAATCAGAGTATCAAAACGTTAAACTCAACACTAATTGGATAATTCCTAGCAACCTAGTAATTGACCCCACTGAAATCACATCATTATTTATGAATTTGCTAAGCAATGCGTTTGAAGCAGCTGTGAAATGTGATGAAAGTAATCAAGTTATTAATGTTGAAGTCACTTCACAGCATAATTTTTTGAAAATTGTTATAGAAAATAGTTATGATGGGATTTTAAATTTAAATGGTGATACTTTTATGACTAGAAAAGAGGATAAAGAATTACATGGGTTTGGCGTCTTGAGCATCAAAGGGATTGTTGCAAAATATAAGGGAAGGATTACATTTAAATATGAGGGTAAAAAATTTCGAGTTACCATTACTTTTGGTGGAGAAATTTATGAAAAAATAGATGATAATTGAACTTTCATTCCCTAAAAGGGTATGTTCATTCCTGAAAGCGGGCTTTCCATTTGCAATTTGATAATTAGTATGGTATCATGTGACTAGTAACACATATTGCCATTTTTTGTTAGATTTTCTGATTTAAAATGAGTTTTAACGTGGAAGGAGGACACCTTGATGATTGAAGGATTATGGTGGTGGTGGTGGAGATTTTAATCATTTGATTAAGAAGGTGTGAGGTTGCAATGATATTGCGAAAGGATTAGGTGGTTAAATTGATTGTATAAAAGGTTTTCAAAATCAAACAAAACAATATCAAGACAGGAGGTAATTTTCATGAGAAAGTTAAGAAAAGCATTAACTCTTCTAATTACAGGTGTTACACTAATAACAATTCTTGGAATTTTTAATGTACAACAAGCTGATGCTGTTGTATTTTGGTCAAGATCTAATCTCAATTGGGTTGGAAATCAATACCAGGCTATTGCAGATGCAGAATTCACCTTTAGAGGTGAAGTTCGTGCGCATGCAACAAATGATCGAGGACTTATAACTCGTTCATCGGCTTGGCGATTTGGATCTTCGACTGATGGGATCATTCGAGCATCTACAACATTCCGCACAGAAACAGTTCGGATGGTGGGTCATGCTCACGAAGTAAGGTAATAAATATTTTTAAAAGTGAGAAAATCTCATCTGATTTTTGTAGATGAGATTTTCTTGAACTTAAAGTAGGTGAGGTGGTTTATATGAATATAATTAAAAGGGTGCAATTAAATATTTTCAGACAGAAGTTTAGGAGTGCTTTATTGCTGATCTTAGTTATTTTAATTGGCACTTTTATTGCTAGTAGTTTCATTATTGATCAGTCAGTTAGAAATGTCACGGATCATTTAAGAAGATCGATTCCAGCAATTGTTTCAATTGTTGGTATTGAGAATGAAGATGAAATAGATACTGCCTTCCCTATGTTAAGCCGTGAGATAATTCATTATATTGGAGCCTTATCTTATGTTGAACATTATGACTATAGCATTAACTATCATGCTTGGGGGAATTATCAAGAATATATTTTAGCAGGTTTAGATATGGGTGATGCTCGTGAATTTTATGAATTTCGACTTTTTGGTGTATCGAGCCCAGAAATTATATTCATTGAAAGTGGGTTGTATGAGTTGTATGTCGGTCGGCATTTTACTCATTCTGAAGTGCAAGGGCAAAATGAGTCTAATATTGCACCAATTATTGTTTCAAAACAATTTGCTCAATTAAATCAATTATGGCTTGGATCGGTTATGATTTTGTATCACGATTACTTTATTCAACCATACCCGATGCCTATTGAACCACTTGAAATAACCCATTTTGAACAGCTTTTGAATCACCCGTATAATAACTGGGGGAATTTTTATTACTATTTTGAAGTTGTCGGCATTTTTAATTTTGTGCGTGAATTGCCAACATTATATTGGGAAACACTGAATGACGAGCGCATAGACGCTTCTTTATATTTTGAATTGTTGAATCATCAGAGTATGATCAATTTATTTTTCACACCTAATTGGCGTGTTTATGATATGCGTCTGGCTGGCTTTGAAGAGGCTCTTTTATGGCAACAAGTATTCGATGTTTCGCTAATTCAAAATGCACCTACTGGTATTGATCCGAGAGAACGTTTCACTCAACGTTTCGATCCATACTGGGTACTTTCTGATATTGAAAAAATGGATTCTTTTATGGAAGAAGTTAATGAGATTTTGATATCATATGGTTTAGAAACGCAAAATTTATCAGGTACGTTTGGTACTGCAGTCGCAGCATCAAACTCTTTAAGTGCAATTGCTAGAACATTTATGTTTATTGCGTCTGGTGGTATGGTTTTGGTGCTGACGTTACTGCTATTGTTTTATACTCAAGGAAAACGACGAGAAATAGGAATTTATTTGGCGCTTGGTGAAAAGAAAAGAAATATCATTGCTCTGGTTTTATCAGAGGTTTTACTCGTGTCAATTATTGGTTTGATTGTTGCTTTCTTACTAGCTGTAGGCATTTCGCCAATTATATCCAGTAATATGTTTCATGATCAGTTAGTAGTTAATGAACGTGATCCTTTTCATTTTCCTGATATGATTGAACTAGTTGGATTTGGACAAGAAATGACAATTGAGGAAATGATGGCTGCATTTGAAATAAGTTTTGATGGTACAGTAGTTATTCAATTCTTTTTAGTTGGCATTGGTATCGTTGCCTTGTCTACTGTTGTTCCTGTAATTTATATTACAGAGCTGAAACCAAGAGATATTTTAGCTCAGGCTCAGATTAAATAACCCATTTTGAAATGCGATGGTGTTTGTTTAAATTAGCTAATATTAGAAATTATTATTGGTGAAATAACGAAAAATTGAATTTTCATTCCCAAAAAAGCATGTTCATTCCTGAAAGCGGGTTTTCCATTTGCAATATGGAGATTACTATGATATTATGTGATTAGAGCGACACTTAATGCTATTTTTTGTCAGACTTTCTGATTATAAAGGCCTATAGGTGTAGAAGGACTAATCTTTTGATTAGATTTACAAGGATGCAATGTGCTGCGAAAGGGTCAGGTGGTTAAATTGATTGTAGTAATCGTATAATACTAAGCCAAAATTCAAAATTTTATTATAGGTGATTTTAATGACTATTGCTCTTGTTTATTTTAGTGATAATGAATTGCATTGCTTGGAAGTTGGATATGCACTTTCTGCATTAAAACAGGTTTCCAAAAAGGTGAATTTGCACATGATCACTCAACTGAATTTTGAAAGAATAATTGATTTAGTTAGTAATGATGTTGTTGTATTTTGCCTATCTTATGGATGCAGCGAACTTTTGTACCAAGCTTGTAAATCACTGAAGAAAGAGAATGCAGATGTTTATAACATCGTATGCGGGCAAATTGCAACTAAGTTGTATAAAACAATATTAAATGAAAATTATTATGTGGATTTAGTCGTAGTAGGTGAGTATGAAACTACGCTATATGACATTTGCAAACGAATCTCTTTGTCTGAAGATTTTACGAATTGCAACGGAATTGCTTATATTAAAGACGAAATTATATGCTTGACGCCACCTAGATGTTTAAGCGAAATTGAAACAATTGCTTATCCTGATAGAGACTTTTTGGATAACACTAGATATTTCCATATTTATGGTTCACGCGGCTGTGAGGCGAACTGTTCTTTTTGCGATAGGAATAGTTTATATCTGAATTCAAAAAAAGGTTTCAGGATGAGAGGTATAAGAGACATAATGGTAGAAGTAGATGAACTTGTTGAAAGGTATAACTGCAAATTCATAATGATTTCTGATCCAACGTTCTGCTCTTCATCTCAAAGCAGTTCGAGACTTATGGAATTATATGTTGAATTAAAAAAACGCAACTATTGGGTTCAATTTGGATTGAATTTGAGAGCAGAATTAATTAATAATGATGTAATAGCAAAGCTTAAATTACTCAAAAAAGTTGGTCTAGGAAATGTTTTCATCGGAATTGAAAGCTTTAATGAAAATGATTTGAAATTATTTGGAAAAAAATCTAATCTACAGAATGTTCTTGATTGCATAGAGCTCTTAGGAAATAACTTCAGCTTAATAGGTGATGACCATTATTTAAAAGTTGAGTATGGGTTTATAAATTTTAATCCTTACACAAGCTTTGAAAATTTACAAAATAATCTTAAAAATTTCAAAAACAATAATATTTACCTAAACCCCTATCTCATATCTACAAGATTAACTTTAAATTCGTTAACTACATTAACTAAAAAAGTAGATTATGATGGACTCTTCAAGAAAAAATTAAGTGAGTTTGATTTAAATGATTTGATGCAATTTAATTTTGAATATAATTTTTTGAAACCTGAAATTTCTGAAATATATGAGTTGATTAATAGATTTTGCAATAAAGAAAATATTATTAACGCTACCGGCTTAGAAATTATCAGGAATAGGTATTATCATTTTTATGGATATGATAAAATAGTCCAAAGATTTGATATTACATATTTAGAAAGAACAAGTTTAATAAGTGACTTTGCTTACCAGATAACTTCTTACATACTGGATAATTTTAATGAAGGTGATATCATTTGCAATTTGAAGACAATAGAGCAAAACTTTTTTGATAATTATGAATCAGTGAATAGAAAAATGGAAACAGTTAGCAAAAGAGCTTTAATTCAACTTGAAAAAATTGATGAAAATATATATTACAAATCTATTTTTTAGGAGGTAATCATTGCATGAAAAATCCGAGGATAGTTATAGTTGATTCTGGAATTTCACCATCATCAACAGTTGGTTATAGAGTGGTGGAATCATATAAAGCTGTTGAAAATGGTAAGTCGGGCTGGGATCTTATAAAAATAGCATGTGAAGATTTTGTTGGGCATGGAACTGCAGTCGCAAACATTATGTATGATGTGAATCCTAATATTGATATCATCAACATTCAAATTTGTCAAAATGATTTAATCGTTGATGAGGCTGGATTGATCTATGTTTTAAATTTTATAAATCAAAACCTCGACATAGATTTGGTTAATATCAGTGCTGGAATAACCTATTTAACTGAATTCAAAATGTTAGATGAAATTTGTCAGACGCTGATTTCAAAAGGTGTATACATAGTTTCTGCTTTTGATAATGACGGTGCGATTTCATTTCCAGCCGCAGTTGATTCAGTAATAGGTGTTGATGTCGAAAAAGATTACGAAAATAAAAATGATGTCATACTTGTTGAAAATGGAATTGTCAATTTTTTAGTAGCTGACAGGTATTATAGGACTGAGTGGTTGAACAAGAAAACAATAATAAAAGGGACAAGTTTTGCGTGTGCATACATTACGGGTCTGATCTCGTTAGTGATAAAAAACGACTTTTTTTCACCTGAAAAAATATCAAACAAAAAATATTCTTTCCCAATTAAACAAGAAATTTCGAAACCCGAATTCAAAATCAAGAAAGCTATTATGTTTCCATGCAATAAAGAAGTGCACTCATTGTTAAGATTTAGAGGAGAACTGGGATTTGAAATTATAGGCGTTTATGACGAGCGATTGTCTGGAAAAGTTGGACAAGAGATGTTTGGAATAAAGATTGAATCTTATGACTGTATTAATTGGGAAGATGAATCTTTTGATACAATAATTTTCTCTTGTAGTTCAGAATTAAGTAAGCTTACAAAGAAAAATTATAAAAATGAAATTTTAGATAATGCTAAAGTTTTCAAAAAAAACATATATTCTTTTGAAAATCTCGGCGAAAGTAGTGGGACAATATTTTATCCATGTTTAAAACCTGAATTTGCTGCAAGAGGAAATAATTTGAAATTGTACAAACCAATAATCCCAGTTGTTGGAATATTTGGAACAAGTTCAAAGCAAGGAAAATACACACTTCTAAAAAAGATTATTAAGGAACTAAGTAGTTATGGATATGATGTAGGGGAAATTGCAACGGAACCCTCAGGATATTTGTTTGATTCAGATTTTGTTTTTCATTTTGGGTATGGTTCAGAAATAAAATTGCAACCATGGGAGTTTATATCCATTTTAAATGAAATGAGTTGGAAGGTTCAACTTAATGCGAGAGATATTTTGGTGACTAGCTGTCAGTCGGGAATATCACATTATAATAACTCTAATATAAATGAGTTTGGAATTCTTCAACATCTATTTTTTCTTGGAACACTTCCAGATGTAATGATTCTCTGTGTTAATCCACACGATGATTTTGATTATATCCAAAAATCAATTAATTTTTTAAACTCCATTGATGAGGGTAAAGTTATTGCACTTTCAGTTTTCCCTGTTAAAGCCGTGGCAACTATGTCTGGTATTGGATATAAAACTACTGAAATAGGCGAAAAAGAGATGATGGAAATAAAAGAAAGTATGACTAAAGAATTTAATATACCAGTATTCTCAATGAATGAGAATGCGAAAGAATTATGTTCAATAATTATAAATGAATTTTCTAGTACGGAGGAATCGTAATGTCTATTAAAAATAAGGTTCTTAACTGTTTTGAAGTAAATGGTGTGTTAGTTTTAGAAAATGGCAATTTTGAAAATCTAGATTCAATAAGCTTCATTTCTGTAGTGGTTGAAATAGAAGATGAATTTTCGATTGAATTCCCTGACGAATATTTATTGACGAATAATTTTAAAAATCTGAATAGCGTTTTGTCTGTAATCGAATCTCTTGTTGAGGACTAATATTTGGTGTTATGGCATTTCAGAGTGCTGATACAAATTCTTTGAAAGTCAGTGTTGTGACTGTAAGTCCAAAATTTCCCTTATTGCTAAGCGCTAATTGTGCTAAAGCAGAAAAATGGTACTAGGAGGTGGATCGAATGAGAAAATTAGTAAAAAAAATTCCTCAAAAAAAGAAGCTTGTTTCGCTTTATATGGGTGAATGTAAACAAGGTACTTGTAGCGGGAAGTAGCATTTCAGGCAAGAATGAATTTTCAGACATTCTTGCTTGAAACCTTTAATTAGAAGCTTAGGAGAATCTATATGATAATTGAAGAAAAAGAATTGATTCCAAATTATTCAAAAAGTATTTCATGGGTAGTCTTAGATAATGAATTATTCGTTTTTGATGAAAAATTTAACGAAATTATTATGCTAAAAGGCGCCATAAAAAAGTTTTGGATGTTGATAGATGGTAAGAACAGTTTAGGTCAGATAATTAATAGTTTATCATCTCAACTGAATTGCAACAAAAATGATATTAGTGATAAGATTTTAAAAAAAGTTGATGATTTTATTTTAAAAGAGATACTCATATTGGAGTGAAATAAAATGAGACAAGAAGTTTTAATCAATTATTTTTATAACAAGGCGTTTCGTTTAAACCAGCCTGTTAGTGTCGTTATAGAATTAACAACACTTTGTAATTTGAGATGCGAGCATTGTTATATTCCGTCTTTTACCAACAGAGGTATGAGCTTTGAGCAAGTGAAAAAACTCTTGTTGGAATTACGTGAGCTAGGAGTCGTTAATGTAACTATAACTGGTGGTGAGATATTACTAAGAAAGGATTTGTTTGAAATAATAAAATTTGCTCGAAGTCTCTATATGCGTGTTTTTCTATTGAGCAATGGAACACTATTAACGGAGGCTATTGTCGAGAAACTTGCGAGCCTTTATGTTTCAGAGTTTTCAACCACCATATTTTCTATGAATAGTGATATTCATGATTCAATTACTGGTAGTGAAGGATCTTTAAATCATTTATTGAAAAATCTAAATTTTTTCAAAAAAACTAATATCCAAGTACGAGTAAAAACTCCATTAATGAAAAAAAATTTATCTGATTTTTTAGATGTTAAAAAGTATGCTGAAGAACATGGTTTCGACTTTGCTGTATCTCCGCTGATTTTTTCAAAAAGCGATGGGAACGAAACGCCAAAAGAAT
>JGI24703J35330_11748143_pt1 | contig 11126 bp, 7 predicted proteins | sample TergutNt197P1_FD_35330 | JGI IMG/M metagenome (IMG submission 35330) | reverse complement strand
GGCTTGGGACAGATAGTTTTGGGCCGAATTTCATGGCAGAATATCTGCAAGTCCACTATAGCGGCTTGGGGCAGATAGTTTTGGGCCGAATTTCATGGCAAATTATCTACAAATCCCTTATAGCGGCCTGCTGCAGATAGTTTTGGGCCGAATTTCGAGGCAAACTATCTGCAAATCCACTATAGCGGCTTGGGACAGATAGTTTTGGGCCGAATTTCATGGCAGAATATCTGCAAGTCCCCTATATCAGCCTGGGACAGATAGTTTTGGGCCGAATTTCATGGCAGAATATCTGCAAGTCCCCCTATATCAGCCTGGGACAGATAGTTTTGGGTCGAATTTCGAGGCAAACTATCTGCAAGTCCCCTATATCAGCCTGGGACAGATAGTTTTTGGCAAAAATCATGTTTAACTAGACTGCTTAAAACTTGACAAACTAATACAACTGTTGTGGTAAAAGAGTTTCTACCTACATGATACCACAGTTTTCATAATTATAAACAGTGTGTTGATGTCAAAATTTAAGATAGAATTCTACGATGAACTTTTCCTCCTGGCGATTCCAGAATCAACAGCGTGCTTTTGAGACTTTCGTTTAGCAGGATCAGTTCTAGGCTTTCGGCTGGGCAGTTTCAGAATATGCTCAGTGCTTTTGAGACTTTCGGCACAAAAAAACGCACCGTCTACCAAAAAGGGTACACGGTGCGGGAAATAGTTATATAGTTATGCTCATATCAACGAACTAGATAACTCATGGCTTGGTAGTTATTTCTATTGGGTCATGAGTTTTTTCGCATCGGTCAACAGTAACCTTGTTACAAGACCTTTTGAATCTTTGTCGTAAGAACTCTCGTTAATTGAAGCGAGTCATTTTTCAAACTATTTATTTATGCGTAAGCTGCTTAACCTCGTTATTTACACATCTTGGATTCAAATGGCATCCAGTGCGTCATCAGCTTATATTTTTGATTACTCATCTTAAGTCTAGATTTTCCTTGTGTAATTATTGTTTAAATCTTTATAATTACCAACCTAGCCTTACGACTTGTGCTTGTAAAGATTGTCTACCAAATTGCCACGGATCGTCATACGAGCCCATTAATAGGTCAAGTACGTTACCCGTAACAGATCCCCCTCTATCTAAGACGATGGCATTCCCAACGCCTGAGACATATATGATGCTTCCAAATGGAAATCTTCTATCCGCTGCAATTATGCGGACATTTCCAAATGATGAATCATAGAATGAACTGATGTTTCTTACATCCGTTCCGTTTGCTGTAAATCCACTACACCCACGACAAGTAGCTAAATAGGCCGTCACACTAGCTGTAAACGTCTCTAGACTTGATGTTGGTGTTGTAGTATTTACTATTACTGGTGGCGGTGGTGGAGCTGGAACGTATGTTCCAATTAATACCACGCGCGCCATTCCTTCGTTAGTAACTACAACCTCTTCACTAACGACACCATAGAATTCACCGTTTCGGTATTCTAATTCAGTGGTTGTTTCATATGCCCTTGGCTCGCCTTCTGTGCGAACTTCAACTACGCCCTCGTGAAGTTCGTCAGTGTAGATGTACTCAGTTTCAAGTGTAAACTCTTCGAGTTCATATTCTGTCTCAAAGGCTACTCGTGTAACCGTTACTTCTAAAGAAGAGTTTATAACACCAACTAGTCTTACTGGTGTTACACTCACCTCTTCGCCACTTGCATTTGTTCTAGATAAAGTGATATCTACAATATCATCCTCACCTAGATCAATATTGTGCTCATTAAGCACCTCAAACACATCAGCTGCAGTCGTCATGATTTTAAATCTCGTACCTCCATCGTTAATTGTAACGGGGAAGGCTCGTGTGATAACAAGTTCCATACCGTCATATACAATGTCTTCTAGTTCGAATGTAAATTCATCGAAATTTCCGACTTGCACATAACCGTCTTTAACTAAATCAAGAACTGTATTTGCCTCTGTTGTAATTGTATTTCGCTCACCATTTTCGATTATGGCTACTTCATTCATGTTTACTTCAGTCATGTTAGAATGCATTATCGCGAAGATACTTGTGGCAATCACACCAAAAGACATGATACCACCTGTTATATCTCGTTTTACTTGCATGTGTCTGTCATAGCTGGTGAAAGCTAAATAACTAAGCTTACCAAACTACAACAGCTCACCTCCTTCAATTGTCTAATGTAACACAAGAAAGTAATCTGTTTTACCCCAAAATCCTGGGCTCAAACTATCTAGAACTGAGCTTACGACACAGATATAATATCATGATATGCGCCATACGTCAAGTTTGTAAGGGCTTAAATCCAAATGAAAATGCCTTTCACAACCCTTGAATGATGCATTTTCTGTAATTTTTGCCAGAAATCAGCACCAAAACCCCGAACATTGTCGCAAAAACTACGAAAAACATTCAGGGCTACATGTGTAGTCATGTAATTTTAATATTTTTAAACGGATCATCATCTTCAAAATAGTCAAAAGTGTCGGTTTCGACATCTTCGTCATAGTTAATTTTGACCGTTTTATCCAAAATATTATTATCGTTCTTGACTTTTACTACCATTTTGACCTCCTTATGCTTGTATATTATTATCATTGTAAAAATAATTGAAATTTATTCACCAAAAACCTTGCTAATTTCAACTTTTCACTTTATAATTAATGTTGAGGCAAAAAAATGTACTGGACGTGATGTTATGGAAGTAAATTCTAAAGGTCGAAAAATTCCCACGGTTGAGGGGACGTTGCGTAATTCTTATGTTAAGGTTCCAACGGTTATTCGTGAAGCGAGTGGGATTAGAATTTTTGGCAAGCGCATGAAGTCGTTTATTTTTACTACGGATGTGGCGATTATTAAGAATACGGATGCGGATGCAGTTATTGCTGTTTATCCGTTTACGCCGATGCCGACGATCACTCAAGCTTTGATGTCTGTTTCTGATATTCCTGTTATTTGTGGCGTTGGTGGCGGTTTAACGCATGGGAAGAGGTCAGCTAATATTGCGCTTCATGCGGAGTTTCAAGGGGCGCTTGGTGTGGTGTTAAATGGACCGACAAATGAGGAGACGATTTCTTATGTGCGGGAAAATATTGATATTCCAATTGTAATTACAATTTTATCGGAATTATCTGATATTAAAAGCAAGCTTGATGCCGGGGCAGATATTTTAAATGTGAGTTGTGGTGCTAAAACAGCTGCTGTTGTTAAAAGCATTCGCGAACGTTTTCCTGATGTGCCGATTATTGCCACTGGTGGGCCGACTGAGGAGTCGATTCTTGAGACTATTGAAGCTGGAGCTAACGCAATCACTTATACACCGCCAACAAATGGAGAATTATTCCGTAAAAAAATGGATTATTACCGTGAGATTGAGCAGCAAAAATATGATGGAACTTAGGAGTCGTAAATCTTATGGATAATAACAAATTAGCAGTTTTCATTTCAGGTTTAGGTAGATTCAACGATTACGGCAGCACGGTTGCACAAACAAAAAAAGCACTAGATAATAAGTGCACAAGCTATTTAAATCAGGATGCAGATGATGTTGTTATTTTTTCTGATTGTTTAAAAGCCATCACTGAGGTCACTAATCAAACGTTTAATGTCGACAGTATTATCTTAGTGAATTCTTTATTTAACGGCGAAAGTGATGAACAGCCTAAAAATCCTGGCAGATTGCGGGATGGGCTAAAATACCCCCATACTGACAAGATTATCGTCAAGCTTTGGCCAGGTGATGATGGTATCGTCATTCACGAACCACCTCTACAAATTGATAAGTTTGATCTGTTAGAAGTAGTTGATCTTTGGAATAATTCTAGTAAAAGTAAAGCTGACGCATGGCGACTTTTTGCCCGACTCGCTTGTTTGCAACCTTTTCAAGATGGCAATAAACGGACGGCTCTTATATGCGCTAATCACGCTCTAGGTAATTTAATTACTCAAGATTATATTGTACCTCCGACTGGGCGTCATTTTAATCAATTTATGACTAACCTTCTGGAATTTTATTTTTATTCTAAAAAGGTGGATGAGGAAATTTATTTGAACTATTTTGTTGACTTTGCTCTAACTAGCAATAGCTTGAATGCAGTTTAATTAAAGGATGTGGATTTTATGAAAAAATTAGGTCTTGTTGGCGGTGTTGGCTATTTAGCTACACTGGAATATTATAAAAGCATTAATGAAGAATTTAAGGAGCGTCTTGTGAATCCGCCTAAAAGCGGCGCAAATCCTCCTATGGTAATTGACAGTTTAAACATAGAAACTGCCTATAATTTTGTGGCAGCTGGCGACTGGACATCTTTTACGACACTTTTTTTAGATGCGATCAACAGGCTTGCTTTAGTAGGGGCTGAATTTGGTGCGATTGGTGCTAATACTGCTCATATTGTTTTTGATGAGTTAGCTAAATCTTCTCCAATTCCTTTAATCGGAATCGTTGACGAGACATGCAAAGAAGCGCTTAGATTGGGGCTTAAAAAGTTGATTATTTTCGGCACAGACTTTACTATGAAAAGTGGGATGTATGAGAAAAAATGCGAAGAATACGGCCTCGTTGGTATTGTTCCAAATGAAGAGGATCGTCAAATTATCCACAATATTATCTTTCCCAACCTTGAAGCTGGGATTGTAATTCCAGAGGAAAAGGCGCAACTACTTGCAATTGTTAATAAGATTGCGAAAACTACTGGCGCTGATGGTTTGGTTCTTGGTTGCACGGAATTGCCGTTTGCTATTAAGGCGGATGACACCGAGCTTGCAGTACTTGATACTGGAGCAATCCATGTTCGTGCAATTTTGGATATGATTTTGAGTGATTGATTTTTGTTGGTTTGTACTGTTGTGTCATATATTCTAAGGTTCGTTAAGCATAGAATGCATAAAACATTAAAAACTCCCTAAAACATGATTGTTTTCAGGGAGTTTTACTATTTACTCACTATTCTCGCTCATTTTTTTCCTAGCACTTAGAAGCATCGCTCCCGATGTACTAAGTCCAATTAACACAACCCAAACGATGATATTAGTTTCATCACTTGTTTGTGGTGGAGCACTTTGAGGATGATCTGGTTTTGATGGTGGAGCTGTTGTTGCAGTGGTTGTTGCTACTGTACTTGCTTGCGTAGGAGCACTAGAACTTGTTAGCTCAGATGGATCAACTCCTCCAAAGATAATTCTTGCCGCATGATCGGCTTGTGCTTGAGTAAATCCAATCGCCGTTGATGTTAGCTGGCTAATAAGAGCATTTCTTGACATTGTTGGCGTAGCTTCCAAAAGATTGCGACCAGCTTGCACTGCATTTGCATTCCAATCTGTTTCATTATCAAGCACGCCTACTGCATGATTTGTTTGTGGTAATGTAAAGCCTACTATATCTGATGATAGTTGCCTGATCAATGCCGCTCGACTTAGCGGACTCACTTCAAGGAAGCCTCGACCTGACCTTACTGCCAGTGCATTCCAATCAGTATCATTATCAACTACTCCTGCTGCATGATTTGCTTGTGCTTGCGTGAAGCCTGTGACATCTGACATCAACTGTCTGATTAACGCTGCTCGGCTTAACGGACTCACTTCAAGGAAACCACGTGCTGATCTTACAGCAACCGCATTCCAATCAGTATCATTATCAATTGCACCAATTGCATAATCTGCTTGAGGTTGTGTGAAACCAGTTATATCTGATGTTAGTTGCCTGATCAATGCCGCTCGACTTAGCGGACTCACTTCAAGAAAAGCTCGACCTGACGCTACTGCATTTGCATTCCAATTTGTCTCACCATCCATTACCCCTGCTGCATATTCAGCTTGAGCTTGAGTAAAACCAGACGTACTTGACGTTAGTTGCCTAATGAGCGCTGCTCGGCTTAATGGAGCTGCCCCTAGAAAATTACGAGCACTCACTACTGCACGTTGATAATCAGTAACTGGATCATCGTCTTCGTCTTCGTCATCACCATTTTCATCATCATCGTCTTCATCTTCTTCTAAATCTGCAATAAATTCCTCGATATCCTCAATTAATTCAGAAATATCATCATAATTCTCTAAAAGCCTAGGAAATAGTACCTCAAACGTGTCGCTTGGTGGTGCCACACCTAGTGGCCCTAATCCAGAAAGATCATTAAATTCAGTAGTTAAATCGTATAGTCTTGAGGTAAAGCTATCTCTTTCAGATGTATTCGGCAATTCATTCCATAGGTTGAATGCAAAAGAAATTCTTCCACTATTTTGCACTGCTTGATTATGCCAATCGCTTAGCTGTGCTTGAGTCCAAGTTCCAGGGTTAATGTTATCATCATCCGTAAAGTTATGGAAAAATTCTTCAATGTCGAAAATCAATTCCTCAATAACATCCAAATTTTCAGCAAGTAGCAAAGATAATTCAGCGAGTGTTCCTGCTGGTGGTGACCCTACAGCTGGTCCTGAAAGGATAATATCCAACAATTCATTATGCACAGGCCAAACCCTATCCCTTAAATCTCTAGTTGCTGGAATTGAAATTGAATCATTTCGGAAATTCCAGACAACATTCAAACGCGCTTCACTTGCACTAACTCGTGTATTCCAAATTGCATACTCCTCCAGAGTCCAATCCCCTAAATCATGCAACGTACTCGGCACAACTTCCACGACAAGTTCTAACGGCTCGCTTGACTCTGAATCATAGCCCTCAACAATTGCCCTAACGCTTACCTCAAAAGTCCCATATGGCAAATTAAGTGCAAAAAGTTGTAAAGCCGTCACATAAACATGTGCAACTGCCTCTTCATCAACATAAATCCGATAACCATCAGCATTTAACACGGGATCCCACACTAAAAAATCATCCGTAATTCGAACACCAAGTGGTGCATCTGGGGTCGTTAATTCGTGGGTAACCGATGCGTAATAGTCTCCTGATGCTGGTGCCGAAGTCATCAGTTGCTGCAAGATAAAAAAGGTCAAAAACACAGTGAAAACAAGTGGTAACCATTTTTTTAGTTTCAAGATAATCCCTCCTAAAAGATCATTTGTATATCATTTGTATATACTAAACATTTTACCACAAAAACGAACCTTTTTCAACAAATCTCGCGATTTTTATTTCACAAATTTCACATTAAAATCGTGCACCATTCTGTAGATGCATTTTTCGAACATTTTTTTCTGTTTTAGCATTTTTTATATCAAATTTCGCTGAGGTGGCTTTTTCAACACAAAAAAGAAAAAGAATACAAATCCCAACTGCGTGAAAGGCAGCATAGAAATCAGGATTTGCGTTCTTTTTCCATGGTTTAATAATTTTTACTCAACAATCTTAATTTCACGGATTTGTGTATTTCCTTGAGTATTTACAAATACATAATGATCACCGAGTCTAACTGTCGTTGAAGCGTTGTTGCGAATTGTAAATGTTTCGCTTATCATTGATGTTGTCCCGTTTGTGTAGTAGTTCGTGATCGTCACAGTTAATTCGTTTGTATTTCCGGGAATTTGTGTGACAAACGCGGTCGCTACGGTATTTATAATTCCTACTGGTGGTGCTGGCCACACTCCGCCGTCGAAGGGGTCGGCTACCGCGAAGAAGGATGGTTTCGGGTTTAAATTTCGATCTATTAGAGTTGGTGCACCTGCTGATCGCCATGAACTCATGTCATCACGTCCCCAGAGGGTCACACGATCGATGTAATTTGCGAATTCTACGTACCATGCGAATAGTTGACGATACATGTTTGCTTGTGTTTCTAGTTGTGATGGCGTCATCCATCCTCCTTGAGAGGCCATTGGTGCGTTAAAGTGGATGTCGAGTTCTGTTACGTGGATTCTCGCTCCTGTTTGTGCAAAGCGCTCTATTGCAGCACGGACGTTGTTTAAGTTTGTATTGTTGTTATAGTGAGCTTGCATTCCAATAACTTCAATTAGCAAGCGGCCGTGATCAGGATGAGTTTGGTCGTTATAGGCTGGGTTATTTACGGCATCTGCAGCCCAGCGAGCATTTATATACTCAACCATCCCTGCGATTGCATCCCTTTTTCCAGGTGTTTCTTCGTTGAAGTCATTATAAATTAATTGTGCATCTGGTGCATAGTAGCGTGCGAATACATAGGCATAATAGATATAATCCCAACCGCGTTCTCCCGCTGCAAAATCGGCTCCATTTGAGAAGGCTCTAAACCATGGAACTGTTGCGCGAACTCGCCTTTGCCACGTTGTGGCATCTGGTACAGGATGATTAAACATCGCGTAAGCACTTGCTGGTTCATCACTTCCATTTGTAGTCACGACTTCATTTGCAACGTCCCAGGCATCAATTTGACCAGCAAAATATCCAGCATATTCTCTAATAAACCACCTTAAATTCTCCATTGCCGCATCTCGTGTATGAAAGCCGTTTGCAGCATCGCCGTGCATCCAAATTGATGATTGCTCATGCCAAACTAAAGCATGTCCGACAAGATGTAAATTATTAGCATTTGCCATTTCAACAAAAGCACGCGCATTAGTGAGGTTTAGCGCCTCAGGTCTTGTTGACAAACTCGCTCCTCCAGAAATAGTGTCTGGTTTCATCGCATTTTCTGCTGTTACAGAATTAAAATGCCTTAAAAATGCGCCCATTAATGGCTCATCGCTAAATAATGCCGGCTCTAGAATTTGCCCAAACAAGAAGTAAGGCGCATAAATTTGGGCAAGTGACGGCAACTCTAGTACCGAATCCCATGTTGGAATATACGGCTCATCAGCGATCGTTACTGTAATAATAACATTGTCAATATATAACACATGCGGCTGATTATTACCACTTGCGGCATCTGCTCTAAATCTAAAGAATAACGTCTCGACAGCTTCAGTAAAAGCAGTAACCTCAAATGTAGTAGTAGTCGTTACCCATTCATCCCAATTAATTCTTCGACTTAAATCGCCTGGAGTTGGAATGCTGTTGGTCGGTTGCAGTTCTGGCGATCCAGCGAAGCGATTTACAACAAGACCTGGAGCGACCATTATCGCTGGTGAGACGGCCTCATTACCAACACTTGGCACAAATACATCCCATGAAACCTCAACAGTTGCCCCAACAGGAATTGCAACCGGTAAATCAAACCTCATCGAACGATTTTGCGAATTCGTAAACGAAGTGTTCGGCGCATTTGACAAACGAAACGCCCCACCATCTCCCATATAACTAACACGCTCACCAATCATAATATCAGAATTGTGCGACTGAATCTGCTCCTCATAAACCACCCAGTCATTATCAAAATTAATCGCATGCCAAATTCTCGTATCCACATTAGGAACAATAGATATCTCTGAATCAACAGCCACGAACGGGTTCATCAGCCCGTCTTCAAAATCAAACCTATGGATAACCTCACCATTATTTACAATAGTAAAATTATCTAACCTGTAAATAAGATTGCGAGTACTTCCGCGAGGCGTCGCAACAATAGTAATATCCGAAAAATCAATCCCTAAATCGCCAGTTAGATCCAGAATCCCAGTGTAGCGTCGCCACTCGGGACCTGTATATGAAGGATCAAAATATCCAGGATGAGCCCTGAAATCATTAGTCGTTAAAATGATTTCATCGCCGGCTAGCACTGTAATATAAACATCTGCTGAAGTCGCTGATGGTACTTGCAAGTCAAGATAAATTTCATACATTTCTCCTGCTTCAATAGTTAAGTCTCTAACTGGAAGGGTAACGATTGGTCCTGAAATTCTTAGTACGTATCCGTCTGCTTCTGGGGCTGGTGGTGGCGGTGTGAATCCATGGTCAACGCCAATGTGAGTGACGATAATGTCATAGATTATAAATGTCGCCGTGTTATTTGTCTGTAATCTAAACCCGCTAGCAAATTGAGGATGCATCAATCTCTCGTGGTTAATGACTGCCCTGACATTGAAAAATCCATCCTCGTCTGGGGTCTGATTTCCAATCCAATTAAATGGACTAGATGCGCCTCCAATAATAAATTGTGTCCCAGCGGGAGCTTCAACGACTCGGCCGCGAACTTCTATAACATACTGTTGACCAAGCAATAAATCAAGCGGAGCGCGCTGCAAATCTAGCGCATTCCAATCTGCACTCCGATTTGACACTTCAATACCATTTGCTCCATCTGGATTTTCTACTGCTGTAAACGTCGGACTGCCTGCACCTTGAAGATTAGGCGTTGCAACGACTGCAGGCCCTGTCGTACCAGGCACAAGGTTAGCAACATTTGGATCTGCTGATAATTGATAAACTATCTCGCCATCACCTGCATCAACTTGAAAATTGTTTCCAAACACTGAAAAATTCGCTAAAACTAACGCAAAAACCAACACAGCTGCTATTAACTTATTATACCTCTTTAACTGTTCTCTCATATTATTTTCCCCTTTTTTTATCTCGACCCCACGACAAGTAGCGCTCCTTGCAAGCAGGTTCTAATGACTCCATTATACCTCACAATATTCCTAGATGCTAGCTAAATTTGAAATCTAGTTAACATTTTTTTATTGGCGGCAATTTTTTATAAGCGAAATTTGTCAGGCGGGGGATTTTCTTGAAGTCATTTGTCGGAACACTGATTTTTTACTCTTTTATTTAGACCAATTTTGCGCTGACAACAAAAAATCCAGGCAACTTTCTTCGATTACCTGAATTTTTTTGTATTTATCAACGGGCGGAAACGACAGTCAGTATAATTCGCACGTAAACATCTTCGCCATAGCCAGTGACAGTTTGCGGCAAGGTGAATGTGACGATGTATTGTCCGCTACTTTCTGGATTGATCACCAGCGGTGCATCTGCGAAGTCGGTTGTGTAAATCACCACGTCATCTAGCATGTCGATTGGTGTGCCTGTGATGCCAAGATTTGTGCGCGTCACGGTTGCGACAACATTTGCGGCATCTATTAACCAGGTATCGAAATCATCATCGATCATATTGGTTGCAACGCGCACGTTGGTTGCAGTTAAGATGACGTCAACTTCAACTGCTTGCCACACGGCGACGACGTGAACGATTCCCGCTGCGTCCAGCATGTCTTCTGTCACGACGGTATTGGCTGCGAAGGCTTTCGTCGCGTCACCGTCAATGAACCAACCGACGAAGTCATAGCCGTCTCGGG
>JGI24703J35330_11748144_pt1 | contig 11127 bp, 9 predicted proteins | sample TergutNt197P1_FD_35330 | JGI IMG/M metagenome (IMG submission 35330) | reverse complement strand
ACCGCGCGCACCCATAGGTGCGTAAGGCTTTTTGCCGACGCAGTTATAGGGCAAAAAGACAAGCAAGATTGTAACTTTATTTCCTTACGTTCCCTTACAGGAAGCATTGGCGAGTCCCTTGGCGACACCTTATCATGCACGTGGCTGGGTGTCAATCAAATTTGATGCAACGTGTTTTAACGCGTTTTCACCACGCGCACAAGTGACTTTTCGGGCTGTGTGGAAATTAGTTCTCCGGGGGCGTAAAGTGCGATACCCGGCGGATATTTTGCGATAATTTCGGCAGAAACTCTGCCGATTGCGTCCTTGCTTGGGATTTCTTCGGTGGCTTGAAGCATTGTTTCTCGTGGGGTTAGGACTGCTTTGGGGATGGATATTGGGTCGATTATAATGGGTTCGCGTTTATTTAAAATGAAATTGCAGACTACTTTTTTTAGCCGCGAAAATCCTTCGTCGGTATCGGCTACCGAAGTCATTGCGAGGGCATGGAGTTTTGTTACATATTCAAACTGTATTTCGCTTGAAGATTTAAATGTTCCATTATGTGAAAAAAGCAATTTCCCCATGTCTATATCATGAATCGAATTTTTTGATTTTCTTTCGCCACAGGAAAGAAAATCAGAGGTTTCGCGGCGAAATTTTTCTAATCGCATTACGTATCTGTCAAATAAATCGGGATTTTTCCATAACATGTCCAGCATATAATCACAGCTACCCATCATTGCATATGATGGGCTTGTGGTTTGCATTGCATTTATGAAAAATTTTAGTCGCGCCGTATTAATTCGCGTGCCTTGTACGTGCAGAACTGCACAGCCTGACATTGCGGGAAGCGTTTTATGCAAGCTGTTGACCACGATGTCCGCGCCTTGGGAGAGCGCGTTTTTTGGGAAGTACTCATGAAACGAAAAATGCGCACCATGGGCTTCGTCCACGATAAGAATTCCGCCGTGCTTATGGACTTCCTTCGCAATAGATTTGATATCCGAAACAAATCCTTCATATGTAGGACTCACGACAAAAACAACTGCCCCAGTTGGAATTTCGCCAAAAGAAGAAACCCCACCCATAAGCCCATCGGAAGTAATTTCGGGCAGATTGTAAATGGGATTCGCGCCTGATAAAACCAGCCCATTATATACGCTAACATGCGCATTGCGCGGCACAAAAACAGGCATGTTTTCGCCACAAGTTGCACAAATTGCGGCAACAATCCCCGCAGACGAACCGTTAACCAGAAAGAAGCTTTCGTCTGCTGAAAACTTTTCGGCTATTTTCGATTGAAAATCTCTTAAAATTCCCTCCGGTGCGGAAAGAACATCAAGATTGGGTAGCTCTGTTAAATCCATTTTTATGAAATTTTCAGGGAAAAAATCCATATTTCCTTTATGCCCCGGCATATGAAAAGGATAGATGTTTCGAGCTAAATAATCAGAAATTGATTTGTGCAAAAAATAACCCCCTTGTTAAGATTTTGAGCTTTTTCTTTATATTTTTTCATTTTTTTACTTTACAATTCACTGCGTAATGGTATAATCGCTGTACCAAAATCAGGGAGGGTGTAAATATGGCATTTAATAAAAACTCACTGAAAATCCTGCTTGTTTCAACTGAGGTTAACCCATACTCAAAATCGGGCGGGCTTGGCGATGTTGCCGGGTCGCTTCCAAAGGCACTGCGTAAAAGAGGCGTGGATATGCGTGTGGTGCTTCCTAAGTACCAGACGATTCCTGCGCATCTGTTAAAAGAGTCAAAGGTTGCGTCAAAGTTTACGGTGCATCTTTCTTGGCGCGCACAAGACGCAGTTATTCACTCTTTGGACGAACATGGCGACGGAGATTCTGTTTATTTTATAGAAAATGACTTTTATTTTGCACGCGATACCTATTATGGCTATGGCGACGATTATGAACGCTTTGCATTTTTTACCAAGGCAGCTGTAGAAATGCTGAGCCATATTAATTTTAAAGCAGACATTATTCATTTTAACGACTGGCATACGGGTCTTGGCCCCACATATTTGCGCGATGTCTATAAGGGCTTCACATATTATACCGATATGAAGAGCCTTTTTACTATTCACAATTTGCATTATCAGGGCGTTTTTGGGCGCGAAGTTCTGTGGGCAGTGGGCTTAAACGACGGATATTTTTTAAGCGGCGATTTGGAATTTTACCAAAATATCAGCTACATGAAAGCGGGCATATCGCACGCCGACGCTATAAGCACCGTTAGCGAAACCTATGCTTCTGAAATACAAACCTCGTCATATGGCTACGGAATGGATGGGCTTTTGCGCCAGCGTGCCGCGGCTACAGGTAAAATTTACGGCATAACAAACGGCATAGATGTGGAAGAAAACAATCCCGAAACAGATAAGCGCATTTTTAAGAATTTTAGCGCGAAGTCACTTGAAGATAAACAGGCGAACAAGTTTCATTTGCAAAAAGAACTGGGGCTTCCGGTAGGAGAAATCCCGATTTTCAGCATGGTTACGCGCCTTACAGAGCAAAAGGGTCTGGATGTATTGTCCATTATAATGGACGAATTTTTATCTATGGACGTGCAATTGGTTATCCTTGGCACAGGCGAAGGGCGTTATGAAAACATGTTCAAGCATTACGCATGGCGTTATCCCCAAAAAGTAAGCGCGAATATTAAATTTAATGCAGACTTAGCGCAACAAATTTATGCCGCTTCGGATATATTTATGATGCCGTCGGTGTATGAGCCTTGTGGGCTTGGGCAGCTTTTCGCAATGCGTTACGGTACAATCCCGCTGGTGCGCAAAACAGGTGGGCTTGCTGATACTGTAGAGCATTTCAACCCCGAAACAGGCAAGGGTAATGGTTTCTTATTTGAAGATTACGTAGCAAGCGGTTTAATGTGGGCAATTCGTCAGGCAGTGGAGACATACCATTCTCCCGAATGGCCTACTCTTGTTAAAAACGCTATGAGCGGTGAATATTCGTGGCACACTGCCGCCGGAGAGTACATTGATATGTACGAAAAGATTAAGAAAGGTCGGTAAACCCTGTTTGCCTGAGTGATTCATACAGCACAATGCCGACCGCGACAGAAAGATTTAACGAACGCTCTTCCCCGCTCATGGGAATGCGGATTACGCTTTCTGAATATTCCTGCAAAATTTCCTTCGGCAGTCCTATGGTTTCGCTACCAAAAATCAAGTAATCGTCCGCTTTATATCGGATATCTGTATACAATTTCCCGCCGTCTGTTTCTACAAAAAAGAAACGACCGTGCGGGTTTTTTATTAAAAACTCCCCAAAATCGTCATATTCGCAAACATTAATTTTGTCCCAATAATCCAGCCCCGAACGCTTTAGGGATTTTTCATCAAGGAAAAACCCATATGGTCTGATTAGGTGAAGATTGCTGTTTGTCATTAGACATGTGCGCCCAATCGCCCCTGTGTTGTGTGGGATTTCCGGTTGGTGGAGAACTATATGCATGTGTGGAGTCCTCCTTTTCTTTAAAAACCCCCCTCTCAAAAAATTAATTTTGGGAGGGGGGATAATTCTATTCGTTTACGCGTAGTGGATTTACTTTTACGCCGGGACCCATTGTGCTTGCCAGAGTTATACTGCGTAGGTAAGTTCCTTTTGCTGCTGATGGTTTTGCTTTTATTACGGCTGCCATCAAAGTTTGGAAGTTGGCGGCTAATTTTTCCGTGCCGAAGGATACCTTGCCAATCGGAACGTGAATGATGTTTGTTTTATCTAAGCGATATTCGATTTTACCCGCTTTTATATCGTTGATTGCCTTGGTAACGTCGGCGGTTACTGTGCCTGCTTTGGGGTTTGGCATCAGACCTTTTGGCCCGAGAACGCGCCCTATTTTACCTACAGTACCCATCATGTCGGGGGTTGCGACCACTACGTCGAACTCGAACCAGTTTTCGGACTGGATTTTTGTAACGAGTTCTTCCGCACCAACGAAGTCCGCTCCTGCGGCTTCTGCTTCGGTAGCTTTTTCGCCTTTTGCGAAGACAAGCACGCGAACACTGCGCCCTGTACCATGGGGAAGCACTACCGCGCCGCGAACCTGTTGGTCTGCGTGGCGTGAGTCTACGCCCAGACGAATATGCGCCTCTACCATTGAATCAAACTTTGTTATGCTGGTTTTTTGGACTAAATCCATTGCTTCGGGTACTTCATATAATTTTTCCGCTTCTATAAGCTTTGCGGCATCTGTATATTTTTTTCCACGTTTCATATCATTCGCCCTCCCTTAACCTTCTACGACTATGCCCATGCTTCGGGCTGTGCCGGCTATCATGCTCATCGCCGAATCCATATTTGCGGCGTTAAGGTCGGCCATTTTAATTTCTGCAATTTTTTGTACATCGACCTTGGAAATTGTTGCAACTTTTTCCTTGGGACCCGGCGTACCACTGGCTTTTTCAATTTTGCAAGCCTTTTTGATTAAAATTGCGGCGGGTGGAGTTTTTGTAATGAAAGAGAAGCTTTTGTCTGCGTAAACCGTTACAACTACGGGTATTAGCATACCTGCGTCGTTCTTTGTACGTTCGTTGAACTCCTTACAAAAACCCATCATGTTTAGACCGTGCTGTCCCAGCGCAGGCCCTACAGGGGGCGCGGGTGATGCTTTTCCGGCTTCAATTTGCAATTTTACATAAGCCGTGATTTTCTTAGCCATTCATTTTCCTCCTTGTGGTGAATAACGGATATAAAATTCATATACCCTCCCACTTATTTAGTGTTTTGTTTTTTTACATTCTTTGCAGTACATGGTAATCGACTTCGACTTGGGTTTCGCGGCCGAAAACGTTGAGAGAAACGGAAACGGTTTTTTTCTGGTGGTTAATTTCTTTGACATTACAAACATTGCCCTCGAATGGGCCGGTGATAATTCTGACGACTTCGCCAAGGTCTAAGTCCAGTTCAAAGTCGGGTATTTCGATACCCATAGAAATAATTTCTTCATCAGTAAGGGGAACGGGCTTAGAAGCCGGGCCAACAAAGCTTGTTACGCCGCGAGTGTTTCGCACGATATACCAAGTATCATCGGTCATAATCATTTTCAGCAAAACATAGCCCGGATAAATTTTGCGTTGAACAGATTTTTTAACATTATTTTTCATTTCGATGGTGTCTTGAACGGGGACGACAACTTTTTCAAAAAAGTCTTGCATACCGCGGTTTTCAATAATTTTTTCGATATTAGCCTTAACCTTGTTTTCGTACCCCGAATAGGTGTGAACAACGTACCATTTTGCTTCTTCCATTAAGATAATCTCCTTACAAAATTAAGCCGACAAATTGGCGGAATACTTGGCTTAACAAATAATCGTTAAGCGCGATATATGCGCCAAACATCAGCGAAACAGCGATAACTGTAACTGTGTGCTTAAACAGCGTTTCCTTGGAAGGCCAAACGATTTTGCGAAATTCTGCGCGGTACGTTTGGAAAACGCCTTTTACGACATTTTCGTTATTATCTTTTTTCTTTTTTTCGTCCATAGCAACCTCTTCTAATTATTTCGTTTCGCGGTGGGGTGTGTGTTTGTTACAAAAACGGCAATACTTTTTGGTTTCCATGCGGTCCGGATTGTTCTTTTTTTCTTTCATAGTGTTATAATTGCGTTGTTTGCATTCTGTACACGCCAAGGTTATTTTTGTGCGCATTTTGTATCCCTCGCTCTCATAATTATTTGTAAACACAAAGCAGCAAACAAAAAAACACCGCCGCCCGATGTCCTCAGCATATTAACAACATTCTGAGACTTTGTCAAATGTTTTTCGCAATAAAACTTGCATTTTGTAAAAGCTTTTGATAGAATTCCATTCGTTACATCCGACATTCGCCCGAATGGCGGAATTGGTAGACGCAAGGGACTTAAAATCCCTCGGTAGCAATACCGTGCCGGTTCGATTCCGGCTTCGGGCACTCCTGGCGGACGAAAACGCGCTTTATATAGTTCGTACACTCTGCGGGGAGAGGGGTTACATATGTTTTCAAAATTGCTTGCAAAAATTTCGGGGCTGTCAAAAAGCGATAAAAAACTCTTGATTACCGTATCCGTTGTAGCGGTTGGGTTAGTTTTTGCTGTAATTTTAGCTACATATATAGGAAGCCTTCTTCGGCAAAATGCGGGCTATGAAATAGAGCTTGCAGCAGAAAATGATGTTCTTGAAAGCGGAACAGCGGGTATGCTCTTCACAAATGAGCAAATGGAGTTTTCTGTCGCGCCTACCGCGCTTGGCGATATATTAATAGAAGCAGTAAGCATTTCGGAGTATGGAATTTATGTGGATACCGGGTTTTTGGTTAGCTCTGAAACACGTACTTTGGATGTTGAACATTTAACGAATTATTTATCGGTACGCAGTGGCGAGATTTTCTCTTTGGAAGAGCAGGGCGGGAATGTATTTTTATTGAACTTTGAAGAAGAGCTTTTGCCCAACAGAGTATATAATTTTATATATCAGCCATCCGGGTATGCCCCTGCTTCCCATGCATTTCAAACTGTGGACGCATTCCGAGTGGTTTCTACAACGCCGTCTCACAATACCCATGGCGTACCAAGCGATACCGGAATAGAGATTACTTTCAGTCGCCCAATAGAAGGTGGAATTGATGCGTTTTCTGCCGCATTTTCCATTGAGCCTATGGTAGATGGGCGTTTCATAAATCGAGAAAATACATATATTTTTGTGCCGAGTTTTTTGAATTCAAACACAATGTACACCGTGACAATTAGCTTGGACGCAGAAGACTATACCTTTGCGTTTACAACGGGAGTAGGGGAGGAAGTCGCGTTTTCGGTAGCGGGCGATGCCTATGAAACATTCTTGCCATGGAATGAAGTTTTTATAGCCATGAATGTATCGCCTGAATTTGGCGAGCGTGATTTTATTGTAGAATTAATAGATGTGCAAACCCCTGAAAATTTTTTGAACTTTGCAGATATTGAAAGTACTAATGACTTTCACGTACGAAAGTTTGAAATAGAGCTGCGAACCTTTGAGGGCGAGTGGTTGAATACGCATTTTTTATTCCTCGAACAAACCCTGCCCGAAGGTTACTATGTTGCAAAAATTCGTTCTGAGCATAGCTATATTGTTGCGCATAAATTCATTCAAATATCGTCGATTTCGGTATATTCACTTTCTGTTGAAGGGGAATCGGTTTTTTGGGTGCATGATGCCTCTACCGGGCAACCTGCACAGGGCGCGACAATCAGAGCAGACGGCGAAACAGTGCATACCGATAGTGAGGGTATTGCCGTAATAAATACACGCGAAAACCGCCGCGCTGTGATAACGATTGAGTATGCGAATTACTTACCCTTTGTGTATTTCAAGCCAATTTTTGATAACAGAACCCTGATTCCCGGCGGGCGTTTTTTATCATATATGTACACCGACCGTGCCAATTATCGCCCGAATGATACCATTGATGTTTTTGGCGTAATTATGCCGCGCTACGGTCATTTTCATTATGAAGGCGATGTTTTTACACTGCGCGTTGGGGATATGATAAGAATGCCGATTGTGCTGGACGCATTCAATAGCTTTGCGATGAGAATACCTATTTCAAATATGTTTGGCAGTGCGGATATTACAGTTGAAGTAAACGGCGAGCGTTTAATGTCTGCATGGGTTGGGATTTTTGATTATACAAATCTGTCATTCGTGATAACGGGCGAGGTGGACAGGCTTGTGTACGAACCCGGCGAATATGCGCGGGCAGAAGTAATGGTGACAACCTTTGCGGGAAGACCCGTGGAAGACGCGACGGTGACAATTTTCCCCGACGCGCCCTCGGACGTGCGTACAAACGCTTATGGAATCGCGCATGAAACTATTCAAATAGGGTTTAGAAATCCCGGTTTACACTGGCTGCCATTGTGGAGCAGTTTTTGGGTAACGGTGGCAGATGATGCCCAAGCGGTGCAAGGGGTATCCCTTCCGTTTATTATAATGCCACGAAATGTAATGCTTGAATATGAATTATCGGGTGCATCTATGACCGTGCGCACCCACGAAATTTCCAGAAGCAGATTAGAGCAAGAAAAAAGAAACTCCCTGCACTGGGAGCATATTTCAACAGAAGATTTTCGCGGTGAAATTATCGATATTGATTTTAGCGTTGAAATATCGCGGCATACAACAACGCGCACAATTGGTAGCCAGCAATACGACCACATAAACCGCCGCGTAATAACGACTTACAACTTTAATACAACGCAATCTTACTACAGGACGATTCGTGGACGCACAGAAAACGGCGTAGCGCGTATCGAAGGTTTACCGATTTCCGACGACCCGATGATTAATTACCAAAAAGTGATTCGTTACCACGATACAAACGGACGCGAAACCGCAGTTTCGGTATTTGGCGGGTGGCGGCGTACTCCGCACAATGCTTCGGGGTTTAGGCATTTCCATTTCCCTGCCCAAAGCCGAATCCTCCGAATCGGTGAAACAACATTGATTCCGCTGGTAGAAAGCCCCGAAAGATGGTGGTGGGAAGAATCTGAATATTCGATTGTTGAAGATGGGCGTATGCTTGTTATTAAAGTGCGCGATGGCGTAATTTCGGTAGCGGCGGGCAGTCCTCAAGGAATACCGATAACCTTCACCGAGGAAGGGGTAAGCAATGCACTGCTATTCGGTGCGTATTTCGATGGTCAGAATATTTTTGCAATCAGAAACCCCCTAAGCCTTCTGTTTAACACGGACGAGAGAGAACTGGGAATTGAATTAGAATTCGATAGAGAAATTTATCGCCCCGGCGGCGATGTTACAGTAGAAATTCAAACATCACTTCCTAATGCGCAGGTTCTTTTAAGCGTCGTAGACGAATCCGCATTACAGGGCTCGTGGCACGAAGCCGATTTTCGCCACAGGCTGTATCGCAGTTCCCAAGTTTGGCTTTGGGGAATGAATGCCTTTCAGTTTACCTCGCACAGGCGGCACTATCTACCTGATGGAAATTTTGATGGAGGGAATGGTTTCGGTGGTGGCGATGAAGCGGGCGGAGAAATAGCTTTCCGCGAATTTTTTGTGGACAATCCTATATTTGAAACAGTGATAACAGACGAGAATGGTCGCGCAAATTTAACCTTCACTTTGCCCGACCAGATAACCTCGTGGCGAGTGACGGCGATTGGCATAACCGAAGATGGTTTTGCGGGGGATACGCGGGCGAATATTATCTCTTCATTAGATTTTTATGTGAATTTGATTTTGACAAATGAATTCATCGTAGGCGATGATATCGCCGCGGTTGCAAGGGCATATGGAACAGGCTACAGCCCGGTAAACTTCATTTTCAATGTGTCACAAAACAACGAAGTGATTCTCACATCTTCTGCCACAAGCTCCTTTGGGCGAGAGGTTTTTAATGCAGGAAAACTTCCGCCGGGCGAATACAAAATGCAAGTTTTGGCAACATACAGCGGGCTAAGCGATGGCGTGGAGCTTCCGTTCACCGTGGTTGAATCTGCAATGATTATCCAAAGCCGCGTTTCGGGCGAAATTTCAATGGCATCTCCGAATATTACCGAAGATTTAAATATGCGCAATCTGCCTGTGCGCATAACATTTACAAACGCAAACATCAGACCCCTAACAGACATTTTGCACAGAACGGCGAATAGTAATTCTTTCCGAACAGATGCAATCGCCGCCGCCGCATTTGCCGATTATTTCTTCACCGGCGAAGCTGAAACCCATGCAGTAAGCTCGCGTGTTCATGCGCGAAACGGCGGTATTCCCGAATTGTTTTACGAAGAACCAAGCCTTGGTTTTACGGCGCGTTTTGCCGCGTCTTTTCCGGAACATGTAAATCGTGAACAAATAATCCGTTATGTAAACGCACCAGAAAACACGGCTTCTCATTCACAAAACGCCATGCGCTTACTCGCGCTTGCGGCAATCGACGAGCCAGTTTTACATGAAATTCGCAACTACGCCGCCGCCACAGACGAAAGCGATATCTTCGCCGCATTATATCTAGCCGCCGCGCTCGTATCAATTGGCGATGATTATGGTGCGCAAGAATTACTTCAGCGTGTAAGCATTCCACTTAATTTATCTTATGTGGAAATGGAGCTTGCATACACTTTGAAATTCTTTATAAACACGGCAATTGACCCGATAGCGGCATGGGAACACGCACAACGCTATAATCAAAACGAATATGTAAGCGATATCCCTGAGAAAATAAATTTCGTACGCCGCATACAATTTAGCGGGGGAACCGTTTCTGAATTTCAGTACAACTTAAATGAAGAATCTCACACCGTTCGTCTGGAAAATTTCGACCGCTTGCACCTGCATCTGCTCTACGAGCAGTTCACAGCCTTAAATCTAACCCCCATCCGAGGCGAAACAGAATACAGCATAAGCTTCTATACATTTGATTCAAATGCATGGAACCCCGATGATAACCGCATAGAAATCACCCGCACAATCGAACCCGACGGCGACCTTTTCCTCGTAACCCTAACCGTAAATCTTCCCCCCGATGCTCGCGGAAACTTCGTCATATACGACCGCTTGCCAAGCAATCTGCGTTTCGTTCCCCGCCGCCAACGCTTCGAGCCGCGTACGCCATGGTTCTCTGTCCACAATACCCAACGCCAACTCGTAGAACTCCATCTGTTTGCAAACCACACCGACCCATTAACACGGACTCTAACCTATCACGCAATGGAACTGTTCGATGCCGAAATGTCTGACGGAACAACCTATATCACAAACCACCGCCTAGACAATCATATATGGGGACGCTCGTAACAATCATACCATATAAATATACTTGCATGGTTTTATGGCGTGACATGCAATACATATGAGGTGATAACAATGCTTGCTACAGCACATAAAGAAGCATCGGTTAAATATACGACTGTCCTGCCAAAGATATGTATTTAAGCGATATAAAGTCTAACCAGCGGCGAGATTGCTTCCGGCTACAATGTTCTCTCCCTATATCGGCAGAACGTCCAAGGGCAGATAGTGACGAGAGGCCAAAACCATTTCAAGGGAAAATGTTGAATCTAAGTGACGGCGGTTTGGCCTTTGTCACCAATGAAGCTGTAAATGTTGGCGAAATTCTAACCCTCACCTTTGA
>JGI24703J35330_11748145_pt1 | contig 11197 bp, 8 predicted proteins | sample TergutNt197P1_FD_35330 | JGI IMG/M metagenome (IMG submission 35330) | reverse complement strand
AGTGATCTTATTTGATCCTGATTCAAAGAAAAAAGTCAGCGGTTGTAAATGCCAATCTACAGCATCACGTGCATAAGTATGAAACCAGTTATTTATTTGATTTTGAGAAGGAATTAACTCGTGACCGTGGCGATTTGTTTCAAAATCATGCGTTGAATCACGCCAATGGATTGGGACATTTATTCTTCGTGTATCTTGTTCATTAACAGTTAATAACAAATTGGGTTGCACCATATTAAGAGAGTTGGTTAAATAATCAAATGAAATTTGATAGTACCCTGCAACAGGAATATCTATTAAAATTTCCAGGATTTGGTTTTCCTCTAAGTGTGACGCATTTTTACCTTGGATGTACTTTATATTTGAATTATTTGACAACTGAAAATCGGAAGGAGTTATATAATTAATTATTTCACTACTTGGACCGATATTTAAATGTGTCCTATTTAAATCAGGGTTCCATGCGGATGCTATTAATTCGACTCTCTCTTCTTCATTTTCAAAAGAAAAAAAAGAGAAAAAGCCTAGAAATGCAACAACTGCAAGACCGAGAACAATCCATGCATTTTTTTTGATTTCCATGCTTATCACTCCATGTAATGATTTTAAAAAGCAACGCGATTTTGCGCGTCGCCTTTTAATGATTATCTAATATCGTTTGTAATATTTTCAAATGCCTCTTGCATTACTTCATTTACACGATTTGCATGATCTGTAAATGTAATATTTCCACGCACTGCATTCCATAGCACATCACCAGTAGTTGCATTATCGTTATCCCCAATCTGGATTCCAGTTTGAGTTTGCCAACGGATAACAGGCCAACCTGGGGTAACTTTATTGCGGTCAATTATTGCATTATCAAGATTAGCATAAACTTCAGCAACTCCATCAGCTTGGAACGTACTCCAGAAATTATCAAGTAAAGCTTGGTTTCCTGAAATCGGCAATGCATTTACAATTGTTCCCATTTCGTTTGCAATTTCCATTCTGCGAGTAAATCCATCAGTTCCTGAACCCATCCAAGAAGCGAATGCGTAAGCCACATCTGCGTGCTCAGTAGTATATGCAATGTTTAAAATGTCGATTGTTACCATAGGTCGTCCACCTGGAACACCAATAAATTTCCAGTTAAACTCAGATTGAGCAGCGATATTACCTACAGCCCAAGTAGCATCCCATAATAATCCCATTTGACCATTAAAGAATACTTCTCCGCCCCAACCACCATTAAACACTTCGCGAACTTCATATTCTAAACCATCAAACACGAATCCGTTATTATTAAATTCGATAGCTCTTTGGACTGCTGTGTGCATTTCTGGTGAATCGATGTTAAATGACGAACCATCAAAAGTTAACCAACCAAAAGTATTGTTAAGCGTTGCAGGCATCCATGTTGTAAAATAATCGATATGGTTAGTACCGATTAGCGGAGCATTAATATCAGAAACACTTCTTAATGCAACCTCTAATTCTTCAACTGAAAAACCAATTGTTGGTGCATCTAAATTTAATGCATCAAATAAATCTAAGTTGATAAAATAACCAAACATATGTTGTGCAAATGGTACTGAATAGACTCTTCCACCAACAGACATTGCATCACGCATATTCTGAGGTAAGGCTGTAAAATCTGAATCTGCATTTGCAATAGAAGAAATATCTAAACTCCAACCATTATTTAAATTTACACCGATATCGTCAACCATGAATACATCAGGTAAATTTCCAGTAGAAGCAGCAATTGCTAAACGCTCATTCCAGTGTCCGTCGCCAGTTACAACCGCCTCATCAATTTCAATAACAACACCAGGATGTGCCTCCATAAACGCCTCAATCATGCGACGTTCAATGTTGTTTTCTTCAACTGTCCCAAGATTCCAGTTTGCATAACGGATAACAATATCCCCATCTGGTGTAGGTACTACAGGTTCAGGCATAGGTCTTTCGATTCCGACCGGTCCGTCATCATTAGCCGCAGGCGATTGGTTATTATTCCCACACGCAACTAAGGTAAAAGCGACAAAACTTAATGATAATAATGCGATAAACTTTTTCATATTTTTTCACTCCTAATTATTGTTTACGCCTCTAATCGAAACGTTTCTATTTAAGATTATAACACTTTTGTTACTCGTTTTCAATACCTATCTCAAAAATAATATTAATTTTATAAAAACGTTTTGTTTTTAAATAACCAATTCACTAATATTTTATCGTAAAATCCATTATTTACCGATAATTCCAAGGCTTTTGTCAAAATTTATGTGAGGAAAATTTCGATTTCGTTCGAGCTGTTATTTAATAAGTTTTTATTAAACGCAAGCCCACCCTCACGATATTTATTGGCGATATTTTCAACCGCAACTACCTCGTTGTTTAATAGGATTTTTTTCTCAGAAGCAAACAGATGATAAACAATCGAAATTGGTACATCACCAATAGAAAACTCAAATTTTAAACCATCAAGATCGCGAGGCAAAATAGGATCGATTATTATTTTCTCCCCAGAGCTTCTTAAACCTAGAACATTTGAAATAACTTGATTCAAATAAATACCAGGACCACTGGAATAAACACGCCATCCACCTTTAACCGCAACATCACCAGTTTTTAATTTATCAAATTCCGCTTCGGCTTGGTAACGATCATTAAACTTTCCATCTGATGAAGAAAAGTAAGCATTACTTTGACGAAGTTCAGCATTTTCAACCCGATCTATAATGTTTATTGGATTAATAACAAATAAGCCATTCCAAACCTCGTCCGCCTCACCCATTTTAGCCATTGCCTCAATAAATCTAATATGAGCATGCACATATTGTAAACCAACTTCACGCCCAAAATTCGCAGCTTGCTCAGCACGTTTAAATTTAGAACTCACACCACCATCATAATGCGCAGGACGACTCATCAACCTAACACCATCAGGACACTGTAAATTTTCACGAATAATCTTCAAATGATGAATCGCCTCGTCATGAGTAAACAATTCAGAAATAATACTTTGCTGCATAGGTAACAAACGATAATCAATACCAAGTTTTTCATCGGTAGGATGAATCATAAATTCTGGGTTGCGAGAATCTTCAAGATATAAAAAACCAGGGATTATATCAGAGGTCATTATATAATCGCGGAAATCTTTTTCAATCCCACGGGCTAAACTTTCAATTTCATTTGCCTCGTTTGGCATAAGTTCATTTATCGCTCGTGCAAATAAATTCATACCCTTATAAGTTAATCCAACAGTCCATGTGCTAGCCATATATTTTTTCAATAATTGATCATGAGGTTGCAATGTATCATCCCAATCACCATCATCGTAACAAGACAAATGTGTATCATGTAAAAAATGATTTTTTATATAAGTAATTTCTTTACGAATATGATCCATTAACGATTCAGTATGCTGAGTAAATGCAAACGTTGAACGATCCATGTACGGAATTTGTTCATCAAGGATAGTAAAATCCTGAGTTGTATTGAGATAAGTAGCGATGATGTAAAGAGGCCAAGCGATAATATCACCATGACTCTCACCTGCTTGAATATTAACGTATTTATCAAACATAAACCATTGTGGCCAATTACCATCATTTTCAAACTGATGTGAAAAAACTTTCAAGATAATATCTTTCATAACATCATTGTGGCCCATAGCTAGAAAATATTCAAATGGTCCTTGGCAAACATCGCGTGTTCCCCATGCTGCTCCACCATATTGTTCTAGTCCGTGAGGCACTAAGTAATGAACAAACATATTGTGTGTATACCACCATGCTGTAATATTCAATTTTTCAATTTCAGAATGATACTGATTATTAAGAGTTAAATTAAAGTCGTTCATAGTCTGTTTAAAATGTTTTCTGAAATTTCCAACTGTCTTATTAAAATCAAGTTGTGGATTAGTATATGAACCTCCATTTATTAACCCTTCGACAATCACTTTAAACGTATTTGTTTTATCAACCTCTAAAACAACCAATGAGGCAGAAGGTTCTTTCACACCCTCAAGTATTAATCGTTCATCACCAACATTAAATTTAGCACCATCGACATGTAAATGATAAGTTAAATCTGGATAGTAGTTTGAAACGAAGCCATTTTCGACAGTTTTAAATGTAAGAGTTTTTTCATGAACCGCCATTCTAAATGGAACCTCATATTCTTTTTCATTCATTACGACTTGGTTTGTAACTATGTATCGATACTTTTTACCTGACAAACTTTCAACAGTTAAAGTAACACTTGAACCGACATTCGAAGTGAAATTTTTAACTAAAAACGTTTCGTCCTCCGTTTTATAAATCCATTTTGCATAATTAAATCCCATTTCGTACGCAGACGGCATCGTTAATAATCGGTAAAAGCCATCAATTTCTACATAAATTCTTTGACCACTAGTTTTTAATACATTCAAACCGTTTCGTGCATTAGAAGTGAACTTATTCATAGTTGTATTTCCTACTACGATTTGTGCGTTAAAGACCCCAAACATATAAGACGTTGTTGAAAGTACAGTTTCATCTGCAACTAAAGAGTCACCCGAGAAAATCAAATGTCCATGACTACGTTCAACACGCATTTCTTTTTCTTTTAAAACAACATGCTCATAAGTTGGTAAGAAAAATGATAATAAAGTATTTCCATCAAATTCCTCTTGAATACGTTCAGGATAAAGCTCATCAATTTCAGAAGTAGACAATTCATTTACTTCAAGTGGAAAGTCAAAATTTTCTTTAGTACTAACGAGTTGTGGGGAAACAAACGAATAATCAGTGCTTAAGCTTTCATAACTATCCTCAATGTCTTCAATATCAACGGGTGCAATAATTTTTGTTGATTGATTATCTTTAACTAAACCGTAAAAAACTTCATTTATTGATCCAGCTTGCATCTCTGATGATAAGCCAACAAAACCAAACTCATATTGATAAACTTCATTCGCAAGTCTCGGCGTAAAATAACTTTCAGGATAATCTGTTTCTTTATAACTTAATCCATAAAATTGATAACCATCTGTAGAATAAGAAATTGCAGTCGTTAAAGACCCTTGTTGCAAATACGGAAATTTTCCTCCGCCTTGTGGTTGATTTTGTCTAGAACAAACCGTAAACCCATAAGAATCATCATCAAATACTTTATAATCTACATATTGACTTGTATAAGCTTCATTGGATTGTAACATACCTCGGCTTGCAAGTCCAACATCTTGACCATATAACAAATCCACTTGATTTGCACCCGCCTCAACCTGTATCGTCCAAAACCAGTTGCCTGTAGCTGTTAATTGAAAAATAACTTCATACCTAATATCATCTACTTCACCGATGTATTTAGCTGAATTTGTCTTAGTGTCATAGCTAAATTCACTTACTGAAGCAATTCCAAGCAATGGAGTTACAGTCTTGATCGCGTCATCTTCATATACACGAAGGTAAATATTATTCATTGAACCATCGACCATATTTCCACGAATTTGGTTAATCATAACATCTCCGTGTGTAATCTCAAATAAGTCACCACTTTGTAAAAATGCAAAAGTAGTATCACCCGCACTTAAGATAATTCTGCTTTCTGTGCCAACATTTCCTGTTGTATTTAATGCATATCTTTTATCTTCCATAATCGCACTCCCATAACCCTAAACTAAAAACTTTTATTTTATTAATCTAAACTTGTTTTTTAATACATCTCTACTATTAGTACCAACGAAAACCTCAAAATCACCAGCGTCACTTGTAAATGTCAAATCTGTGTGAAAATACCTCAAATCCTCTTCTGTTAAAGTAAATGTAACAACTCTAGTTTCTCCAACTCCTAGATTTACTTTTTCGAATCTTTTTAATTCCTTTACTGGTCGGGAAACTTGCGCCACTAAATCCCTAGTATATAATTGAACAATTTCTTCACCTGAGTATTTCCCTTTGTTTGTTAGAGTGATTTGGATTTTTAAAATATCTCCCGCTTGCAACTCGGCCCTATCCAACAAAAGATTCGAATATTCGAATTCTGTATAACTTAAACCGAATCCGAATGGAAACATTGGCTCATTTGGTATGTCCAAATATTTAGTAACATATTCATTCGGCGCGTTAAAAACATTTGGTCGTCCAGTATTATGATGATTATAATAAATCGGAATTTGTCCAACTGAGTAAGGAAATGACATTGGTAGCTTCGCACTCGGATTCGTTATTCCATACAATACATTTGCTACTGCATTTCCGCCTTCAGTTCCTGGATACCACGCAATTAAAACAGCGTCTGCAACATCAATTACACCATGTAAATCGAGTGGTCGACCGTTAAAAATTACAGCAATTACTGTCTTGTGAGCATTTTTAAGCTCTCTTAACAATAATAATTGATCTTCAGGAAGTTTAATTTCTGCTTTACTTCTTGCTTCTCCACTCCAAAGAGTTGGTTCACCGATAGCAACAACAATTGTTTCTGAGTGATTATCAATTAGACCATTTAAATTATTAATTCCTTGTTTTAATGTTACACTATCATTATGATTTCCTTTCCATGACCAAGCACCTAAAATATCACCAGTATTTGCAAACGGACCAGTTAATTGAATTGAACTATTTAATGATAAAGGTAAGACATTATTATCATTTTTAAGCAATACAATACTCGCTTCAGCAACTTTTCGAGTCGCATCACGATGAGCCTCTGATAAAATATCTTGTTTTTCTCTTTCAATATCCGCACCTTTATATGGATTATCGAACAATCCCAAATCCGCTTTTAGCGTCAAAATTCTAAGAACAGCCTCATCAAGTAAATCTAAACTTATTTTATCTTCGACGATTAAATCTTCTAGATGATTAACATAACATGGTGTCATCATCTCGATATCAACACCGGCAATTATACTATTAAAAGCTGCTTCTTTTTCATCTACTGCTGTTCCGTGTGAGATAGCTTCTTTCACAGCCCCCCAATCAGAAATTAAGACTCCATCAAAATTCATTTCTTCTCTTAAAATATCTCGCATAAGCCAAATATTTCCCGTAGCAGGAATTCCATCTACTAGATTAAAAGATGTCATCATCATTTTCGCACCAGCATCTAAACCAGCAATATACGCGGGTAAATATTCTTCTCGTAATCTTCTTTCAGACATGTCGACAGTGTTATAATCTCGACCGGCTTCCACTGCTCCATAAGCTGCAAAATGTTTAACACAAGCTGCAACATGATCTGTGCTATTTTTTAAATCATCACCTTGAAAACCTTCAACAAATGCTCGAGCAAAGCAACTATTTAAATATGAATCTTCCCCTGTTGACTCTAACACACGTCCCCACCTAGGGTCTTTTACTAAATCCACCATTGGAGCAAAAGTAACATGGGTTCCAGAAACAGCAGCTTCCTTCGCGGCAACAATTGCTGATAATTTCGCAAGTTCTAAATCAAAACTTGCTCCTATCGCTAGTGGAATTGGAAATATTGTTTTATAACCATGCACTACATCTGCCATAAATAATAAAGGAATTTTATGTCTATTTGTTTTAAGATGTTCTTCTTGAATTCGAATTACATCTAAAGCACCAGTAACCCCTAAAACAGAGCCACAATTTTCAACAACATCCATAGTTAAACCCATATCTGCCATAGGTCCTGTAATTTCTGCATTGGTAACGCGGAAAAAATCACCCGAAAGTTGCATAAGTTGACTTATTTTCTCTTCAATAGTCATTTCGTCAAGAAGCTTGTTTAAATCTCTCACAGTGTAACCTCCAAATCGGTGAAACGTTTCTATTAGACTTAAAAAAATAATTTTCAGGGTTAAAAAACATTTGGTGAAACGTTTCGATAATTGTCATTATAAAACACATCTGTGTTTTTGTCAAGTGATAATTCCTAAAAAAATAACACTTAATTACCATAATGAACTTTCAGTTCAAATTCTATTCACATAAAATCCAAATGGTATTAACAAATGTAGTTGCAAAAAAGGGATAGATTTGATAAAATAGAATAAAAGAAAGTGAGTGAACTAATATGACACCATCGCAAAGATTAAAAGAATTAATTGTACAGTCAAAAATAGGTTATGCAGAACTCGGTGAAAAAACTGGGATTGCTAAATCTTCGATACAACGATATGCGTCTGGATTTACAAAAAAAATTCCAATTGAAGCAGTGGAACTTTTAAGTCCAATATTAAATGTGTCGCCTGCTTATATTATGTGTTGGACAGATGATCCTTCTCCTAACAAATTAATATCAGATCCAGAATGGAAACCAGTAATCAATGCTAAAGATGAAAAAGATATCGAAAAAGAACTGGAATCTATGCTTGCAGGAGATGCGGTTATAGCGGCTTACGGCGGTAAACTTCCGGATGAAATGAACGAAGAAGAACTAGAAGATTACGAACTGTATGTTTCTGCATTGCGAACTATCTTAATACAAACAAAAAAAATAAACAAAAAAGTCCATACTCCTTTGAAGTATAGAACAATTGAAAAAAAATAAAGGGGAATTTATGAAAGTAGATAATGCAATAATTAAAGTAAAAAAACACGGAGCAAAAACCTTCTGGGATGCAGTAGACGATCTTGAAATTATGGTACATGAAACAGATCTTGGTGAAAGCATATGTGGATTTTTTTATAAACGAGGTTCTGGACGAACAATCGCAGTAAATAGTAGATTGTCTGAAGGAAAAAAAGAGTTTGTTCTTGCACATGAGTTAGGTCATATGATAATGCATAGTCATATCAAACATATACATTGCACAAAATATTCAATTTTTAGTAACGACAAAATGGAATTTGAAGCAAATGAATTTGCGGTTAAATTTTTATGGAGAACAAATAGTTATTACAGTATTGAAGAATTTTGTAATATCCACGAGTTAGAACCAAAAATTATAAAAGACATGTTCGGTGGGAAAATGGATATCGATAGTGTTTTATAAAAAATTTTAATAGGTGTGTGAAATCTATGGAAGAAGAACCTAAATATAAAATAGAAACTGAAATTGATTTTAACGAAATAAAAAATATGTTAAAATATCACGAATTTATAATTCGTGATAGAATATTTTCTGGAATATTAAGTACAACAAAAAATAAATTCATAGCATTTTATGTACTCTGTAGTGGAATCGGTATAATTAGCATACATATTTTTTTAGAACAAGGATTATGGTTGTGGTTAGTTATGATTGGTATTTTCTATACTTTAATAGGTTTAGTAATGAATATAAAATTTCTTCAAACTTTGATTGTACGAGCTATCCTTCTGATTCTTTTAAATCAAAACAAGTCCAGATATACGAATTCGTTTCATGTTCATGAATTTTATGTTAATTTCTATAATTTCTATTCAATCAGTGAAGACGGCACAAAAAAATATACACAAACTTACGATACAATTATCAAAATTATTGAAACAAATAGTAATTTCTACATTCAACAAAATTATACTACTAACTTTGACAATGGTAGAACAAATAGTATTATTTCTAAAATTAATATCGATAAAGGACTAGAACATTTTTTACGCGACTTGTCTATTAAGAAAAATAATAAAAAAAGTAGTTTCTTGGATAAATTTTAACAACCATATAATAATGGGCATACGGTCAAGTTGATTTTGTATGCGTGTATAATGAAGGGATTAGCGGTGGAATTTCTTTCCTAATTGAATGTCAAGAAATTTTATCGATAACCTTTTCTAATTTATTAATAAAATATAAGAGTAAGTGAATAGGAGAATCAAGAGCATGAAAAAAATTTTATTGTTATTAATTATAATACTGTTAGCATCTTGCACGGAATCTCAAGAAGATGTTGTTGCAGTAAGTATTCCAGTAACACTTCCCGATGTAATAAATATCAGATTGTCAGAGGATGATTTGTATAGCGTCTCTGTTTTAATTGAAAATTACGAAGAAATAGCAATGATAGGACTCGATGCAATGGTAAAAATCTTCAATATAGATTTATATGATAAAACAACCGTAATGCACTTCAGACCTGCTGGAACACACTTTATGGTTCCACTTGATAGAGATATTTGGGAAGGAAATATTTGGTATGGTAATTATACTCTAAAACTTGATAATGTATTACTTAATGCAATAAATAATCAACAGTGGCAATTTTATGTCGATTCGGAAACAGAAAAGATTATAAGCTTAAATAATTCTTCAGTAGGTGCCGAGGCAATCTCAAAAAGCTTAAGAAACGAACCCCTAAATGCAGACGATTTAAATGAATCAAATATTGAAGAATTCAAAATCTTAGCCTGGAAAACACTGGACAAAATAGTGAGTGAAAATCTCGAAATAGAATTATTCGATTTTTCGTCAATCAACTTTGGTCAGGTTTTTTTTGTATTTACACATAACAAAGAAAACGTTGGCGCAATAATGTTTTTAATAGAAAGTCAAGAGATTATTTTTTTAAGCTTACCAATTCATTTTAATTGGAATTTTAAATAAAAAAATTAAGAGGAGAATGATTATACTACTTTCTCCTCTTAATTTAAGTTATCTTATCATAAAGTTTTCATTAAAGGTTCTGATTATTCCATTGACAATATTTAATATATCATTTCTAATATGAGTAATTGCAACTGAAGTCGCTGCTGAAACAGTCATCCCTTTTGCTATTGATGTCGCCTTGATTCCAGCTGCTACTCCTAAAGTAAGAGGCTTTGCCGCTACAATAGCTACAACAACAGCGGCTGCAATTGCGACTCCAGTTAAGAAATTAGCTGAATTTCTCCTAATCGAATCTAAAACTTCGTCTTGTATTGCGATTAACGCCGCAAGTAAAGTTGTATCTGGCGCTTGATTTCCTCCACTTCCACAAAGTCTAAAATCTGGAAGACCTACTGGAATCAATGTCAGAACGAATTCAACATTCATAAGAGGTGCGCCGAGTAATGTAATAGTTTGCGTCCTCTTGATTTCTACTCCAGGTCTAAATCCTTCAAAAATCATATTAATAGAAACTGAACGTCCAAACTCTCGATTTAAAGTCGTTGCGAAAGTTGGCAAACTTATATTTTCAAAACGATTATTAAATAATCGGATGATATTTAAGGCGCTATTGCCTATACCACTACTATTTTCTCTAAATGTTCCGTCTCGTAATTCAACACTATATAAACAAGCATTATATCATCCCTTTTAAATCCTGTCAACCATTTTAGGGATTAT
>JGI24703J35330_11748146_pt1 | contig 11210 bp, 14 predicted proteins | sample TergutNt197P1_FD_35330 | JGI IMG/M metagenome (IMG submission 35330) | reverse complement strand
GCGGCGACATGGAATTTGTCCGCTTTGAAGACGGTATCGTCTACGTTCGTATGCTTGGCGCTTGCTCAGGTTGCGCCTTCATTGAAGACACCCTATCGGGAGGGGTTGAAGAAGCCTTACTCGAAGAAGTTCCAGGAGTCATCGGGGTTGAAGAAACTCTTTAATAGTTACAATATATTAACAAAAGAAATCATTCTGCCGCAATGATTTCTTCTTTTTAGTTCAATAAAAGGTGGTAGTTAGCCATGGAAAAAAAAGAGTATGACCTAACAAATGGCTCCATATTAAACAAACTTCTTCTTATAGCTGGTCCTGTGATTGCCACACAAGTATTCCAAATGGCTTACAATTTAATCGACATGTTTTTTGTTGGGCGAATTTCCAGTGATGCGGTGGCAGCAACAGGAGCGGCTGGAATGTTTGTTTGGTTATCTATGGCATTCTTGATTGTAGGCAGCATGGGTTCAGAAATTGGCGTTTCTCAAAATAAAGGACGCGGGGATATGATTACGGCCAAAAAATTCGCCCAAAATGGCTTATTCCTTGCCTTAGTACTTGGTATTTTCTTTTCAACAGCCATTGTTGTATTTACAGATAGTTTTATCGGCTTGGTCGGCATTCAAGAAGCTCATGTATTTCGTGATGCAGCGACCTATTTGCGCATTATTGGTTTGGCTTTCCCCATGTTATTTCTAAATAGTGCGATTACAGGAGCATTTAACGGTTCAGGAAATTCTCGACTACCTTTTTATATTAAAATGATTGGCCTAGTGATTAATGTTATCGCAAGTCCGATTTTGATTTTCGTTTTAGATTTAGGGATCGCAGGCGCTGCCATCGGAACAGCTATTGGTTACTCAACTACAGGCTTGATGTTGGTTTTTGCTATTAAGCATCCCAAAACTTCCCCTTTCGATCATTTTCATTTCAGAGATGTGTTGAAACCAAATAAAAAAACCATTAAACAAATCGTAAAATGGAGCTTACCTGTATCTATTGAAAGTGGTTCTGTAACCATGCTGACTATGCTGATAATGAATATGATTGCCAGTTTTGGCTCTGACGCCGTTGCTACTAAGCAGATCGGCGTCCAAATCGAATCTTTAAGTTGGTTAGTAGGAGGCGGCTATGCGGCAGCCTTTACTGCTTTTGTTGGGCAAAATTATGGTGCGAATAAAATCGACCGTATCAAAAAAGGTTATAAAATATCACTAATCGTCTTAGGAATTTGGGGGATTTTTGTCACAAGTTTATTACTTTTTGGTGGTCGTACCATTTTTAATATTTTTACAGATAATCCAACCATTATCAATATGGGGATTCGCTACTTACAAATTGGTGCTTTTGTCCAAATAGCCAGCTGCCTAGATGCTGTTAGCGGAGGCACATTCAGAGGACTTGGTAAAACCATTCCCCCTTTTATTACCGCTACAACTTTCAATATTTTACGGGTCTTTATCGCCTTTGGCTTATCTCGCACGTCCCTTGGCTTATATGGTGTCTTCATTGGTGGAGCATCAGGCATTTTATTCAGAGGGATTGCCATTTTTATCTGGTATCTTATTTATTCACATAAAAAATTCAAAAATGCCTGATTTTGATCATATTAATCAACTTGCATCGCTTTATAAATGACGGCTTTTTCCTGGTAATCTTCATTGCCAAGCCGGATGTGCAGCTTATCTTTTTCTGTCAATTCACGGATTACTTTAATCGGATTTCCCACTGCTAAAACGTTAGGTGGGATTTTTTTACCTGGTGGAACTAAGCTTCCTGCGCCAACTAGCGCACCAGCTCCGATTTCGGAACCGTCAAGTATAGTTGAACCCATGCCGATTAATGCACCTTCACAAATGGTTGCACCATGAAGCACACAGCCATGCCCAACGGTCACATTATCTGCGATCGTTAATGGATAACCTGTACTTGTATGTAGAGATGAGTTTTCCTGCACATTTGAGCCGTTTCCAATGGTGATTGCCTCTAAATCACCACGCACTGCTGTATTAAACCAAACAGAACAACCCTCGCCAATGGTTACATCTCCAATTACTGTGACATAATCTGCAATGAATGTTGAATCTGCGATTTTTGGTGTTTTACCTTTATATGGATAAATCATAATGACCATTCCTTTCATTTTACGAACTAGTTTAATTTTATCATATCAGCTGAAACTTTACCATCTTTATCTGCAGTGAAAAACTCGAATTTGAAGATTTTTTTGAAGTTGACATACAGCTGTCTACAATTGTGTTCATTGTACAATTCCAAAAAAAACGTTGGGAATACGGGCTTTAACCTACACTAATAACACATATAATCACTTTGAAATTATAGTTTAATGTTAACGTAACAGAGAAAAGGAGAATTATGTGCAAACTACAGAAAAAATTTTACATTCGATGATCAATGACTTGTTTAAAGTTCTAATTGAAAAAGTCCAACAAGTTTATGCTTCCAAGGTCTCAAATTTATAATCAAACACATAAAGTCATTCCAGAAGTGAATGGCTTTTTTAGCGCTCAAAAATCACATGAAAGGAGAGTAGAAATAAACCTATAAAACAAAAAAAAGGTTTGTATTTTATCATGCGGATGCTTTCGATGAAGTAAAAATCTTAAAAATCAAGAGGTAAAAGTCAAGCATATTATTACTGAACCACCTTTTAATATTTCGCAAAAAAATAACTTTTCCACTATGCGTGGCAATCGTAAAGGGATTGACTTTGGAAAATGAGATTGGGGTTTTGATCTAACAGGTTGGGTTTCAGAATATGAACCATTACTTGAAAAGGGAGGCTCTATGATTGTCTTTAGCTCATTTAGACACATGATGCTATGGAAAAGTGTAATTTGGAAGTTAAAGATGTTTTGAAATGGATTAAAGCCAATCCTATGTCAGGTATATTAATAGACGGATAGTTGCATGAAATTAGGCATTTATTGGTATTGAACGTGAACAGGTATACTTTGATATTGTAAAAGGCGATTAGATGAAGTCAATCAGGAAATTATACTAAGTGATTATAGGGAATTAGATATGTCAATTGTCCACTATATTCCTTTAGAATTGGCTGGCACCAGTGAGAAAATAGGGTTTAGCGGCCAACAAATGAGCCTTGAATTGTGATGAGAACACAAGGTTTGAAAAAATTAAGACAATTAAATTAAACGTATACACGAAAGCCATTAAGCAATAAGTGGCTTTTTTTACGGTCGAAAAAGGAGATTTATATGAATGGAATTAAAAGTGTTCATGTGACAATGGGATCGAACAAATTCTCCCAACATGAACGAGAAGAAAACGACTATTATGCTACGGAACCCAAGGCATTGGAAGTATTTCCTTTGCTTGGTGAACTAGTAGAAGTATGGGAGTGCGCTGTGGGTGCAGGACATCTCGCAAAAGTTTTAAAAAGAAATAAAAAGCTGGCAAGAGTAAGTGATTTAATTGACCGTGGCTATCCTGAAACTGAAGTTATAGATTTTTTGCAGTACCAAGGAAAGTGGCATGGTGATATATTGACCAATCCACCATTTGTACTTACTAATCAATTTTTGAAAAAAGCGTTAGAAGTAGTTGATGAAGGTCGTAAGGTTTGTATGTTCTTGCCTACAAGGTATCTGGAAGGAAAAGCGAGGCGAAAGATTTTTGATTTATATCCGCCCAAAATTATTTATGTATCGAGTAGTCGCTTATGTTGCGCAAGAAATGGTGATTTTGAAAATTATAATTCAAAAGCGGTCGCCTTTGCTTGGTTTGTATGGGTTAAAGGTCATAAAGGTCGCACAACATTAACATGGTTTAATTAATAAGATAAGAATACAGCGCAAGGGTTATGTTTTACTAATATAGCTCTTGCGCTTTTTTTGTGCAATGGAAAGGAGATGCTGTATGAAAAGTAGTAAGTTATTATTTGACGAGAAGCCCATTGTTTTGAGCCGTGCATTATCAAGGATTCTGGGACCAAGTAGGGCAATTGCCTTGCAACAAATCCATTATTGGTGTGAGAAAAGCAAGGATTTTGCTAATCCATCGGAACATTTTATTGATGGGAAGTGGTGGGTTTACAATACTTATCAAGAATGGACAAAGCAGTTTGCTATTGGTTCGGAGCGCACGGTTAGGAGAACTTTAAAGGATTTAGAAGCAAAGGGTTTATTGCTAGTTGGCAACCATAATAGAAATAAAAGTATTCAAACAAATTGGTATGCGATCAATCACGAAAAGTTGGATGAATTATATGATTCATTTTATTCAACAGAGCCATCTAGACAAACTGACCACCCACCTGGTCAATCTGTCAATCAGGGTGGTCAAGTTGTCAAAGCTGTTGACAATGTGGCCAGTTGTACAAGTGGTCAATCTGACAATCCAAATGACAAAATGGCCAGTTGTATAAAGGAAACAGAGATAACACAGAGCTTATCAGAGCTTACTCATATAGATTTATTTAAAGCATATACGCAAAATCCAAAATTGCTGATGGGGTTAGAACTGTTTTATGAAATGCGAATTGAGATGAATAAGAAATTAACATTAGCTGCTACAAAGATGCTTTTGGATGATTTAGATACGATGTCAAAATCGGATGATGATAAAGCTGCTATTTTGAGAAAATCAATTCTCAACAATTGGAAAGAAATATTTCCATTACCAAAAACTGATCATAGGTCAAAAGGGGATCAAAACATAGATGATACCGCAAGCAGAATAGAAACTGAAATGAAAAGACGTGGTGAGTACAACCATAACCCTGATGATCGAAATCCCGAAGCCTATTACGATTGGATAGACCAGATAAAAAGAGACTTGGAATCAGATTAATGAATACTGAAAATGTAAAGTGATGTACTCATCAGAATGAAGCTATTTGAAAGAGAGATGATGAAAAGTGGTAATGACGCAGGATGAAGTAATGAAAAGAATTATTGGCATCTTTGGACATAAAGAGGTGAAAATGTTTCGAGACATCACCCCAAAGTGGCAAAGGAAAACACTCAACTACTTATCCAAGCAATTTAGGTATAAGAATTTCCAAGGCAAAAAAATATTTTTCATTAATGATTTTGTTCTGACATTTAACTGGTCTGAAAAGGACAATCCTTTTTGGGAGTTAGAAGTAAATGGATTAGCTTTTGAGTATCCACAGGGTGAGTTTGGTGATCTAGTGCTGTTTCAAACCATTCAAAGTGAATTAGCTGTTGATGATGATTATGAGGGAATCCAATGATGATGGGGTGGCTATTAGGAATACCCATTTTAATTATCGTTGCTGTATCAGCTGTTAAAGTTGCCTATCTCTTTGGCACTTTAAATTCAGATGAACGTGATGATATGATGCAAAAGGTGAAAGAAGTTGTCGGCTTACTGTTGGGACATACAAAGAGACTTCTTTTCCAATTACTTGAAAAATCAAAAGATTTATTTTCAATGATCTGTCGTTGGTTGGACAATAAATATAGGGTCATTCGCCTCAAGTTAAAACGTCAGAAGAGAATTGTGATAGGTAATTTTGAACCAAGAAATGAAAGTGAGGCAAAGCACTTATGATTATCTTTAAAAATAAGAACAAAGAAAATGAAACAACAATCCTTAATACTTTTGGCGCACTGCTGATGATCGGCGTGATTATTTATCTGATTATCCAAGTGTTGCGATTGGTCTTTATGTACCAAGCATTTGAAATAACGCCTACAGAAATTCTTAGTGGGGTAAGCTATGAAAAGATGTAGATTAAGCAAACACCAGAAAATGTTAGGACATGTGACTTTTATGATGCTAATGATTATTCTCATACCAATCATTACACTATTTGAAGGAATGCGAGAAGCGCAAAATTCGGTTGAAATAGTCGTCGAAAACGAAGCAGATCAGGTACATTTAATTCTTGAAATGTCTTGGGAAGATGTACCAGAAGTCTGCAAATTTATTACAACAAATTTTTATACAGTTCTGATAATGGATTTTGAGACGCTTTGTGCGGTTGATTAGGAAGAATGATAGCTGTAAAAATAAAATAAATTTGAAAGAAGGTGATTTTAGTGTGTGAAAAAGATATTGAAAACATTGAATCAATTGATGAAGCAATGTTACAAATTGCTCACTTAATTAAACATCTCAGGGTAGGGCCAACGCTAAATAGATATGGCATGATTGACTACCAACAGATAAACGAGAGAATTTTATATATTAGGTCTTTATGTGAAAGGCAGCCCACGCTATTGACGATTGCTGAAATTAATGATGCCATCAACGACTTTAAGTTAAAGGCTATCAATTTGGACACTATTTTTGGAGCCATGAATGACTTAAAAATAGAAGATGAAAATCGAAATGGTAAGAAATACCAGTCATGGATGGAAATACTATTTCATCATTATTTTGTTAATTCGACGCAAGAAGAATTGGCAGAACAGTTGGAAATAGGTCGGGCAACATTGAACAGGCGCAAAAAAGTAGCCGAAAAAGAATTAATGATTATTTTGATACAAAATTGGGACATGAAATGATAATGGTATTGGCGTTTTTATCGTTTTTAAATGTGCTAAAATGGTAAAGTGAAGTTTTTGCGTTTGTCATTAAGCGAGAGCTTTACCAAGTGTAGTAGCACTTGAATCATAACTCGATGTTCAGGTGTTTTCGATTGCTACATTTTCAAGTTAGAAAGCAATGATTGCGAAGGATAAAGTGTGGTATATGATGCTGCACTTTTTCTTTATTAAAAGAAGGTGCTGTGATGTTAGATGAAGATAAAAGGCAATTATCTAAATATATGAAATCCAAGCAAATTGTTAGCGCATGGTTTAATGTTATCGCAAGTATTGAAGAATGCCTTAAATGTTATGATGATCGTGGGAGATTAATAGGCAAACCTTGTATTAAAGTCGATAAAGCGCATTATGTTTTGTGTGGAGAAGATTTGGTTAAGGCCATCTATAAAACAGATCAAATGGTTGGTACGATGGTAAAGGATTTACCAGAAGTATTGCCAGAATCAGCTTTGTATGAAGCGATTAAGGAAATAGAATGGCAGTTGTTAAAGGTTGTTGCTTCTACACAAGCTGGAAATGCGAATGGCTCGAAAGTAGTGAACGCTCGAAACTCTACTGAAGCTAAATTTCATAAGCTGCTCCAATATAAAGAAACAATCGTGAACAGTATTGAATTATTTGTGTGTTGCTTTAATGGTTTAGATGAACGTGAGCGAGTGGTGTTGATTTGTAAATATGTAGACAAGAAACGTGATGCAGATATTATCTATGATGGGTTGGATTCCATTAGGACGATAACTCGTATTCGGGAAGTCGCAACCATCAAATTGGTAAATGAAATCGCACTGGAATCTTATATGCAAGGTTCTTTTTTTGTGTAGTGTATGAAGCTCATTGAGTAGAAATTTAAGGAGAGATTAATGATGAGACTAACAGATTGTAAAGCAATTGTGAGTAATGCAAATATTTTGATTGATGATATCGAAGATGCCATCTTTGTAATGGTTGAAACGACAGCGGAGCGTTTAAAGATTGAGAACTTTTTTAAAACGAGAGCTGTTAGGTTTAGTATTCCAGCTAAAAATAAAATCAAGGTTTCTAGAACAGTATCGTGAGGGATTGACATGACCTTTATTGAGTTTATAATTGATCGTGGTTGGAATTGGGTACAGCTTATGAGATTTTTTGGAACTTTTGGTCGTTTATATTTATCACTAATGATAAGCTGTATTTTTTATGGTGCATTTAAAACGATAGATAAACGTCCGCTAGGTGGACCAGTAAGTGAATATATCAAGCATTTTGGTAAATTCTTTTTATATGCCATTCCCTTTTATATGGTCGGCATATTACCAAATGCGATTTTTGCCTTTAATACATTTGGTCGTCGAACACAGCGATCTTTTTGGTTAGTGATCGTGTTGTATCTGCTGGTTGGATGTGGCCTTTACTACAAGAAAAAGACACGGAAGAAAGTTATAAAAATAGGTGATCATTGATTTTTCATAACAAAGTGTGGTATGATAGATGAAGAAAAAGATGACGATTTCTGTCATTCACGGGAGCGATTTAGATGGCTGAAAATGAAAAAATTGAGATTAATGAATTAGCGAATAGGATTCGAGAAATTAGGGCTAAGACAGGTATGTCACAAGCGGAATTTTCTCAACTTTTTAACATTCCAAGTCGGACATATGAAGGTTGGGAAATGAATAATGACAAACATAAGCCACCGATTTACACAATCAATTTTCTCGAAATAAGTGTCAATAAACTCCTTGAAACTAATTTTTCTAATGATGTCATTAAGATTTTACAGAAAAGATGAATTTTTTAACTTTAGATCTTGCATTACCGCTCACGTTGCGGTATAATAAAATCAAACAAAAGCTAAAAATATTTTGAAAATGAAAAAATTGGTGAGGTGATTGATATGTTTTGGGTTTTATTAATTCTCTTTGGTGGTCCAATGGGAATCTTCTTTGGTATCTCTGGTGCAATCGTAGGTGCGATTATTTCTGTGTTAGTGTACTTTCTCAAACATTATGCGATTCCATTTATTACCGCATTGCTAGTCTTTTTCTTCTGGGGAACACTGATTGCTGGTGTGGTGGCGGTTCTGATCATTACTGGAACAGTCAAGTGGTTACGAGATAAAGAAGACTTCAAGAAAATTTTTTCCCAACGTGTTAAAAGGCGTAAAGGGGTACCAAGTTATTACGGACCAAATGCTAGTCCGTAATAAAGTTTAACAATCACAATTGAAACATATAAAATTATATCCGAAGTCATTTCGTAAAAAAGCGAAGTGGCTTTTTTTCGTTGTCATCAAAGTTTAAGGAGTGATTAGATTGGTTATCAGAAGCAGAAGTCCAACGACTTTCATAAACCACATTAAGTTATAAAAATAAGTAAAGAGAGGAAACAAAAAAATGAGAACAAAAAGAAAGGTTTTTTTAACGGCAGTAATGTCATTGGTGCTACTGGTTAGTTCGTTTACTCAAGTGATCGTATTAGCTGGAAACTCCCCCCAAAGTCAGTTTATAAATCCAATCGCTATGCAATCTGAATTAACAGGACGATTTAGCGATTTTTTAATGGACGATGTATTAGTGATTGATGAAGAAAATAATGAGCATGACAGTGGAGAGCCAGTTCACCCTGATATTGAAGATTTATACGAACAACTTCAAGAGCAGGATCGAATTTATGACGGAGAAGGCGGTTTTTATGAATTGTTCCCCATTACTGATCTAATCTCGGAAGAAGATTTAGAGCGTGTGATTGATGAATTGAATGATGAGAACTATTCTATTATCACTGACTGGGCGTTATTTAATATTGATGGTACAGAATTGCCAACACCTCGAAGTCATGTTGTCCGCCATCAACGCTTTTTAGGAACGCCAACTAATTCACGATATTTCTTTAGACATGTACCTGGGTTTCTTGCTGATGGGGCTTTGCCACCAAGTAGCGAAGGTCATGGTTGGCGTATGCAAACTTGGCAAATTAACATCGCTGGAATATGGGTTCGGGCCTTTTGTACGCAGCCAGGAATACCTAGTGCTGAAGAAGGGATTGACATATCAGGTTGGAATCCATCAGATGGTGGAGAATTAACGGCCATACAACGGGAGACGATCGGTCGCATTCTAATGCACGGTTACCGAAATCTTTATAGGCCGCCATCATCAAGCGCAGACAATTGGAGTTTTCCTGCGAGTGATGGTGCTGATACGACGCTAGATGATGCGATTCTAGTTACTCAAATTATGATCCAAGAGGTGGCAGCTGGACAGTGGACTTGGCAAAACATCACGCTAGGAACTAGAAGTCCAATTAATACGACTGGTGTTCATGGTGATCCTTGGAGGCGACTGATTGCTAATTCGGCTACAAGCGATGGAATGGTTGGAGGACCAACTTGGAATGTTACAGAGGGTGTCTTCGGCGATTCTTTTAATCCAAGACCTGCAGTTGGGAGCGCACAAAGAATGGATATGTATGATGCCGTTCGTCATGATATTTATTTCTTTAACAGACGTAACAACCGTCCATTAAGTACATCAGCTACGACAGGAAATCGTCCAACTCATACCCTCGTTTGGAGCGAAACACACCAGATGTATCGTGTGATGATTGATGATCGAATCTCGGAAGGTGGGAGCGGAACTCTACGTCGTTTTTTTGGAAATAGATATTCAGGAATAATAACCGGTAGCTATCGTTTTTGTCGTGGACAAATGGTAGGGGGCGTTTGTAATCCTGATGGTCCACCAACAGGAGCGATTCGAAACAGGTTGTTCATTTACACGAGAGATAGTAATGCTGCTCCAATAAATGCACCAGATGGCTTTATGCGTTGGAATCCAACTGCTGGGAGAGACCGTGCCGTTGGATTTTTTGTAAACCCAACTTATCAAAATAAGGTTGTAGGTGCCATGCAAGATACGTTCGATGCGCATTTGCGAGTTCAAATAGAACCGCGAACACGCCCAGGTGTTGAAGCCGTTAAATATTCTAATGCGACCAACGGAAGACTCGCAGGTGCCAGGATTGAATTGTGTCGTGGTAGCAGCTCAAATCTTGCAGGTCAAACGACAGTTGAAAGTATTTCATCAGCTTGGTGTTGGGAAGTAACGACTAATGCTCAAGGTGTCGCCAGTTTTCCATCAAATGGAACTTTAGTAAATAATAATGGAAATGCCTTTGAAGGGATGTTACTAGGTAGGAGATATCGTGTTAGAGAGGTTGCTGCACCCCCCGGTTATATTTTACCACCTGTGGCGGAGCGAACCAATTGGGTTGAAGCACCAACTGGTGGCGCAACGAGTACCCGAACAGCCACTTTTAGAAATGACCCTGCCACCAGCTACGCCAGAGTAAGGAAGACATCTGAAACTACTAATGGCGTGATACCTGGAACTGTGTTTCATTTTAGGTATCGCAATGTTGCAGATACCGCTTGGGAAACAATCAGAGTTGGAACGACTGGTAATGATGGCACTTTTACTTTTGATAATATTCCTACAAGACGTGCAAGATACGAAATCCGTGAATATAGCGTTCCTGGCAACTATGTTGTAGATACCACTTGGCAAAGTGTTGGACCGATGGTTGCGGGTCAAACGGTAGAAGTTGATTTTAGAAATGAGCGAACAGAAATTCAGTTGAGTGCCTTAAAAATGGGAACAGGAAATGCTGTTTTAG
>JGI24703J35330_11748147_pt1 | contig 11247 bp, 12 predicted proteins | sample TergutNt197P1_FD_35330 | JGI IMG/M metagenome (IMG submission 35330) | reverse complement strand
AATTTTCTGACAAAGAACCCGAATTTTTATACACCTCGTATGATTGATTTATTTCTTCATCTAACTTTTTCAATATGACACCTCTTTTCTAGTTCGGCAGGTTTTAGATTTATTACTTCAATTTCTAGTTGTTTCACTCTTAGCTCATGTTGTTTCTCTATGATTTGCGCATCTAAGCTTACAATCTCTTTTTCTTTTTCGGCAATCAGTATCTTTTTAACTTTCAATTGATCTAACTTCTCTGTGATTTGCGTATCTAAGCTAGCTACTCTTAAGTCCAATTGGATTAACTTCGCATAACACTGGTAGAACACTACAGTTGATGCGATAAGCACTAAAAGCACAATACCTAACATTTCAAATCCCCCTAATTTGAATTGTAATTTCGATTGAGTATTTTATTTCTATTTTGAACGTTTCCAAAGCCATATTCCCAGTGCTATAATTGCTAAAAGAAGGTACAGTAACATACTCACAATGGGATTTTCTTCTATCAATCTAAAAAGATCATTATTATTCAATGAATGCCCCTCCTCCTTGCTTTTTGATCATTACTTCACATAATGTAATGTTAACTAAAAGTTTACTGTAAAACACGATCAATTTAAATAGCGATTCCCGACATTCAAAGGGCGAAAATGAGGTCACATTTTGACGAATGATAATATCATAACTAAAAAATCTTTGACAATGACCTTGCTTTCATTGTATAATGACTTTATTCGGGAGGTGTCGATTTGGCTAAAAATAAAAAATTTATTTTAAGATTTGCAGCAATGCTAATCGCATTTGCACCTATTATTCCAGCTATTGGTAGTAATGTTTGGGTTGGAGAGCCACAGCTACCAAAACAAATAAAAAAGAAGATATGACTAGATACTAATCTAGCAATTCTTCTTTTTTAAATTTAATTGAAATTTGTATATATTGACAGTTGTGAGCTTCTGTGTAATATTCATCAACCTCAACATCACCACCAAGTTTAGTTACTTGCATATATAAGTTATGAAGTCCAACACCACGCCCTTCATCTTTTGTAGAATACCCCTTTTCAAATATTCGATTAAGATCTTTTCCTTCTTCCCCTAAATATTCATTCGCCATCCTCAATGTAAAAGTGCGTTTAGTAGAAGATAGATAAATGTAAATGGGTTGACTAAGAACTGCTTCAAAGGCATTATCGAGTAATGTGCCGAGCCAACCGAGAATGATTTGTGGATCGTCTAGTTGTTCACAATCTTTATAATAAGATAATTCCAAATCAATATCAATATCATTTCCATACTTTGCTGTCTTAGCATTAATAAATGCTTCTATTTTCTTTTCCATTTGTTGTCCGTAATCGCATTCATTCTCTATTCCAGAAAAATCAAGTTGATTTAGATCCATCCCAAACTCTTTAGACAATGTTTTAAATTTAGCTTTAATCAGTTCAGGGTCATCTATATCCTCTATCATAATGCCCATACTCAATAGGCTATTGTGTAAATCATGAACAGAGATAAGACCGATGACTTTTTGGTAAGTCGTCAGCAATAGGGGAATAAGTACGATGCCAATTAGAACAGCCACAATGCTAAAATATAAATAGTGTAAAAAGTGATGATTAAAATTTAAAAAGAACAAGGTAATCAAAATAAGCAAGGAGATGATAGACAATATTAACTTCAACACAATATTCATTTGCAAAGCATACAGTAACCTATTCAATTTGAATTTCTTACAGCATCCAACTATTGCTCCAGCTGTAAAAATTTGAATAGTAAAGAATGTTAATTCTTGATTCCAACCGAATAAGCTGATTATGACTAAAATAAAACTCTGGATAATAGCTATAAGAAGAAATGACATTGCATAAATAACCAATGCTTCTTTTAAGTTACGATACTTGCTCACATATTTGATAGAAAAAACCAGTAGTGAAGTGCTAATTATTCGCAAAAAATAGCCACCTAAAAAATAATAGGATAGTCCAACAATAGCCGTATAGACGACCGCTAATCCAACATGATCCCATTTAAATGCCACACGCCTTTTAAGCATTGCATGGGCAATAATATACACCATCACAAAGTCTAATAAATTTACAGTTAACAAAATACTCCACCATGGTAAGCTTCCTATTATCATGTTAATAAAATCCTTTCAGTTCTTCAAGAACCTTATTCTTAAATTTATCACCTATATCAATGTAAACTTCATTATCTCCCGCCCTTCTATGCAAAAGTAAGATGCAGTTGTCTAGCTTATTTACTTCTTCAATCATTTTTTTATTGACGATAAAGCTACCATGACAACGCAAGAAGTAGCCTGAATCATTATGCTCCTGAATAAATTGCTGTAAACTGACATTGTTCATTATTTTAAAATCATAATCGCCTTTACGATGATTATAGTATTCAATGTTCAAATTTTTGGAATTTGGAATCTTTTCAATGAAACAAATATCATCTACATCAATGGACTCAATCTTTTCTCTAGTTTCTAATGGCAATCGTTTCTTTTCATAATCAAGAGCCTCTTCTTTAGCTTCTGCCACAGAATCACCTAGCTCATTAAAAAGCTCTTTCTTCGTAATATATACAACCCCTCTAAACTTTTTATAAATCTTCACTTGATAATCAATGTCATCTTGTGTTGTTTGTACAATGATCGGTGCTTTTGGATAAAGCTGTCTAACGAGAGTAAGTAATTCCTCCCCATTTCCATCGGGCAAGCCAAAATCGATGATATAAATATCGATTAAACCTTGATGAATAATATTACTTGCTTCTTTAAATGTTGTTGCAATTAGAACTTGAATTTCACGGGCGAACCTTCTTAAGATAAAGTTTTTAATTTGGTATACAATAGCCTTATCATCTTCAACAACTAAAGCTCTAGTTATTCTTTTCCTTTTCATACTATCCTTTCCCATACTAATTAAATTTTAATAAGCTCTACGCACTTTTCCTGTTATTATAAATATATCACACTTTAATCAATAAAACCAGTAGAGACGACAAAAAAATAGAAGCCACTTGGTATAGATACGCTACAGCCACTTCTATCAACTTATAGTTCTCCATTAGTCAATACATCTTTTGGATTCGTTTTAAGTGTTACAATCATTGGAATCATGACAGAGATTAAAACTGTTCCACTTGCAACTGAATAAAAGGTAATGACAGTTTGAGCATCAATTTTCAATTCAAACATCTCAATCATTTCATCATGAGACATTTCAATCCTTATTCCAAGCACTTCATAATCACCGAATACCAAGCCATCCTGCTGTAATTCAAGCATACTTTCTCGCAACATACGGTGAGACACTTCTGATGCTATCACACTGCCTAAAAATAAAGACAGAGTTAGCCCAACCATGATTGGAAAAAATAGTTCTAATAATAATTGAATCATAATCTTCTCTTTCTTCTCTCCTAATGCGAGATAAATGCCGATTTCTTTTCTTCTCATGCGAAAAAAAAGTAACACGACCAATCCGAGAATTAAAACGATTGCAACTGTTGCGCCAACGACCACGCCACTTGCAATATTGCCAATCAATGTCATTGAGTATGTGATATCAGCATAAATAAATGAGTAATCACTAATCGTCCAGTGATCTGGAAGTATTTCAGTTGTAGCTAGGTGAAAATCAGGTAAAGATAATGGGTCATATAATTGAAAGTAAACATTGCTAAAATCAATCGGATTAGGTCGCAATAGTTCCTCAACATCAACATTAGCAAGATCAGCCAAAACTTCAAATTCCCATTCGTTTGTTTGAATAGCAAAAGTGGCTGGAACAAAAATTTGATTAAGAATAGTCAGATGATCTTGAATATCAAAGCTCATTAAAACAATATCATCTGGCAAGTCACGATCAAAGACACCTACAATCTCAAACTCATGGTTCACTTGTGCTAATATATTTTCCGCCGTATATCGCTGCTGTCTCGCATCATCTAAGTGAGCAAAAACGATCTGCTCAATCGTAAATCTATCACCAAGAACAAGGCTATTCACATTAAGAAAACTTTGACTTACGATCACAACTGGCATACCTTGTTCCATTTCAGCATCAGTAAATGTCCGACCAGCAGTGAGTTCTATAATGCCAGCTTCAATTGGTAAAACATCAGCATGACCTACTCCACTTAAAGTAAATTGCTCGAAATTCGTTTCAAACCACATTGAAAGAGAGCGGTCATCGATGGGGCTAGGATTCGGAGGGTTAGCGAATAGAAACAGCTCTGGATACCAAACTCTGACTAATTCTTCGCTAAAAAAATCAAAAGCAGCAACCCCATAATCAAAATGACGTACATAAGGAAGTGAGCCTAGTTCCTGTAAATGGGAAATTGTTAAATTTTCACGATATGGCAAGATGCCAGTACGCGTCCATTCTTCCAAAAAACTGTCATCATCTACGTGTATTATAGCAAGTGCGGGTAAGCGAGCAAGCAACGCATTGTTCGTGTTAACAATGGCTTGATTTACTAAAACTGCCCCAGAAATTAAGCTCCCCAGTAAAAAGCAGGTTAGTATTAAAACAATGGTTTGCCCCATTTGTCGTTTAAGTCCAACAGTGGCTCTTTTCATCACATTCATAAACGTCCCACCTACTCAGCTACTACTTCGATTGTAAATGGACTGCCTACTTGTAGTGGAAATCCAAATGTGTTCTCATTAAACCTCGTTGGAGCGGGAACAATAAACGTTACAAACTCATAAAAGCCAGGCTCCATTGGCATTTCGACAGTAAACGTTCCCTGTTCAAGCACATTGTTTTGCATATCAGCATAGTTTGCTTCAACTAGTAAGAAAGGTTGTCCGTTTTTATCAACTTGTTGCCAATCAAGCATAGAAATAATCAAATACTCCTCAACATCTTCCTCAATTGAGCCAGCAACATTGGCATTAAAAGCAAATTCTACCACTTCACCTGGATAAACTCTCAGCTGATTAGGACTTTGGGTTGATACCCCTACCAGTCCCTCGAAAGAATCTGCACCAAAATCTTGATTTATCTGCACCCCTCGAAAGCTAATACCTTCTATTTGTGTAGGTATTTTTTGATGCGGTATTTGCAAATTAAGCTCATTATTACCGCCATAGCTAATGCCCAGATTTACCATTGTTGCAAACCCTCTTGTAATCCCACCATTCATTGAATAATTTTCAGGGTTTTCAAATAAGCCAATGATTAAGCTATTGACCACATCATTTGCATATATCCCACTATATAATTGAATCGGAATGGTCACTTCATATCCACTAGGTACTTGAAATACGAATTCAGAGACATACTCATCGCTTCCTTCAATCCGAAACAAGGTTTCTTCATAATTATAAAATACTTTTATTAGCCCATTTTTGTCACTTTCAGAAGGGTTGTGAACAGTAAAAGATAACGGCTCCTGCGGTGAGGGCAAGTTAAAATTGACATGATCAAAATCAAATAACTCAAACATCGGTTCGCTTAAATCAAAACTTAGATGCAACACTTGATCATCTTCAACTTCAAGCATGCCGACAAAAACGCTTTCAAGAGCTAAACTAGTTGTAACTGCTGAACTCCATCTTTCATTGATAAGTCCCCACTGAATATCATCACCATATATACCAATTGCCCTTCCATCAAGCATGATTACTTGATGACCATCAATATCTACAACAACAGCTCCATCTGGCATTTCATTGTGTGTCGCTGTTTCGGTGTAACTTTCACAACCAACACCGATTACTACCATTAGGATAATGCTTAAAATCAGCACCATACTTTTTTTCATCATCATCATCACCTAACAACCTAAATTTTAAATCAATCAAATAAAAAATATGTAACCCATCAAGAAGGCTCTAATCTAGTCCTAACTAGTATTAGAGCCTCTAAAATACTACTATATCATTCTTTTACTGAAAAACACGACGCACTCGCACCTGATTACCAAATAAAGTAACTGCATGCGTTCGTCGCTCAACTTGAGCTTCAACAAATCCTTGCCTAAGTGTTACACTTTCTGGATGTCCACGATAGTTAGTGTTTCTCGTAGGGCTATTTCGCTGATTCCAAGGTCGGTAGCGTATATTATCAACAGATCTACCTTGTGCATTCACAGTGATAACATTATATCTAATTCTCGAACGAACCGCATTGTAAGAAGTTGAGCTTAGTCTTGCCACAATAGGCCTAACAGTAAACGTATTACCAGTTATTCTACTAGGTGTTTCCATTTGAACCCTTAAGTTACCATTAGTGTTTTGAAAAAGCATAATTCCCGATGGTGCAGCCATAATTCCCGATGGTGAGAGCACTCCACCAAGTAACATTCCAAGTGCCATAACTAATAATATCATTTTTCTTGATTTTAACATTATTTAATTCTCTCCTTTAATTTATTACAAGAAATATTCTTGCTATATCATCTGATTATAACAAAGCGGATAGTAAAAGTAAAGCTTTTTTATTTCATATTTCGATTCTTATTTCACTTATTGTTAATATTCATGGAATATATTTTCTGTAATTAGAAATCAAGGACTATAAATATAAATTGAAGAATTGCATTTTATTTGAAAATTATAAAATAGAAGGGTGAAAAAATACATAATCATTGATTTGATGATTATGAGTTTTAACTAGTTAGTGCTATTATAAATTGCATTTTTATAGTATAATATGTTGATTAGGCGAATATCAGGTGTACATTAATACTGGAGTGATCATAAAAATGCCAATTGCAAACTTTTTTATTATAAGAATTTTAAACCATATCCGTAAAGAAACTGAATATGATGAAGATGACATCGACATGATGCGTTATTCACTGCAAGCCATATTATGGGAGATTGAAAAAACCATCTACTTATTTTTGTTATTTCTAGCATTAGGCTTCCATTGGCAATTTTTAGCTTGTTTAGTGGCGATCATGACCATTAGACCTACTGCGGGTGGTTTCCACTCCTCGACGGTATGGGGATGCTTTTTCTGGACGTTGCTAGGTTTTTTACTAGCATTTTTTGTCTTGCCACTAATGCCTTTTAATGATATTACAGTGATTTTAGTCGGGTTAGCCTCAATCATTACAACCTTTATTGCTACGCCTGTGAGAAGCAAGCAAATGGACAAAATCGCTGACAAAAGCAAGGACAAGCAAAAGAAGTATAAAGCAACCATTATCACCATTCTTTGGTTTATTGTCATTTTCTTTAAGCAAGATTTCTTTCTAACTCCATTTGTGATGTGGATCATATTTTTACAAAATGTCCAATTAATGATTGAGTTTGTAAGGGAGAAGTTAGATATTAGATGATGATTTGATAAAGCACAGGGGGATTGTTATGCAAAGAAGACTTTTAAGTATTAGTTGTTGAAGGCAGAGGAGCTTATGATAAAGATTTAACGCTACTCTCTGCTTTTTGTTTGGTCAAAATAAAAGACCATCTCACTTGCAGACAGTCATTAAAATGTGTTGTAGATGTAGCGATGCCTTTCTTTTTTATGTTTAACTTATTAGTATGTACTAGATTACCGCTATTTATACGCACCATGTCCTGCATCAAGAATGATGGTCACAGAATAATAAACCTCTGTTGGTCGCTCCCGTTGTAAATTAGCTCTAATAAATGGAATCGAAACGAGTAGTAATCCTATAGTCAATGTTGCAATTATTAATATTTTTTTCATCATAACCCGCCTCGTGGATATCTAAATTTCTTGCGCCTTAATTAAAGGTTATGCTTAATTAAAAATAAAATGCTATGTTTGTATAAGAAGCTTTAATCAATATTAATATTTTGTATAATACACAAATAATAAGAGAATTTATTATCCTGCTTACTAGTTTGTTCAATCATAATCTGGTATAATTGTATAACATAAATTTGTGCTCTCCCACTAGGGATTGTGCGCAAAGTGAGGCGTGGGGTTATGAGTGACTATTTAAGTATTATAGCATCGATTTTGTCAATTATCAGTATTGTAGTAGGAGCTATTGTAGGCGTTAAAAACAAAAAAAATTCTGAAAAGATAGAAAAACTAGAGCAACATCTCTCACAATATGTAAAAATTGATGATTCTAGGAAAAAATTTAACTCAGCAAAAGCAAAATCAGGAAAGCAAGGTATCAGCGTTGTTGGGGATAATAACAAAGTAAATCATGGTGATAAAGATGAGTAACAGAGCAAAGTCTGGTAATCATGGGATGTCAATAGCTGGAAATAATAATCATGTTACAAAAATAGATCATCAAACAAATATCCATTTCCAAGATGCCCCTAAAACATTGAGCAAAAGTTTTCTCTTCGATATTTGTAAATGTATTGCTGAAAGTGACATAGAATACGATGATGATTATTCAATTCGTGACAATGTTGATTGGAACTATAAGTTGGAATATAACGAGGTAAACTTGTATATAGATTTATTTGATGAATATTGCATAGGTTATGAAGATATGGAGAAAGTCTTGAGGAATTTTGAAAAAAGAGATGACATACTTAAAAAAATCCGTGCAATATATTTAAAGAAAGAAATCGGACAGTCAAAAGTGAGCAGCGATGAACTTCTTGATTTGGTTTTTACCGAAATTAAACTACATTGTGTTCAAATTTGTTCTGCGACTAGTGAGAATGATTTTTCTGATGAAGAATTGGACGAGGCAATTTATCTAGTTATGTTTTACGCAATTACCAAATGCAAATTGTTAAAAGTTCCCCCAAAAGATGGTGAGGATAATGATCATAAGTAAAGATTCAAAACCTAGAGATACAGTTTATTATATTTCAGCATGTGTATTAGAGTTACTAGTTAAAAAAGATTATGGAGTAGATACACTTTTTGATCAAGTAAAAAATATATATAATTCTGAATTAGAATATTCAACTTTTTTATCTGCTCTTAATTTTTTGTTTTTGATAGGGAAAATTGACCTCAACGAGGAGGGTTTATTAGTATGTATTTAAAGAAATTAACTTTATTTGAAACAGTACCCAAGCTTAAACCTATCCGAGAGGTAGAATTTAAGTTAGGATGCAATTTTATAGTTGATGCTGGTAAAAACCAAGAAAAAAGTAATAGTATTGGGAAAACAACTGCTTTAAAATTGATAGATATTTGTTTAGGCGCTAAGGATAGAAAATATATATATACTGACCCAGAGATTGGTGTTAATACTGATTTGCAAAGCTATATTGAAAACTCAAAGATTCAGGTTCAACTTGAAATGGCTTCTGAATGGGAATCAGCTGATGAAAAAATAGTCTTGGCAGTTGACCTTTTTAATAGAGGAAATCGATATGTTGACAATGAAAAATATAACCAAAAAGAATACTGGGAATTGCTAAATAATCTCCTGTTTGAGAATAAAGAAAATACGCCTACTCTTAGGCAATCAATCAACATGTTTGTTCGTGTTGACCAAGCATATGATAATAATAAATTTCTGAAATTCTTAGACGGGCGAAATTCAAATGCTCTATATGAAAACATTTATTCATTTTTATTTGACTTGAAATCGCAGGATATTAATAATAAAATCTTTGAGCTTAATGAAGATATTAGTAGCCACAAGGAAGCTATTAGAAAGCTAAAACAGATTAATGGCTTTACTTCAATCAATGCTATTTCTCAAAAAATGCTGGTGCTAGAAGATGATATAAAAAGTATAACCAGTGAATTAGGGGTGTTAGTGGACTCAAAAAAGTTCAAAGAGAATGAAAAGAAAATAAATGAGATTAGAATAGAATATGCTCATCTCAATACTTTGTTGGATGAGTACTCATTTAAAAAGCAACGTGTTGATGAGACATTAGATAATGCTAAAAAGGAAAGTGAAGAACTTTTAGATACTTCTGTTCTAAAAAATTTATATGACGATACACAAGCATATTTAGTTGAATTGAAAAAAACGTTTAATGATTTAATTGAGTTCAATACTAAACTAAATCATAATAAAATTAACTATTTTCAAAAACAAGCTGAAAAGTGGGATGAAAAGATTACAAAAGTTCAACAAGATAGAGAGGCTTTGTTTAATAACCATAAAGATATAATTATGCTAATCAAAGAAAATAAAATTGAAGCATATACCACACTACAGGAAAAGTTGGGCAGCCTCAGGGAGGAAATGGGGAGAAATAAGCAAATAAAAGATGTTCATGAAAAATTGGAAACTGCACTTAGCAAGGCAAGTAAAGACTTGAGTGAATTAAAAGAAAGTATTAGAAGCTCTGACAATAACGACAGCAAAATAGAATTGTTTAATAAATACTTTTCCAAATATAGTAAACTTACAAATGGTGAGGGATATCTTTTATATGAAACGGACGAAGGTTTTCCTTTCGCAGTTGATAATGTTGCAAGAGGATTAAGCACAGGGGACAAAAAATCAATCATCGCATCATTTGATTTAGCTTATCAAAAGTTCTCGAAAGAAATCGGAAAGACTACCCCAAACTTCTTTGTTCATGATGTTATAGAAACATTGGACCAAGTTGCTTTAACTAGCATAGTTAATATAGCAAACGAGATAGAATGCCAGTATATTGTCGCAGTTCTAAAAGAGAAGATAGATAATAACAAGGTAATTAAAGCTGAGGATATTCGGTTGACCCTTTCAGAAACAGAAAGATTATTTAGAATGTAGTTTGAAACTTCACAGTTAAAACTACTTTTTTAACATAGTTTCAAATAAATGAGTCCTATAGTCAATGTTGCAATTATTAATATTTTTTTCATCATAACCCGCCTTTAACTGTCAGATTCTATATGTCGACTAATATTTAAAATAACGCCAATTGATAAAAGGGTAATGGTTAAAGAAGACCCACCGTAACTCATGAATGGGAGGGTAATTCCTGTAACGGGCAACAACCCGATGACCACACCCACATTAATCATCACTTGTACGCAAAGCATGGACATGATGCCTAACACGACATATTTAGCGAATAAGTCATTTATTTTTAATGCAAGATGCGCAAGTCTTAGGAAAAAGCATATAAATAAGATAAGGATAAAAGTAGCCCCGATAAATCCAACCTCCTCAGCAATGATGGCGAAGATGAAATCGGTTTGAGGTTCAGGTAAGTAGTAGTGCTTTTGGATACTATTGCCGATACCATGACCGAGCACGCCGCCGGGTGTGATGGCATATAAAGATTGTAAGATTTGAAAACCTGAACCTAATGGATCGGCTAGTGGGTCTAAATATGATGTAATCCGTGCCAAACGATAGGGTGCAGATATGATAAGCGCTG
>JGI24703J35330_11748148_pt1 | contig 11248 bp, 10 predicted proteins | sample TergutNt197P1_FD_35330 | JGI IMG/M metagenome (IMG submission 35330) | reverse complement strand
GAGATAGCCCACTACAGACGAGCAGAGCCCGTCTTTCGGGGCATACTCTTGTTTGGCTTCCGTCGAGATAACCCCGACGGGGGAAGTAAATTCCCCCCTCTGGGGCATACTCTTGTTTTGCTTTATATTGTAATATCGAGCCCTGTTCTTTTTTCCATGATGTTTGGAAAAATCTGTGTTAAATCATGTGGAGTTCTCAAAATTGCTGTCTGGAACTCATTGATTGTATAGTCGGTTGAGGCTATAATTTGTGCGATGCGTTCTTTTAACGACACAATTTCGCTTGAAAAGCCTTCGGGGTGAAGTACTGCTAAACTGACTTCTGAACCTCTGGCATATAAATCTGTTTCAAATCTGCCTACTGTTTCGATTTCAAAAGTCAAGAACAGGTGATAGTTACCCCCTCCTTGTTCTTTGCTTTTGCCAGTGCCTTTGTCTTCATTATCGACCCAGAGTTCGCCGAACGCTCTCGCATCACCAATCTGCAAAGGAATTACAAAGTGTGATAGAGGTGTATATACCCCTGGTGCATTAATCAAACTTTGAAGCAAGTTAGACGCATTATAGCTATCAAGGCTTTTTAGTGCTGTATGGTTGATGTTCTTTTCAATAAATCTTGTAAGCTCCTCAAGAGCCGAACCCGCTGCCGCTCTTGGAGCAGCGTCTTGCGTTTGAGCAGGGGTGTTTTGCATTTCTTTTAACGTTTGCCCCATAACATCATCTAATGCACTTTTAGCAGATTCGGCTGGAAGTTCGCCTTTTTCGGCCATACCCGATACAGTTTCGGCGAGCATTTCAAATAAATGCTGCCTTTCAGGGACATCTGGTAGAGGTTTTAGAATATCGTTTAGATAATCGACCAACATTGCAACACTGTCGATTTTTGCTAAGTCTGACTGTAATGCAATCAGCATACGAGCGTCTTTAGAACCCTCAATCAGATTAGTGAGAATTGTTGTGACAGCGTCCAACCCAGACAGTTTGCCGAGTAAGAATCCACGTAGCCCATCAGCGAGGATATCGCGGTTCATTCCTGGTGGTGGAAATTCACGACCCTCTGCCAGCTTTTCAGCATACATAGCCGGGAAGCTGTTTTTGTCAATCAGCGATTCTTGCGCCGAGTTAGCACCAGCTGTTTCAGAAGCCACTGGTGCAGGGTGTGCTTTGTGTTCTTGTGACTTAAAAGTACCGTTCAAGACAGCATCTAAGAAACCATCAAAAGCAGTCATAAAAGCACCTTTTTGTGAATGTGGTACATGAACCATCATTGCCGAAAAAGCATCTTTTAACATATAGTCATTAGTGTTATAACGTGAAAGGTTGTGTATTATAAGAGGGATAAGAATCTGCGTTTTTTCATTATTGAGAAGGCTTTCAGATACATTATAAAGCAGTTTCACCGTATCACTTTTGAGTGCGTTAAATTCTTTTTGAGCGTGTTCTGAAGCCCATTTGTCGGCTAACTCGGCGAGTTTTTCCGACAAAGCGGTAGATGGTTGGAAGTAAGTAGACAAAAATCGCATATTCGCCGCAAGTGCGTTAAGAATTTCGCCTCGATTAAAAGAGAAGTTCACCGCTTTCAGGAAATTTGCGATTGCGTTTGCTGAATTTTCGTTGCCCGTCAAAAGTGCATTGCCTGCTAAAGCTCTCATCAAATCAAACAGTTTATCACTAGAGAACATGGTAGTCTGGCTCTCTTGATTAAGCATTTCAGGCACTAAATCCCCGACTGAAAGGTAAATTGACTTTGCTAAAGCCTCAAGCTCACCATGGAGTTCGGTGTAACCGTTAGCGGCAGCAGTCGTGAGCAAGTCTGAACTCATCAGTTGTTTTAGTGTTTCTACTGCCATAGTCGGGTCTTTTGGAGTTTTGACCATTAGTTGGGGAACATCTTCCCTATTATGGGCAAGCTGACGCATAGCCTCTCCAGCATCTCTCTGCTGTGAGCTTGCTACATTTTGAGGTTTGGTTAGTTGAACAATTTCAAATTGGTCGCCCCCTGGTCTGTTTTGGTTCCCTTGTGTTGATTGATACCCTCTCCCTTGAAAAGGGTTGTTAATTTGTGGTATTACAGGCATTTCTCTCCACCGCTTTCAAAAAATTAGACTGTATAAAAATTCGTGGGTGAGTTTACGCACGAATTTTTATACCGGTCTTTATCAAAAATCAACAAAAAAATGTGATTTTATACCGTGATATTAACATTTTACCACAAAAATTGAAAATAAGCAATTATTTTTTGAAAAAAATATATCTTTTTATGAAATTTTATGTTATAATAGAAAGACATAACTATTTGATAATTAATTTTAAGGGAAAATACTTAATACTTCGTTTATAATTTTAGTGGCGATTTTCCTACTTAAAAGAAAGGGAAGGGATAAACAATGTCAAAAGTAGACGCAGGAATGGGAGCTATGCTCGATGCGTATCTGTTCGAGAGCCAAACGCTTTTAGAACAACTCGATGAAATCCTTTTACGCACAGAACAAGCTGGAACATTCACGGAAGACGACATTAACGAAATTTTCCGTATAATGCACACAGTAAAAGGTTCATCAGCGATGATGGGGTTCGAAAGTCTGCAACAACTATCGCACAAAGGGGAGGATATGTTCTTCTTGATTAGAGAGAACAAAATCCAGGATACATCTTTTGTGTATGACCTTGTGTTCCGTATGTCAGATTTGCTTAAAGCGGAAATCGACCTAATCCAAGCAGAAGGGGACTATCACCCTACTGATTTCTCGGACATTATTAAGGAGCTTGAACACGGAGCAGATGTTCTCGCTGGTAAAGCTACACTTGATGGTTCGACACCTGCTAATGCCGAGGTTGATGTAAGTCCTTCGGATTCAGCAGATGCCGCGTTGGTTGATACTGTCAGTGTTGACTTTGATGAAGATTTTACGACCGTAAAAATCTACTTTGAACATGGGATTGAGATGGAAAACTTACGTGCGTTTCTTCTACTCAACAAAATTCTTGAAGAAACCGAAGTAGCCGATTATTTCCCTAAAAATGTTGAAGATGACCCTGCGACTTCGGCGTACATTGCCGAAAATGGATTCAGGGTTACTTTTGTTGCAGACGATAAAGAAACCGTCACTAGTGTTTTAAGGTCTGCACTAAACATTGAAAAGTTTGAATTTGTAGAAAACCCTAAAGAAGCTATTCCAGAAGGTGGCGTTAAATCACTTGCGGTTGAAACACCGATTGAAGAAATCGAACAATCTGTTGTTCCTGCTACCAAAGCGGAAGAAAAGAAAGTTGTTGAAAAGCCAGCCGCTTCTAAAACCCCACCTCCTGCACCTTCGCCGATTGCGGGTGCGCCTGCTAAGCAGAGCATTATTAGCGTAAATTTAGCGAAGTTGGATCAACTCCATGACATTGTGGGTGAAATCATCACCACTGAATCTATGGTTATTTCTAACCCTGAACTTGAGGGGTTACAGCTTGAAAGTTTCCATAAAGCGGCACGTGATTTACGTAAGCTGACTGACGAACTTCAGGACACTGTTATGTCAATCAGAATGGTTCCGCTTTCAGGTCCGTTCTCTAAGATGAACAGAATCGTTCGTGATATGAAAAAAGCACTAAACAAAGATGTAGAGCTAATTATTGAAGGTGAGACGACTGAAGTTGATAAATCAATCGTTGATAACCTAAATGACCCGCTAATGCACCTTGTACGTAACTGTATGGATCACGGAATCGAAACTTCAGCTGAAGACCGTGTTGCTAACGGTAAATCTGCTAAAGCATTTATCAAGTTAGCAGCAGCAAATGCCTCGGGTGAAGTTATTATCACGATTACAGATGACGGTAAAGGAATCGACCCTGAAAAAGTTCTTGACAAAGCGGAACGATTGGGTCTACTCGTGAAACCACGAATCGATTATAGCGAGCGCGAAGCTCAAAACCTAATCACTATGCCAGGGTTCTCTACTAACGAACAGGTTACTGAATATTCAGGGCGTGGAGTTGGGATGGACGTTGTTAAACAAAACATCGAAAAATGTGGCGGTACAGTTTTAGTAGAAAGCAAACTCGGATTGGGTACAACTTTTATTATCAAAATTCCGCTAACGTTGGCGATTATTGATGGTATGGAGATTGAAGTTGGTGGAACTATTTTCACAATTCCGATTTCGATGATTAAACAAAGTTTCAAGGTAACCGAAGACCAAATCATCCGTGATACCCAGCGTGGTGAAATGATAATGATTAGAGGTGAGTGTTACCCGATTATGCGATTGCATGAACGGTTCGGAATCCCGTCTGAAGTCACTAACTTTGAAGATGGTATACTTCTTTTGGTTGAAACCGAAAATAAATCTGTCTGCCTGTTCTCTGATAAATTGATTGGCGAACAACAAGTCGTAGTTAAGCCGTTCCCGCCTTACTTCTCTCGATACAACATTAAAGGTGCAGGGCTGTCTGGCTGTACGATTATGGGTGACGGTAGCATCGCATTGATTATCGATGTAGCTAATCTTATTGAGAATTAAAATATTGACAAAGATATTGAACAGACTTTAAGGCAATACCCAAAGAATTTTGGAGGGAGAAAAATCATGACTGAAGCAAAAGCGCTAGCACTGTCTAAGAAAGAAGCCATCAAGTCAAGTGGCAAAGGTGCAATTCGCGTTGAAAAAGAATCGGAAATCACAAAAGTCCTCACTTTTCTAATCGGCGAACAGGTGTACGGAATTGAAATCCCGTACATCATAGAAATTATTGGCGTTCCATCGATTACTCACGTTCCTTGTTACGAAATCCCTAGCTTTATTAAAGGGATTATCAATGTACGAAGTAAAGTGGTTCCTGTAGTAAATGTTCGGGCGTGTTTCGGGAAAGAAGAAATTGCATATGATGAGCGTGCGTGTACAATCATAGTAGCACACGAAGGCGTTTCGGTGGGGCTGATTGTTGACGAGGTTTTAGATGTATCATCTGTATCTGAAAAGCACTTGGCGAAAACGCCTGAATTAAACCAAGTCAATAACAACAAATTCATCGATTATATCCTCGAAATGAGCGACGGTGTCAAGTTAGTTCTTGATGTACAAAAACTCATTTTCGACCATGATGTTGCGTATTAAAGCAAAACAAGAGTATCCCCCCATAAGCGGAGCTTTGCTTCGCTGTAGTGGGGTATCTCGACGGCGAGACGCTCAGTAGCTATGTTTGACCTCCCACGTAAACTAACGCACGGCGGTTAGATTCCGTGGAGGGTCTATATTTATGTATGGAGGTGACATAAAAATGGCATCTATGAAAATTTCGGATAAAGATTTTGATAGGCTTGTAACCTTTATGGAAAGCAAGTACGGCATAAATCTTAAACAAAAGCGAGTACTTATAGAAGGGCGACTTTCTAATCATATAACACAGCGTGGATTTGAAAATTTCACTCCTTTTCTTGACATGGTTTTTGCCGACAGAACTGGTACTGAGATGGTAAATCTTCTAAACAAGCTCACCACCAATCATACGTTTTTTATGCGTGAAGAAGGTCATTATGAGTTCATGAAAAACGTGGCTCTACCAGAACTCGAGAAGACAAAAAAAGACCATCGAGTTTATTTGTGGAGTGCCGCTAGTTCTAGCGGGGAAGAGCCGTATACCAATATAATGCAGTTGCTCGAATACTTTAAGTTCAAAGGAACGTGGCAGCTTTCTACCCTTGCGACTGACATTTCGCAAAGGGTGCTTGATATTGCAAAAACTGCGGTATATCATAAAGATACTATGTCAAAACTTCCGATAGATTGGCAGAAGAAATACTTTGATTCTCAACCAAACGATTGTTTTAAGGTTTCATCGGAAGTCACTAGGAGAACTGAATTTAAGCTGTTTAATTTAATGGACAGGATTCCTTTTAGAGGTTATCAATTTGATATAGTTTTTTGCAGAAATGTCATGATTTATTTTGAGACTGATATTAAAATTGCACTCGTCAATCGTATTTATGACGTGATTAGACCGGGTGGGTATCTCTTTATAGGGCACGCTGAGAGTATTCCGCGTGACTCTACTAAATTCCAATATGTCAAACCTGCAATTTATCGAAAACCGCTTGCGTGAGGTAAAACAAGGGTACAATGGGTAGAGCGGTCGCCTTATTGTGCTTAATACGACGCTAACAAACGAAGAAAGGCAGGAAAATCCCGTAATGAACAAAAGAATACGTGTCTTGATTGTGGACGATTCTGTCATGTTCAGAAATGTCTTAAAATCTGCACTTACTGCCCCTGATATTGAAGTAATTGGAACAGCGGTTGACCCGATTGACGCTAAGGAAAAAATCCTTAGAATGAAACCTGATGTAATCACCCTCGACGTAGAAATGCCAAAAATGAATGGGATTGAATTTTTGAAAAGGCTTCTACCAGTTCACAAAGTTGCGGCAATCGTTGTGACAGCGTCAGCAGTAGAAGCGTTTGAAGCTGTTTCTGCTGGTGCGGTAGATTATCTCAAAAAACCAATCGCTCGGGAAATGAAAACTTTTGAGATGAGCCTTAAACGTGCAGTTAGAGTAGCCTCTACCGCAAAAGTTGGACTAAAAAATCAACGTATAACCGATAATGATGCTCAAACAGTAAGGCGAAGTGTTTTTGACATAGCGAGGAGTGCGAATAAAGTAATCGCAATTGGGGCATCGACTGGCGGGACTGATGCAATCCAAGTTGTAGTAGAAAATCTACCTAAAACTACCCCTGGTATAGTCGTTGTACAGCATATGCCAGCGGGGTTCACTAAGATGTATGCTGATAGATTAAATCAGGTGTGCCAGATGGAAGTGAAAGAAGCTCAAGACGGGGATAAAGTTCAACAAGGGCGAATAATCATCGCCGCTGGAGGTTATCAAATGCGATTAAAGCGTGACCCAGTGGGCGGTTATCGAATCGAGAGTAAGCCTGGTGAAAAGGTTTCGGGGCATTGTCCTTCGGTTGATGTTTTGTTTGATTCAGTCGCCGAAATCGCTAAAACACGTGCAATCGGAATAATCCTGACTGGTATGGGAGCAGACGGTGCAAAAGGTTTACTTTCGATGAGAAAAACTGGTGCGTTCACAATCGGGCAAGATGAAGCTAGTTGTGTTGTCTACGGGATGCCAATGGTCGCTAACAACATGGGCGGTGTGATTAAACAAGCGTCCCTCAAAAACATACCGGGGATTCTGGTAGGACAGTTGCAGAAGTAAAAAATCATGGCAATACCGCACAATTCCAGTGTGTGCAAGGCACTCAGTCAGAATTATAGCCATACAAGGCGATTTTCGTGTGAAGAATCGTTGATATTTAAGCGAAAATTAACGAAGTATGGTTTAAATATGCAAGTGGATTGTGCGTTGTGAATTGTGAGGTGTTGTCTATGAGTACACGCAAAATTCGTGGTGAGTTTGGTGAAAACGTCATCTGTGAACATCTCTGTTCTAACAGCTATAAAATCGTGTCACGCAATTATCTCAAGAAGAGCGGTGAAATCGATATAATCGCTGTTTGTAATGAATCGCAGGAACTGGTTTTCATAGAAGTCAAAACTCGCAAATTTAACTGTTTGGTTGAAGGCTCGAATTCGGTGAATTATACCAAACAGAATAAAATCGCTAAAACCGCAAAAATCTGGCTTGCCGAAAACTCTGGCTTTTCTGGCATGAACGTACGGTTCGATGTTGCAGTGGTTAGTGTTACTACTGATGTTGTGCCACAACTTTTAGATATTGAATATTACGAGAACGCTTTTGAGCCAGCTTTATGGTGACCCCCCATTCCAGACCTAAATCTGGAATGGGGGCTTTTTGTGCAATTTTCACAAAAAAAAAAAAAAAATAGCCTCAATTTTTTGTGCATTGCGCCAAAATTTACAAATCTGCTTAATTTTTGTTGGAAATCTCTTGACAAAATTTAGGGAGAGTGCTATAATGAGTAGTATAGTATAAATTAAGCACGAATAGTAAAAAGGTAACGGGTGATTAAACATGGTCAGATTAAGACGAAGTCGAAAACTCAGAGGGTTGATTTCTGTTTTTGTAGCGATTGTTGCAATTACAGAAATGTTAAGCACAATGATTGTTCCAGTGGGTGCTAGCAACGTCATAACAATTGTATATGGCGGAAACGGACGCACACACGGTGCAATCCCTGCAAGCCATACACTAAGCACTCCAGGTTCAACTACTTTGAGACACCGTGGGCGTATGTCGAGAGCTGGATATGTTTTTCAAGGATGGCGGTCTGTTAGTACTGGCAACGCTTTTTCAGCTGGCGGTACAGTAAGATGGAATTCTGTGGCAAGTGGTCAAAGACGCTATGATGCTATATGGAGAATTTCAACATATAGTGGCTTTGGTGGGAGATTTATGAGAGTTGCTTGGCCTGGTACTAATATAAACATACGTTTTAATGTTACTAGCGACTATTGGAGTCGCCAAATGGGGCAAGGACTCACTAATTGGAACAATTCTATAGTACCAGTTCGTTTTAATAGAGTTACAAACAACCCAGCTTTAACAAACAATGTTGCAACCATGGTACGTAGCGGTGTAGATGGAGCTTTTGGTATAGTTAGGTGGTGGTCTTCAAACAATGCTATTACAAGATTTGAAATAGAGCTAAACAATGATCGTATAAGATATGACCGAAACACAACAAATTGGGCTAACGTAGCAACAAGTGTTATGGTACATGAACTTGGTCACGTTGCAGGGCTATCAGATAATCCGACTGGTTCTACTGCTAATAATAGCATCATGAATGGAAACAGAAATCGAAATACCGTTACAAGGCTTCAGCCTTTTGACGAAAGTAGTATTCTTATGATACATTAGAAAGGGATAAAAATATGAAAAAACTTTTATCTTTGTTTGCAGTTTTTATCTTTATTGTAGTTTTTGTGGCTTGTGGATATGAAAATTATCCAATGTCTGAAGACACAAGAGCACTAGAAAACACCGAAATTGAAGAAATGTTTTCTAATTCCGATTATCCGATTCATGACGATATTTCTGAATTGATTGAAGATGCAACGCTTATTGTTAGAGTCGAAGTGTTAAACGATGGCGTGCCAGAATTGCGAAATACAGTTACCATACTACCAGACCCGATTCCCGAAGAAATGCTTGAGGATTTTCGCCGTGGTTTTTTAACACGCTGTATGTTCGAGCCACGCTACTGTATATACACGGTATATCAAGTTAGAATTCTTGAAAATTACAAGGGTAATCACCAAGTCGGTGATGTTTTAGAAGTTTTGCAACGTGGTGGTACGTTAGATGGTGTAAGGCATACCAGTTGTTCTTACATTTCTTTTTCAGTGGGTGATGATTTGGTGTTGTTTTTGCTTCAAGAATACGTTGGAGGTCATACTATGCTTATGACCCCATGGCAAGCGGTCTATCATTTCCCACCTGAAGAAAGAGGAAGGTCTATATTGTCGGAAAACGATGATAACATTGTTCTCGAAGTGATAGACGAACGAAATGAATTGACATTGACACTCGGAGACTTGCGTGGAGATGGTGTATAGTCAATCAGTACTCGCGGCGGTGAAACGGTACAGTTACCGACAACAGTGAACCTCACCACAACATGGCAACCCGCTGACCCTTGTGCCGTAAAGAGTAAAATTAGTATTACATTGGATTCGGATATAATCGAAGAAATAAAACTATTGGCAGAAGAAGATGACCGTTCGCTTTCACAATATATCAATATTGTAATCAAAGATTACCTAAAAATAAAAAAGAAAACCGCCTTTGACTGAACATCAAAGGCGGTTCTTGGGGATTAGCTCGACGACGATTGCTTGTCTTCAAGCGGAGGTGTCGACGACGAAGTCGCCGACACCTCCGTTCTCGTCTTGCAAAAAACCAAAAAACTTCCGAAAAACCCTTGACAATGGAGTCATCGCTATAGTATAATATTTGTAATGATGGTTTTAATTAGGAGATTATACATCAGAACAAACTGAGTATCGCAACTAATAATGGTACTGTTATCATTGCTAACACTGTACTCAAGGTAACGATTTCGCCAGATTCGTTCTTTTCATTTGTTTTCTTAGTGTCAAACCATAGCCCAAGAACGGATGATACTGGTAGTGCTAACAGTAACACCATGACACCAGTTACCACGCTAGGAACACCTGCGAGAATCATAATTCCCCATGCCGTGACTGGGATTACAATAAGCCGAATCATACATACAATTGCTATGTTTCGGCTCCACATTTCACGTAGTTTTCCGCTCCCTGAAAGCAACATCCCGATATAAATTAGTGATAGAGGCGTTGCGATAAAAGCAAGTCCGCCCAACCCTCCAAGAAGCCCCGAACGTGTTATGTCAACCGCTGAAATGTTAGTTTCTGGCATGAACGCAACAATCGTTGTTAAAACCCAAACTGCTATGGCGACGCTCATCATGCCGCCACGCTTGTAGGTTGTGTTTTCCTTGGGTTTCAGTTTCATGCCGTAAGTAAGTAAAAACACCATCCACATTACTGTAAATCCAGTGTATACTGCCATTCCATCATTTTCAAAAACGCTCGAAACGAGGGGGAATCCTAAAAATTGAATTGATGTAAAAGTCAGCGAAAATTTGTAAATTCGTGTGCTTGTTTTAGTCGCAGTTTTGTAAAAAAACAGTGTAATCAACACAATTGGAATCACTGTTGCAATAACACCAATTCCCGCACCCCATGCAAGAAGCGATAATCCTTCACGTGCGTTTTCACTCACCACCGAAAAAGTCGATAACAGTAATGCAACAGGCAATGCAATCAACAGAATCGGGGTGGCTAAAATTTCTTTGACCGCCACAAGGTTTTTCTTGTGATTTTTTCCGAACAACACGCCGAGTATTATCCAGAAAAAGACCGTGATTAGTGCTTGATAAAAATCTGCCATTATATTACCTACTTTTAGTATAGTATTCAAAAGGTCAAACCGCTATATAATTCATATTTCATTATGAGGCAATGCAACACCCTACATTCGCTTATACAAAGCCGATTGTAGGGTGTTTTCTACTCTTTTTTATGACCCGTAGGGGAATCGAACCCCTGTCTTCGCCGTGAAAGGGCGAAATCTTAACCGCTTGACCAACGGGCCTTAATTTGATAATTGCAGAAGTTTGATTGAGCTTTTTATTTAGCTTTGATTTTGTCAATGTCCTACAGGGTTGGCAGAGCCACCCTTGCGGACATCTTATTTAGCTTTGATTTTGTCAATGTCCTACAGGGT
>JGI24703J35330_11748149_pt1 | contig 11251 bp, 6 predicted proteins | sample TergutNt197P1_FD_35330 | JGI IMG/M metagenome (IMG submission 35330) | reverse complement strand
AGTGTCACTCGCCGACTCGTTTTTTTTTGGGCCGGGAAATTGCTCCCGGCTTCGAGGGAATGCGTCGCCACCGACATGCGTCCCCGGTGTCCAATGATGAATCACGCATAATACTGTGCCTGCGCATTCCAAAGTTCGAAATATTTTTCGCCTTCCCGCCGCATTAGATCCTCATGACTGCCCTGCTGGATTAATTCGCCCTCGTGGAAGACGATGATATCGTCGCAAAAGCGGCATGACGACAAGCGGTGTGAAATATACACCGCTGTTTTATTGCCCACGATATCGTTAAATTTTGTGTAAATTTCGTATTCGGCAATGGGGTCGAGGGCGGCGGTGGGTTCGTCCAAAATTATAAAGGGCGCGTTTTTGTACAAGGCTCGGGCCAATACGATTTTCTGCGATTCGCCGCCGGAAATATCTATGCCTTCTTCGGAAAACCATTTGCCGATGTAGGTGTTAAGCCCGTGGGGCATGGTTTCCAAACGCTTGTCGAATCCGGCTTGAACCAATGCGTTTATCACAAGTTCCTCGTCGTATCGCATACTTGCCGCCACGTTTTCGCCCAAAGTGAAGTTTAGAATTCCGTGATCTTGGAACACAACGCCGAAAATGCCCAAATATTCCATGTAATTATATTTTTTTATGTCGATGCCGTTTAGGGTGATTATTCCCTCGGTGGGGTCGTACAGGCGGGTCAGTAGTTTTATCATCGTGCTTTTGCCGCTTCCGTTCATGCCAACGACGGCGAGCCGTTGACCTGTTTGCAGCTTGAGGTTCAGATTTTTAATCGCAAAATTTTCGCCGCCGGGATATTTGAAACTTACGTTTTTAAACTCAATTTCGTAATCGCAATCATCCCGTTTTTCCACGGGGATGGTGCCTTGATATATTTTTCCGGGCGTGTCCAAAAAATTCAGGCATCGCGCCAAAAACGGACCGTTATTATAAAGCTCGCCCACTTGGTGCATTAATCCGCCGAAACCGTTTGTGAATTGATTTATTGCCCCTACATATTGCACGATATGCCCCACACCAAAAGCCCCCGCAAACGCCTTTACCGCCACATATAAATAAATTACGCCGCTTATCCCTTGCGCAAGCACATCAGAGGCAGTGCTGTGAGTTGCCTGATATGTGTAAAATTTTTTCCACTTATTTACGTCCAAAAGCGCGGCATCTGCTGTTTTGCTAATCATGCGCTGTTGGTCGTAGATGCGTATGTCTTTTGCGAGCCAGCCGAAACAAATCATGGTCCACAGATAAAAATTCGCGAAACGATTTTCCGTATTGTTAACATCGGCGGCTTTTACCCACACCTTGCCGCCCCGCGTGTGCAAATACGGCACCAAAATACTGCTGCAAGCAAGCAACAATAAAATAACGGCAATCGCCCAAGGCGAACTTAGCCAAGCCAAAGGCGAATCCTGCGGAACGGGATACGCAAACATCGTAAAAGCAAACGCCACGGATAACCCCACCCGCAGCCCCCCCCGAATCAGCTGGGTAGTGGTGTTAAACAGACTTTGCAATCCGTAACCCATGCCCTGCAAATGTTCTCGAAGAGTGGAGTATTCCAGTTGAAATTCGGGGTTTTCCAAATCGGTAAAGTCCACATCAAACATTTTATTGCAAAGAATATTTTCCATGACGACTTGATTTTGACTGTTGCAATACGCCGCCCAACGGTTTACGGCACTTCCAATCAAGCGCGTCACAAGATTAATTCCGATTAGCATCGCCGCCAAAAAAATCAGGTTGCCCCTGTCCCGTGCCCCCGCAAGCTCGTTCAAGAGTCGCGCCGAAAACCACAGATTTGCAAAGGGTATGGGTACGTCAACAAGGATGGACACGGCGTTTGAAAGCATCGCGGGCTTTGGGAGATTCGTGATAATCTTTAGGCCGCGTCCGATGTTTGCGAATTGCTGTTTAAGCGTCAGATTGTGTTCCATTTGTATCCCCCTTGTAATACTTGCTTTGGATTTCAAAGAGTTCGGCGTATTTTCCGCCAAGGGCTATCAGTTCATCGTGGGTGCCTGTTTCCGCTATGCCCTTGCCGTCGATTAGAATAATTCTGTCGCAGAAGCGGGTTGAGGCGAGCCGATGGGAGATGTAAACGGATGTGCGCCCTCGGGACAACTCGTTGTAACGCTCGTACAAGCGGCTTTCGGCAATGGGGTCGAGGGCGGCGGTTGGTTCGTCCAGTATTAAAATTGGGGCGTCTTTGTATAAGGCCCTCGCAAGCATTAATTTTTGCGTTTCGCCGCCGGAGAGTTCAACGGCATTCAAGTTGACGTCCTTTAAAAGAAGGGAATGAATCCCGTCGGGGCAAGCCTCAATTTTTTCGGTCAATTCCGCCAACTCAAGGCATTTGTTCACGCGGCCTATATCTACCCTGTCGCCTGCTTCCTGCGCCACGTTTTCCGCAATGGTGTTGGGCAGAATATTAAATTCCTGAAACACGGCGGTGAACAGACCGTAATAGCTTTTGCGGTTGAAGTCGCGAATATCTTTTCCGTTCAGCCGAACCGCGCCTTCCGTAGGGTCGTAAAAGCCGCATAAAAGTTTTACCAGCGTCGTTTTCCCCGCGCCGTTTAGCCCGACAACGGCCAAATTTTCCCCCGCTTCTATGTGCAAATTTATATTTTCCAAGGTGTTCTCTTCGGTCCCGACGTAGCGTAGGCCGACGTTTTCAAACGATAAAGCATAGGAGTCGGCTTTTGGTATATTTTCGCCGTCTTCCCGCTTAAACCTTTCGGGATACGCTAAAAATTCCCGCACGCGGCAATATCGCAGGCTAATATTGCCAAGCTCCGACATCTCCCCCAAAATCCCGGTAATCCGGTCCGAGAAGGAATGAACCGACGCAAGCAACAGCACAAAAGTATCCACGGCAATATTGCCCGCAAGCACCTGCCAAATCAAATACACATAAACGATGCTGTCCAAAATAAAATTGCCCCCGGCTCCGGCGGCGTCCGCCAGCCACTGACGGCTTTCAGCTTGCCGGCTAAATTCATAAGACCCCGCGATATTTGTCGCAAAGACCTCACGAATCCAGCTCGCCATATTAAAAAGGCGGACTTCCTTGCCCAAGTAGTAGGAATGTCCCAAATGATTAATATTTGAGATGCGTTTTGCAAACGACGCATCGACATCATCGTGTTTAAATCGCCAGCGATTCGCCCAATTCCGCACCGCTACCCCCAAAACAGCCGTCGCCGCCGTAAGTGCAATCACAAGCGGATTAGCCGTCGCAAGCAAAAAAAGAAACACAATAAAGCTCAGCACATTAGTACCGAGCCTTGAAACCGTAGAAACAAACGAATCCGTGACATACATACCTTTTTGGGCTTTTTGGCGCGCGTCGGAAAAAGCCTGTTCCTCGATATTGGAAAAATCCGTCGTTACAACTTTGTCCCGCACTTCGAAGCCCGTTTTAACCCACAACATCCTGCGCCGAATCCAAACCGTACTAAGCAAATAACTTTGCATCCCCTGCAAAACCATAAGCCCCACCGTAAAAGCCAGCACGGTTAACGCCAAAGTTTCCACCGAAGCCTCTTCAATGATAAGCCCCACCACCGTCGCCGGCAAAAAAACCCAAACCGTTGCAATAGCCACAGCCAAAATAATTTCCGCCGGAACCGCAAGCACCACTCGTTTATCCTGCGCCCAATTTGACTTCAGCACATAAACCGTGTTTTGCCATGTGCTGAAAGAGGGTTTTTCTTTTTTCGATTTTTGCATCACACACCTCCTGCTGTAAAAACGAGTCGGCGAGTGACACTCGCCGACTCAATCAGCCTTGTTTCACCCCGCGCATGGAAAGCGAGATTCTTTTTTTCTTCAAGTCCACGCTAAGAACTTTTACATCAACGACGTCGCCGACTTGCACGGCTTCCAGCGGGTGATTTACGCGGCGGTCGCGGATTTGGGAAATGTGAACCAGTCCGTCTTGGTGTACGCCGATGTCTACGAAAACGCCGAAATCTACGGCATTGCGGACGGTTCCGGTAAGAACCATGCCCTCGGCCAAATCCTCCATGTTGAGGACGTCGCGGCGAAGCAGAACGGGCGGAAGCTCGTCGCGGGGGTCGCGGCCGGGTTTTTCGAGTTCCAACACAATGTCGCGAAGCGTAGGCACGCCGACGTCTAAACGCTTGGCGATTGCTTCGTAGTCGGGTTGCGGTTTTTCGGCGGGTTTTTGCGATGCCATTGTCGCAAGCGAGGCAAGCGATTTCATGGTTTTCGATGCTTGCGCGGGTTTTGGAGGCGCGGTCGGCAGCGGCTCTTTTGCGATTTCCAAATAACTTTCTGCAACTTTGTACGATTCGGGATGAACGGCGGTGTTATCCAGCGGGTTTTTCGCGCCCGGTATTCGCAAAAATCCGGCGCATTGCTCAAAGGCTTTAGGCCCGAGTTTGCCCACTTTTTTGAGCTGCGCGCGGGATATGAACTTGCCGTTTTCTTCTCGGAACGCAAGTATGTTTTTCGCAATGGCAGGGCTGACCCCGGCTACATATGAAAGCAAGCTGGGCGACGCCGTGTTTAAGTCCACGCCGACTTTGTTTACGCACGACTCAACCACGCCCGACAAAGTGGAGTTTAGGCGTTTTTGATTCATATCGTGTTGGTATTGGCCGACGCCAATGCTTTTCGGGTCAATTTTCACAAGTTCCGCAAGGGGGTCCTGTAAACGGCGACCGATGGAAACCGCGCTGCGCAAGGCAACGTCGAATTCCGGAAACTCCTCCGCCCCAAGTTTTGACGCGGAATACACCGACGCGCCCGCCTCGTTTACAATAATGTACTGCGCCTCCACGCCCGATTCCTTTAAAAGTTCGGCGACAACAAGCTCGGTTTCTCGTGACGCCGTGCCGTTACCGATTGCCAAAATGCTGACCTTGTGTCGGTCAATCATTTTTTTCAATGCCGACTTTGACGGCGCGGTGTCCTTGGTCGTCGTGCAAAAAACAACGCCCGTTTCCAACACTTTGCCCGTTTCATCGACAACCGCAAGTTTGCAGCCTGTCCGAAAACCGGGGTCGATTGCGAGAACAACATGGTCTTTCACGGGCGGTTGCAACAAAAGTTGGCGCAGGTTTTCGGCAAAAACCCTAATCGCGCCTTCTTCGGCTTGCTCGGTTAGGGTTGTGCGAATTTCGCGCTCCACGGCGGGCGCGGTCAGTCGCTTGTAGCTGTCCGCGAGCGACGACTCCATAAACGCCAGCGTGCCGGAATTTTGTTTAACAAACAGATTTTTAAGCCCCGCGATAATTTTCGCCTCGGGGGCTTCGACAGACGCCTTTAAGAATCCTTCGTTTTCGCCGCGATTTATCGCCAAAATGCGATGCCCCACGATTCGTTTAACCGGCTCGGAGTATTCGAAGTACATTTCGTAAACTGCCGCTTTTTCCGAATCTTCCGTCGCTTTTTTCGACGCGTGCGACGAAACAGTTCCTTCATCATGCGTCAATTTCCGCGCAAGCGCGCGGCAAGCGGGGTCGTCGGAGATTTTTTCCGCGATGATATCGCTTGCCCCCGCCAATGCGTCGGCGGCCGTTTCGACGCCTTTTTCCGCGTCGATATATTCCGCCGCGATATTCAAGTCGGCGAGCTCTTGCAGGAAAATTAAATCCGCAAGCGGGCCGAGGCCTTTTTCCAGTGCCATCGTCGCACGGGTGCGGCGTTTGGGCTTAAACGGGCGGTAAATATCCTCGACTTCCGTGAGGGTCACCGCCGCCGCAAGTGCCGCAGACAATTCGTCCGTTAAATTGCCCTGCTCCGCGAGGGTGCTTACGACGGCCTGTTTGCGACTTTCCAAGTTTCGCAAATATTCCAAACGGTCATTAAGCTCGCGCAATTGCTGGTCGTCGATGCCGCCTGTTGCCTCCTTTCGATAGCGGGCGATAAACGGAATCGTATTGTCCTCGTCGATGAGACCGACCGTATTTTCCACCTGCCAGCTTTTCAGACCGAATTCTTCGGTCAGTTTTTTGAGAATATCCATGTTAACCACCTTTCCGTGTTATTATAGCAAAAAAAACCGGGAGGGTGCGGTGTGAAAAAATCGGACAGGCATTATGCGGTAACAATTTTGGGGGAAGTTTTAGGCGACGGCGCGTATGCGAATATCGCCTTGAGGAAGGCACTTTCGGGGACGGATGCGTCGGCGCAATCGCGGGCGTTTATCACGGAGCTTGTTAATGAAACTTTGAGGAATTTGATTTTGATTGACGGGATAATTGATGAATTTTCCACAACGCCCGCAAGCGAAATCAAGCCGATTATAAAAAATATTTTGCGCATATCGGTGTGCCAGATTCGATTTTTAGAGCGAATACCCGAACGCGCCGCCGTAAACGAGGCCGTGGTTTTGGCGAAAAACTACAACTTCATGCACCTGACGGGCTTTGTTAACGGCATTTTGCGCAGTATCGCTCGCGAGACGCATCGTCCGAAAATCGCGCAGAAAGACCTCGCGTTGCGATTTTCATATCCGCCTTGGCTCGTAAATTCCCTTGTGAAATGGCTTGGCGCGAAAGCCGCGATTGAGTTTTGCGAAGCAAGCCACAAGCCCGCGAACGGCGTTTCAATTCTCGTGTCACCGGGACGGGCGGAGGAATGTGTAAAATCGCTTGAAGCGGAGGGCGTCGAGGTCGTGCCTTTGGAGGCGGAAAGTCTGAAAAGTGTGTTTCTTCTGCGCAAAACCGGCGATATCTCCCGTCTTTCGGCGTTTCGCGACGGGCATTTCATTGTAATCGACCCCGGTGCGCTTGCGGCGGTAAACGCGCTTGGCGCGAAGCCGGGTCAAACAATTTTGGATTTATGCGCCGCACCCGGCGGAAAGTCCTTCGCGTCCGCATTCGCCATGGGCAACGAAGGCCGCGTTCTCGCCTTTGACATCCACCCGCACAAAATAGATTTATTACGCAATACAAAAAAACGCCTAAACCTTTCGATTATCGAACCGAAGGTTCAGGACGCGCTCATATTTGCCCCCGAGCTTGCAAACATCGCTGATGCGGTGCTTCTGGACGCCCCATGCTCCGGTCTCGGCACGATTCGCAAGCACCCCGAAATAAAATACACCCGCCACCCCGATGACATCGCAACCCTCGCGCGAAAACAATTGCAAATGCTGACAAACGCCGCACGCTATGTAAAACCCGGCGGCACGCTGGTGTACTGCACATGCACAGTGACGCGCGAAGAAAACGCCGATATCATCGAAAAATTCCTGTCCGCCAATGCAAATTTCACCCCGGAAAGCGCGACCCAAACCCTCCCAAGCGAAAATTCCGACGGGTTTTTTACGTCAGTTTTGCGGAGCACAATGTAGCCAAATTCTTGCGGCGGCGATGCCTTCTGCTTGCCGTTTGACGAAACGCGGATGTATGCAAATTCCTTCATTAGGGCGTGTTGCCACTACGCAAATGGCACGCTTTTTGGTCAAATTTCCGCCTGTTTCCGCCGCTTCCTTCTTGCGACTCGCTAGGTCGCGGCGGCGGAAGCGACGAAAACAGACGAAAATTTGCCTCAAAAATCGTGCCATTCGCGTAGTGGCAACACGCCCTAGAATTGTCCTCCAAAAATTTGACAAAAAAAATGAGTCGGCGAGTGACACTCGCCGACTCATTTTTTTTGTTTTACCTTTTCTAATTTGTCGCCCGAAAAGTCGCCGGTTTCGGGAAAGCTGATTTCGAAGCGGCCCATGGGCATTGCGTGAACGCGGATGGGGGTTGCGCCGGTTCTTGTGTCGCCGTCATGCAGGAAAACTATGTTTTCGGGCAGGTCGAGCCGCGCGAGTGCCTCGTTCATCAGGGATTCCGTCGCGCCTTCGGCGTGCGCGGGGAGGTACAGAGTGTGGACGCGGGGCAGGATTCGCGCGAGGCGTGCTTCGTCGGCGGGGAGGGGAGGGGACGTTAGCAGGAGCGCGGCGCGGTTTACGCCTCGCATGTCTAAATATCGCAGTAAATCTGACTCGCCGCCGTGCGGTGCGCCGAACCGGATTCTTTCGCCTTCGTCGATTCGATAGCCGCTGATTATGATTGTGTCGGTTCGGTGGCGTATTATTTTGTAGTTTTCTAAATCGGTGCGTTGTTGATTTAGGGGAAACGCGGTCAGGGTGACTGTGATTATTAGTGCGCAAGCCGTGGCGAAAAATATTTTTCTGCGGCGGGCGAAAATTTCGTCGTCGAATTCATGGTACATATAGGCGAACGTGCCTAAAACAGCCACGCCAAGCGCGGCGACGGTCAAATTTCCGCCGCCGGTTCGAAGCATTGCGAAAGGCAGGTTTGAGAAAAAAATCGCCGTCGCTTCGTAAAAGCGCAAAATGTAATACACCGCGCCCGCAAGAAGTGTCGCAAGCGGCAGGGAAACAAGCCCGACAATCCCTGCAATTACGCCGAGAATGAGCAATAACGCAACTGTCGGCATGGTTATCAAATTTCCCAAAAGGCTGTACAGCGGGATTTCGTAAAAATGATACGCGAAAACGATATACGTTGACGAAACGACGGCTATGCCGACGGCAAGCGACTCGCGAAAATTTCGCCAAAACTCCGTCCCGTGCGGGAATTTTAGCCGTGACAACAGCCGCTCCACAGGGGCGGTTAAAATTCCAATCCCAAAAACCGCGCCGAAGGAAAGCTGAAATCCCGCTCCAAACAGTTGCAACGGTTCGTATATTAAAAGTGCCAGGCACGCCCATGCCACCGACGTTAACAAATCGTATTCGCGGTAAAAAATTTTCGCGCCGACAAGCACGCCGCCCATTGTCACCGCGCGCACCGTCGGGATTGCCGCGCCCGTCATCAGGCAGTACGCGACCATTACGCCCAGCGCAAGCATTGCCGCGCGGCGTTCCCTCATGAAAAACGCGAAAAATTTGTTTGCGGCAAGCATTAAAATTGTGACGTGCAGGCCCGAAATCGACAGTATGTGAAAAATGCCCATCCCGCGATAAAGCTCCGCCAAATCGCGGTCGAGGTCGAGGCGGTCGCCCAAAGTCATCGACTTTAGAACGGCGGCCTCGCGCGGGGGCAAAATCTCGTCGTAAACCGCGCCGATTGCGTCGCGCATTTCGCGCAGAATAATCATGGGGGAGCGGCGGATTTCGCCTGCGCGGATTTCTTCCGGCCAGATTGTCGCGTCGATTTTTTGCGGGCGGAGATGGCGGAATTGGTCGTAACCCCCGGGGTTTTCCGCGCGCCTAAGCGGCAAAAGTTCGCCGTAAATCGTCGCTTCCTGCCCGAGTTCGAGATGCCGTTGGTGCGGCCGTATGTACGCCATAATTCTTACGTTTCGTCCCGTTTCGGGATGCGTTCCGCGCAGGACGGCGCGTTGGTTTCCGCCTCGGGTGTATCCTACGTCGATTACGCGGCCGGAAAAACGCGCCTGTGTCGGCTCGTGGGTGTGATTCTCCAAACTTGTCCCCACGCGAAAAAAACCAATCATAAAAAATACCGCCAAAAAAATCAGCGGTTTGTAGTCGTAAAATTTATACAAAACGACGGAGGCAACAACGGCGGCGAGGATAAAAACCGAAAACGGAAAGTTCACAAACGCGCCACAAATTATCCCGACGATTAAAAACCCCAGCGACCACAAAATCGGCCGACGCATTTATTCGTATTCGTATGATTCATATGGCTCATATGGCTCATACGATTCGTGCGACGACTCGAGCGGCGGAACAAAGCCCAGCATAGCCGTTTCATCGACGGCAAACCCAAGGTTAAAGTCGCTTACGCCGTGAAAATCCTCCCATCGCTCGGAGTTGATTAAAAAGAAAACACGTTGCGGGATGTTGGACCCGTCGTTTCCCAAAATTGTGTGCGTTATGGATTGAAGCATCAGGCGTGCCTGCGCGGTCGTGCCTTCGAATCGGCTGTGAAATTCGGAGGAAAGGTCGATGTAAAAGCCTGCGTCCGGCTCGATTATAACGTCGCGCACGCGGGTTTCCGCAGGGATTAGCGGCAAAAATCCCGCCTCGTTTTGCCGTTCAATCAGTCGTTCTAAAATATCCTCCATACGTGTGTGTACGTTCACGTCCAAAGCCGCGTGAAGGGTCGTTACAAGCCCTTCGCCTGTTTCGTCGGTGAAAAACAATAAAAAATCCTCGGCTGTGCGTCGCGCGGGCGAAATATCGCGACCGTTCGCGATGGTTTCTGCCGATTCCAGCCATTCGTTGTCGCCTATTTGAAACAAAACGCTGTCGATATAGGGCAAGCCCACCATTGTAAGCGTGAACGCCGCGCGGAACAGTGCCTCATCCATTGGCGGCAAATCGTTGTAAAATTCGGTCATGTTTGCGGTAAGTGTGGTTTCTTCCCAAAAAAAATTCGGGGTCAAAGCGGCAAATTCACCGTCGGAAGGCCACGCTCGCGTCAATGCCGCATCCTCGGGTCCGCTGAAAAAAAATGCCATTGCGGCGTTAATCCTGTCTTCCTCTTCGCCTCGGGGCAAGTCGCGAAGTTCCGCAACAAGTTGTCCTTCCGCCGCATTATAAAAAAACACGGCAAGCCGACCGCGCGCGTAATCCTGCGGGTTTTGTCCGACAAACAAAAGAAAAGCCGCGCCGCTTACCGCCATCATAAGCAGAACCGTCGCCGCCGCAATTATCTTCGTTTTATCGGGCATATAATCAGCTCCTTCGGCAGGTTGTACGCCTGATTATAGCAAAAAAAATCTCGCATTGCAAAAACGAGTCGGCGAGTGTCACTCGCCGACTCGTTTTAAATTACTTATCAAAAGCAGGATTTATTGCATACAAATTCTTGCGATTCAGCCGTTCCTTCGTGATTTCCAGCCCTTCGCCAAACCGCTGGAAATGCACAATTTCCCGCTCGCGCAGGAATATAATGGGGTCGCGAACGTCGGGGTCGTCGGTCACGCGCAGGATATTGTCGTACACAACGCGTGCTTTTTGTTCCGCCGCCATGTCCTCCACGAGGTCGGCAACAACGTCGCCCTTCGACTGAATTCCCCCCGCATTCCACGGCATACCCGACGCGGAAAGCGGAAAAATTCCCGTTGTGTGGTCAACGAAATAGTCGTCAAAACCCGACTCTTTAATTTGCTCGACGGTCAAATTGCGCGTAAGCTGATACACGATTGTGCCAATCATTTCAAGATGCCCGAGTTCCTCCGTGCCGACGTCCGTTAAAATCGCCCGAAGTTCGGGGTACGGCATGGAGAAACGCTGGCTTAAATATCGCAGGGACGCTCCAAGTTCCCCATC
>JGI24703J35330_11748150_pt1 | contig 11254 bp, 10 predicted proteins | sample TergutNt197P1_FD_35330 | JGI IMG/M metagenome (IMG submission 35330) | reverse complement strand
TTGGTTTTTGATTAAATATCTACGGATATTCGCACAAAGCCCATGAGAGCAGGCTTTGCCTGCTTGATAGGGCAAAACCGCCTTGTCTGACGAAAAATATCTTCGTAAATTCTTTGCCCATTTTCAATTCAACCGACTATAATCGACCATATTTGCTAACATTAAATCAAAACATTGGACAGCTGCACCAGATGCACCTTTTCCAAGGTTATCGAATTGTGCAGTAAGCAAAATCCGCTCATTGCTTTCATCAGCGAATACGTACAAGACCATATCATCAGTATCAGCGAGAGTGTTTCCAGCCAAGAAAGTCATCCCCTCACCATCTTTAAATCTGACATGGCTGTTCGTTTGTAGATTGTAGTGCTCACGATAAATCGCTTTGATTTCATCAGCGGATGCTTTCATGTTAGCAAGTCCGAAGAGCGGGACGCTTACAAAAGAGCCACTGTAATAATCATCAATCATTGGAGTGAACATTGGGGCTTTTTCTAATTCACAAGTTATCTGCATTTCAGGTTGATGTTTATGAACCATTCCGAGTGCGTATAACCTTGAACTCGTTAATTCGGGATTGCGCGACGGATTTTGATATTCTTCGATAAACGCTTTACCAGCACCGCTATATCCGCTCACTCCGTAACAAAATAATGATGAATCTTTAGGCAAAATCCCACATTGTACTAAAGGATAGACTAACGCAATAAATCCACTCGCATAGCAACCAGGGTTCGCAACACGTTTTGATTTGGAGATTTTGTTTGCACGTTCAGTTGACAACTCAGGGAAACCATAATCCCACGCTGAATTAGTTCGGTGAGCGGTAGAAGCATCGATAATTCGAGTGCGAGTATTACCAGTATTTTCGATTAGTGAAACTGATTGTTTTGCAATGTCATCTGGCAAGCAGAGAAAAACAAAATCCGCTTCATTCAAGAATTTTGCACGCTCATCTGCGTTTTCGCTAAGCTCTGGTGCGATTTTTAGGAGTTCAATATCGGTGCGGTTTTCTAACCGCTGGTGAATTTGTAAGCCTACTGTTCCAGACTCACCATCTATAAAAACTTTAGGTTTCATTTTTAATTTCCCCTTTGGTATAACGTTTATTGCGATTGGCAACACAGTTATCCAAGCAAATCGCTTCATAAATGTCATCACTGAATAAGTTTGAACGTTTTTGATACTCTTCAAGTGGCAGGTTTTCAAGGTCTAAATCTTTTTGGATGCAATACCCCACAATTTCGCCTACAACTTTGTATGCGTCACGGAACGCCATTCCTTTTTTGACGAGGTAGTCGGCACAGTCAGTCGCATTGATAAAACCTTTAGTTGCTGCCGTTCTCATTTTGTCAGAATTAACTTTGAGAGTTTCGAGCATTGGAATAAACATTTCGAGGCAGGTTTTAGTGGTGTCTACCGCATCGAAGATAGCTTCTTTATCTTCTTGCATATCTTTGTTGTAAGCGAGAGGTAGACCTTTCATCATTACAAAAAGCGTCTGTAAATCAGCGAATACTCGTGATGATTTGCCACGGATTAGTTCAGCAATATCAGGGTTTTTCTTTTGTGGCATAATGCTTGAACCAGTTGAATATTCATCATCAAGTTCGATGAATCTAAATTCCCATGAACACCACAAGATGATTTCTTCACAAAAGCGTGAGAGGTGCATCATCACAAGTGATAGACCGCTTGTGATTTCGATTGCAAAATCTCTATCTGAAACGCCGTCGAGTGTATTCTTACAAAGTCTATAAAATCCGAGTTCTTCGGCTGACATCTTACGGTCAATTTCGTAAGTAGTTCCCGCTAATGCTCCACACCCGAGCGGGCATTCCGCCATACGTTCAGCTGCATCGCTTAATCTGAAATAATCACGCCAAAACATCTCGTAATACGCCATTAAATGTTTAGAAAAGGTGACTGGTTGCGCTCTTTGAAGATGTGTATACCCCGGCATAATCGTCTTTTCATGTTTTTTAGAAAGTGCCGAAAGTGTTTTCATGAGCGTTTCTAGTAATTTTCTGATTGCTGTGATTTCTTTACGTAAATATATACGTAAATCAGTAGCAACTTGGTCGTTACGTGAACGTGCAGTGTGGAGTTTTTTTCCGGTTTCACCAATTCGTGCTGTTAGCTCGGCTTCGATGAAACTATGAATGTCTTCAGCCATATCTTGGCTTGCACCAGAAACGAATGTGAGTTTTCCACTTTCGATGTCCAAAAGAATACCGTTAAGTCCAGCAATAATCGACTCAGATTCATCAATTGTGATTATTTCACACGCACCGAGCATTTTTGCGTGCGCTATGCTTACCTGTATGTCTTCGTTATATAGTCGCCAATCAAATGGTAACGATGAATTAAAATCGTTCACTGCTGGATTTATTCCTTTTGAAAATCTTCCTGATTCCCAAAGCTTGCTGTTATTGTTGTTATTCATGACATTTTTTCTCCACATTTTTTTTCGATTGTTATTGAAGTTTTTGAAGCTCCAAAATTATTTTTTTCCCAAAATGTATTTGCGTTGGGGTTATCGTTTAGAACAAAAGTTTTTATACAAGTGAGTCCTTCTGATTTTAGTGATGCTACAACTTTATTGACTAATTCAGTACCGATTCCGCGTTTGCGAAATTGGTCGGCCACTGCCACACGGTAGATGAACCCAGTTCTGCCGTCATGACCGCCGAGTGCCGTTCCGACTACAACACCATTACCAGAATCTACTGCTACAAAGCTGAACTCAGGGTTGCGGTTCAGAAATTTTTCGATACGTTCTTTCGTATTCAAAATAGTACATTTTGGGCAATGGCAGACACCTTCGGCGGTCTGCCAGAGAGCATTGGCGAATTGATAGTCATCGATTGTGAACTCACGGATTATTATATTGCTCAAAACAACCTCACTTTTGCCTATTTTTGATTCCACTTAGCTTCAAGCATTGCCTTGGTTTTGATTGGCAATCCAAACAGATTTATGAAACCTTCAGCATCTTTTTGATTATATGCATCATTTTGTGCATACGCCGTTTCGCCGAAAGAAGCGATATCTTCATCATATAAAGAATACGGTGATTTTACACCTGCATTGATAATATTACCTTTGTAAAGTTTTAACTTGACTTTGCCAGTCATCGTTTCTTGTGTTTTATCGCAAAAAGCATCCATAGCCTCTCTCAAAGGGGTGTACCACTGTCCGTTATAAACAAGTTCGGCGTATTTTAGTGCGAGAACTGACTTGTAATGAGTGGTCTCACGGTCGAGGCAAAGTGTTTCTAATACCTCATGTGCGGAGTATAGAATCGTTCCACCAGGGGTTTCGTATACTCCACGTGATTTCATTCCAACGAGTCTATTTTCTACCACGTCGAATAATCCAATACCATTTGCACCACCAATTTTGTTTAATGTTTTGATTAGCTCAACCCCCCCCATTTGTTTGCCGTCTAATGAAGTTGGTATACCTTTTTCAAAACCGATTGTAACATAGGTCGGAGAATCAGGTGCTTGTTCCGGTGAAACGCCGAGTTCTAAGAATCCATCTTTGTTATATTGCGGTTCGTTTTCAGGGTCTTCAAGGTCTAATCCCTCGTGCGACAAATGCCAAAGGTTCATGTCTTTAGAGTAGTTAGTTTCACGGTTGATGGTTAATGGTAGATTACGAGCTTCTGCATATTCAATCGCTTGTTCTCTACTTTTGATGTCCCAAATCCTCCATGGTGCTATGATTTCGAGTTCAGGTGCTAATGCTTTAATTGTAAGCTCAAACCGAACTTGGTCATTACCTTTGCCAGTGCAACCGTGACAGATTGCAAAAGCACCTTCTTTTTTTGCGATTTCTACAAGTCGTTTTGCGATGACTGGGCGTGCGAACGAAGTTCCTAGTAAATATCCCTCATATTTAGCCCCCATTTTCAGAGTCGGGAAAATAAAATCATTCACGAACTCTTCTTGAATATCTTCTATATATAACTTATCCGCACCAGTTTTTTTTGCACGTTCTTCTAAACCAGAAAGCTCAGCGTCTTGACCGACGTTTCCAGCCATGCAGATTACCTGACATTCGTTATAATTTTCTTTGAGCCATGGTATAATAATTGATGTATCAAGCCCGCCTGAGTATGCTAATACGATTTTTTTATGATTGTTCGCCATTATTTAATATACCTCATTTTATTTGATTTACAAAACATAAATTTTATTATAGACTTTATTTTGTCGTTTGTCAAGCGTTTTTATTCGATTTTTTTGCATATCCGCCGAATAAACGCATAAAAACATAAAATACTTTGATTCACTTCTTCTCTTCAGGAAATAATAATTTTTTTGCTGAAATGCTTGACTTTTGACTAATTATGTGATATACTCAAGAAATAGTGTGTAGAATTCCAACTTACGTGGGAAATCTACTAAAATAAGTGTAATATGTAGAGGTATGATAATGTTATATCATAATTTTTTAACTAACACTGACAAGCGAATTCATAAATGGATACATTATTTTCCGGTTTACGAAAAACATTTCAAAAAATTTGTTAATGAGTCGATTGTTTTTTGGGAAATCGGTGTTTTTAAAGGCGGTTCTTTACAAATGTGGAAACGGTATTTTGGTCCATTTGTAAAAATCATCGGTATCGACATAAATCCTGAATGTAAAAAACACGAAGACCATCAAATTCATGTTTGTATTGGTGACCAGTCTGACCATAAATTTTTGCAAAGCGTTATTGATGAACACGGTGCACCAGATATAGTCTTAGATGATGGAAGCCATGTTATGGAACACGTGTGTAAAACTTTTGAATTTTTGTACGACAAAGTTAGCAAAAACGGTGTCTATATGGTTGAAGATATGCACACCGCTTATTGGGATGAATACGGTGGTGGAGTTAAACGTGATGGAACATTTATCGAACGTTGTAAAGATTTGATTGATTTATTAAATGTTAGACATTGGGAAGCAAAACAAGATGCCCATAAGAGCGACTCTTTGGGGCATTGCCGTGAAGCAAAACAAGATGTAAAAGGTAATGATGTTTTCGCTAAATCAACTTTTTCTATGTCTTTTTATGATTCGATTGTCGCATTCGATAAGAAAGAATGGCACGCCGATAGTTTAAAATCTCTCATATATCCAAAACTTTATAAAAAGCTGAAAAATAAAACAGTTTTACTGTTCGGTTCGGGTATAATTGGTAAATATGCTAAATCAGCGTTGGAAAAAGAAGGTGTGTGTGTTTCAGCTTTTGTGGATAACGATAAATCAAAACAACATCAAACTATAGATGGGGTTGTGTGTTTGCCACTCGAAGAAGCGATTAACAAAAATCCTGATGCTGTTTTTGTTATAACAATCGGTAATGACGAAATGGCAAAAAACGTTTTTGAGCAGATTAAATCAGTAGGTTTTTCGGACGAAAATCGGATTTTTGATTTTAGTGAGGTCTAAAGTAATGATAACGAATGTGATTTTTTATGGTGTATCTACTTGGGTTAAAAACAATTATGAAGAAATAAATCAAAAATACTCACCCGTTGCTTTTGTAGACGGCAATTTACAAAAACAAGGCACAAAATTGTTTGAAACGCCAATTATTTCTTTAGAACAAGCTTTAGAAAAACATCCAGATGCTTCTTATTATATATCTGTTCAAACTCCTGCTTTTGTCGAACAAATATTTAATATGTTGGTTGAAAAAGGAATTCCTCAAGACAAAATTGCGTACCCTGATGAAATACAGATTAGCAACAGCCTTAAAAAATGCAAAAGTTGTCGCTCAATCGAACATAGTATAATTTGGATGGCTAATACTCTTGTGGAACAAGAGCATGATTGTTTGCAGTTTTGTTGTGGAGTAGAAGGCTATCCTTCGCCTGATATTGCAATTAAAGGTGATGATATACAAACTGCAATTTTACAGTTAGAAAAATTGCGTGAAAACATATTACAAGATATAGATTCGTCTTCTTGTAAATCGTGTCCTAGTTTGACGGAAATGTACTACCCTAAAAAACGAACAGTAACGAGTTTGGGAATTGTTCAAGATGACATATGTAATTTCCAATGTTGTTATTGCGAAAGAACTTCAACAAATACCACTAGTGACCAAAAAGTCGATTCTGCTAAAAGAAGTATTCGTTTTATAGAAAAATTAGAAGAAATCGGTATAATTTCACCAGACCACACCTCTATTCTTATAAGTGGTGCGAGTGAAATTTCAATATCAAAGAGTAGGGATATTATGTTAGATGCAATTAAACATTATCCTGTAATTCTTCCAACAAATGCGACTGTATTTAGCGATAAAATAGCTGATTTATCAAAAAACCCTAATAGTAGAATCATCGTGTCTATGGATAGTGGTACAAAACAAACTTTTGCAAAAGTTAAAGGTGTTGATGCTTTTGAAAAAGTTTGTGGAAACCTAAAAAGCTATTTCCATGCTAACGCATCTTTGGTTTTGAAATATATCGTTTTACCGGGAGTCAATGATAACATGAAAGACGTTGACGGTTTTCTGGACATATGTTCAGAGATTGAGGTTCGTCATATAGAAATCGTAAGAAACTTCTGGGGGAAAGAAGAGTTTTCTGAAAATACTATTAGTGTGATTCGCTATATGCTTACGCAATTAAAAGAACGGAATATAAATGTTGATTGCTCTGAATTAAAATTAGGTGCTATCTTAGAGCCAGAACTTGAAGTGGTCACATGATACCTGAATTTACTTTTCCTTTTAACGAAGTTCCGAGCGGCAGTCGTGTAGTGATTTGGGGGGCTGGGGCGTGTGGCAAGTCTTATTATGGACAACTCTGTGGCACGGATTATGCAAAGGTTATACTTTGGGTCGATGTTAATACACGTTCTTCTTTTGTTGTTGCACCCGAAGAAATCAAATCGCTACGTTCTGATGATTATGAATTTGTTGTAATAGCAGTTCAAAGTTCAGAAGTTGCCAAAGATATTTCTGATTTGTTGAAAGGCGAATATGGAGTCGCAGAAAGCAAAATCGTTCACAAACCTTCTTTGTTTATGTCAAACCTATCTTTACAAGATTTTTTGTGTGACGATAGAGAAGGAATAGAAACGGTCAAAAAAGCGATTTTAGATTTTTTTTATGTTGATGTTTTTTATACGTTTTATTTTGATGTTTTATACAAAGAAATTAAAGCAAGCCCTGAAAGCAAAACCCTTGTTATAAATCAGATAAAAAAGTTCATTAAACGTGATGATTTCACGCTCGAAATGAAAATTTTAATTATGTATGTTGGGTTTGAAACTCGTATTTTTTCTGATGAGTTATTGCGGGAATTTGTAAGATTGGTTTCACAAGTTTCTAATAATTCTCCAGTGAAATATTGGTTATTGTTTGATTTGACTTGTTGCTGGTCATGGTGTTTTGCAGTTTATGATGGTTTTTTCGCGGAATTGAAATCATTACGAGAAGATTATGCTAAATCCTTAAACTTGTCATGGAATCCTCCTGATTATGTCAACAAAAACAATCAAAACATATGCGTGATTATGAATTGGATAAAACCGTTTGACGGTAATCCTTTCCCCAATTTGTTTTCGCCGATTTTCAAATTACTGGGCAAAAAATATAATATCCACATAATAGATGTGGCTCCTAATTATCCAGATAGAGGCGGTGGATTTTTAGAAAAGCCAAAATCAAAAATAGTGGAGTTAACCCTAACTAGCGAGGAAAAACATAAATATTATCCTGATATGGAAGTTTATCAAATTCAAAATGCCACGATGAAAGACAGACAGCAAAATGTTCTCGATGTGATTTGCGAAATTAATCCGTTATGTATTTTAGACCTTTCGGATGAGTTTTCTAATGTTTCATACTATTACTATCAGAACTTCCCAACGATTTATTATGCAGGTCGTGCGATGGGGAAAGCAAGTTCGACTTTTTTTCATAAATATATCGTTTCATCGGCAGATGAAATTAAAGTTGAACCACCAATTTTACCCGAACAGGTCATAAAATTACCGCTGTTTTTCGAGTGCATTACACCGTTGCGAAAGTTTGAACGTAGCGAATATGGAATAACCTCCGAAGATGTTGTGGTGGTCACTGTAGGAAGCCGTTTGGAAGACGAAATCTCTAACGAATTACAAGAACAAATGTGTGGATTTTTACGTTCTGACAATAAGGTAAAATGGCTAATTGTCGGTTGTAATAGCTTGGATTTTATGAGCAAGAATCACTCAGACTTAATTGGCGAAAACATAAAATTTATAGAATATGAAAAAGATTTAGCTGGTTTATATAGCGTTTGTGATATTTATCTAAACCCTGAACGAATTGGTGGTGGAACTTCAGTTGCATTAGCACTCCATCATGAGTTAATTGTAGTCTGCACCAAAAGTAGCACGGACGGTGCGAGTTGGATTAAATGGAGCGACTGTGTCGCTTTGGAATCAGAATTAGTTGCTCAAATTAAGAACTATAGTATTCCAACTAATCGTGAATTGTTGGCACGGCGAAAAAAAGAGATGGGGAATAATTTCAAAAAATCTTGCAATCCTGATGAGTTTATCGAAAAGCTGTCTTTGGCTATAGAAAATTTGTCAAATGAATTTGCGTGAGGTCTGGTGATAAATTATGAGTAATAGCGAGAAATATGTAAATGCGGCTAAAGAAGATATATTAGATAAAAAAGAGTGGTACAGTTCAAATTATCGTGAGCATGGTTTTTCGCCAAAAGCTTTGGGCTGGACTAAAGGTAAGCAACAAATGCGGTTTGAGATTCTTACTTCGCAGTATGATTTTAACGACAAATCAGTGTTAGACATTGGTTGCGGATTCGGTGAGTTGAATGAAACACTAAAAAAATATCAAAATTATTCTTACTTTGGTGTTGATTTGATGGAGGAATTTGTAAATGAAGCCAAAAATAGATTAGAAAACGAACATATAAAATTTGAATGTTGTGATTTTTTAAAAAAAGATTTTAGCGAAACAAAATTTGATTATGCAATTTTGTCTGGAACTTGCAACCTAAAATTTACGAGTATTGATAACTATGACTTCGTTGAATCGGTCATGTCTAAAACTTATAGTTTAGTTAATGACGGGTTCGCTTTTGATTTTTTATCAAACAAAGTTGATTATGAATTAGAACACGCATTTCATTTTGACCCTGCACAAATTTTGAGTATGGCATACAAGTATTCAAGAAATGTAGTGTTAAGAAATGATTATATGCCGTTTGAGTTTTCAGTTTTTGTATTCAAAAATGATGACTTTTCAAAAGAAGATACGATATTTAGTAGGTATAAAAAAAATTATCAAGCTGGGAGTTAATTTTGAAACAAGTAGCAGCTTTACAATCAAACTATATTCCGTGGAAAGGTTATTTTGATATAATTCATGATGTAGATTTGTTTGTTTTTTATGATGATGTTCAGTATACACAAAGAGATTGGAGAAATCGCAATAAAATCAAAACAGCTAACGGAGATTTATGGCTAAGTGTTCCAGTTTATAGCCAAAATAAATACAAGCAATTGATTCATGAAATTGTGATTGATAATACGCAAAATTGGCAAAAAAAGCATTTTAATTCGATTAAACAGAGTTATTCTAAAACTCCTTTTTGGAATAAATATAAAGTTTTTTTTGAGTATGTTTATCTCGAAGAGAAGTGGACAAGCCTTTCAGAGCTAAACCAATATTTGATTAAAAGCATTTCGTGTGATTTTTTAGGTTGTAAGACACAATTTGCCGATAGTCGTGACTTTGCTTCTGAAGGCACTAAGCATAAAAAACTTTTGAGTTTGGTTAAAGCAACAAATGCGGATGTTTATTTATCAGGATCTGCCGCTAAAGATTATATAATTGAAAGTGATTATAATAAAGATAGCATAGAAATCATTTGGAAGGATTATTCTGGTTACCCTGAATATTCACAATTACACGGCGAATTTTGCCACAACGTGTCGGTTTTAGACTTGCTCTTTAACACTGGAGATGAAGCACCGTATTACATTTGGGGATGGTGCAACAAATGACAATTCATTTCAATAAAACTTTTACGGTGCAGAGTTCGGTTGAATATATTCAGGATGCTTTATCTTGTCAGACTAATGGAGACGGTGAGTATACAAAAAAATGTTCTTTATGGTTTGAAAAGCAGTTTAAGACGGCAAAAGCATTACTGACGACTTCATGCACACACGCACTTGAAATGGCGGCTTGTTTGTGCAATATATCGAACGGGGATGAAGTGATTATGCCATCGTATACATTTTCGTCAACCGCTAACGCATTTGTAGGGCGTGGTGCAAAAGTCGTATTCGTTGATATTCGCCCCGATACCATGAACATTGATGAAGATTTAATAGAAGCGGCAATCACAAATAAAACCAAAGTGCTTGTTCCAGTGCATTATGCGGGTGTCGCTTGTGAGATGACAAAAATCAATGAAATTGCAAAAAAACATCGTCTATTTGTGATTGAAGATGCTGCTCAAGCTGTGATGAGTGAATATCAAGGTAAGGCGTGTGGAACTTTCGGGGATTTTGGGGCTTTCAGTTTTCATGAAACCAAAAACTATAGCATGGGTGAAGGTGGTGCATTGCTTATTCGTGACCTCGCTGTGGCTGAAAATGCAGAAGTGATTCGTGAAAAAGGAACTAATCGCAGTCGTTTTTTTCGTGGTGAAGTTGATAAATATTCATGGATTGGATGGGGTTCTTCTTACTTACCTAGCGAACTTAATGCCGCTTATTTATGGTCAGGGCTGGAAATTGCAGAGCAAATAAACGATTCACGATTAATCGCTTGGAATCATTATTACGAACGTTTGAAAGGCTTACAAAAACGCAGTTTGCTTGAATTGCCTTTCATTCCGAAAGAGTGTAAACACAATGCACATATGTTTTATATCAAAACCGAAAATCACGATGTGCAACAAAAGTTATTGAAATACTTGAAAAATTCAAAAATCGGTGCAGTTTTTCATTATGTTCCGCTTCATAGTTCTGAGGCTGGTCAGAAATTTGGGATTTTTCATGGTGAGGATAGGTTTACAACTAAAGAAAGTTCTCGTCTTATTCGATTACCGATGTATTATGGATTGACTGAGATGGAAATTGATTATGTTGTTAAAACAATAGAAAGTTTTTTTAGAGGGTAGTGCCAAACAAGGGCTAAAATGAAGGAATTAGCGAAACGAGAGTCGCAGTGCGACTGGCTTTGCCAGTCGGCAGGTGGCTTGAAGCTCATTTCTTTCAT
>JGI24703J35330_11748151_pt1 | contig 11261 bp, 8 predicted proteins | sample TergutNt197P1_FD_35330 | JGI IMG/M metagenome (IMG submission 35330) | reverse complement strand
GATTATATCATGGGCTCGCCACTGGGTGCCCCAGGTAATGCAGGCGTTTTTGGTGGGACTGTTGCCTCATTAAGAGAAAAAGGAGTAAATCCGATTACCACGTCAGATGGGCCTTCTGGAATCCGTTTGCAATATGAGTGTGCGTTATTACCGATTGGTACGGCGTTGGCATCTACGTGGAATATGGCGCTTTTACAGGAATTGGCGACCCATCAAGGGGCTGAGTTGACGGAAAAAGGGTCTCATGTGTTGCTTGCACCAGGGATGAATATTATGCGTGACCCGTTATGTGGGCGTAATTTTGAGTATTTTTCAGAGGATCCAGTCTTAACAGGTTTTGCGGCAACGTATATGACCCGTGGTTTGCAAACCTATGGCAACGCAGCCTGTCCAAAGCATTATGCGTGTAACAATCAGGAGAAATTTAGAAATACCAACGATTCTCGCGTGTCAGAGCGTGCGTTAAGAGAAATTTATTTAAAAGGGTTTGAAATTTGTATCAAAGAAGCAGCGCCAAAAACACTGATGACTTCTTACAATAAAATCAACGGTGTTTGGGGACATTATCATTATGAATTGTGTCAAACGATTTTACGTGAGCAGTGGGGCTATTCTGGCGTTGTGATTACAGACTGGTGGATGCATCCAGCTGTTGATCCAGATTTCCCATTATTAACCAATGATGCCTACCGTGTGCGTGGTGCAGTTGACGTGCTTATGCCAGGTGGAAAAACTTATTTTGCTGAGGACGGAGACGGTTCGTTATTGGCGTCTTATGAGGCAGGTGGTATTACCCTTGCTGAAATCCAACGCAGCGCAACAACCGTTTTAAACTTCGTTCGGGATGTATTGCGAAAATAAATGAACTTGCCACAACAGTCTTTCAGACTTTCATGTTGTGGCATTTTTTCGATGACATTGACATTTGAGGTAAAAAGTAGTAAAATAGTAGCGTGGCTAATAATTCACTTTGTTATTGGCGAAAGGAAAAAATGATGAAAAAAGTAAGAAAAGCAATTATCCCTGCAGCCGGTATGGGAACAAGATTTCTACCTGCAACAAAAGCAATGGCAAAAGAAATGTTACCAATCGTGGATAAGCCAACCATAGAGTATATCATCGAAGAAGCTGTCGCATCTGGTATTGAAGATATCATTATCGTAACTGGTAAGGGAAAAAAGGCGATTGAGGATCATTTTGATCATGCGTTTGAATTAGAAGCAAACCTAAAAAAAGCTGGAAAGTTAGAATTACTTGATAAAGTCAACCAATCAACGAATTTAGTAGATATTCATTACATAAGACAAAAAGAACCAAAAGGCTTAGGACATGCAATTTGGGCTGCAAGAAAATTTATCGGAGATGAACCCTTTGCAGTATTATTAGGCGATGATATAGTATATAATCCAGGAGGTACACCAGGACTTAAGCAGCTAATGGATCAATTTGAAAGTACCCACTCACCAGTTATCGGCGTTCAAACAGTGCGCCCAGAAGATACACACAGATACGGCATCGTTGATCCGTTAAAACAAGATGGACGAAAATATCAAGTGAAAGAATTTGTTGAAAAACCAGCACAAGGAACTGCGCCATCAAACCTAGCAATAATGGGACGCTACGTGCTAACGCCAGAAATTTTTAAGTTTTTAGATAAACAAGAAGTGGGCGCAGGTGGTGAAATCCAACTTACTGATGCGATCACAAAACTTAACGAAATTCAAAGAGTATTTGCATATGATTTTGAAGGGATTCGTTATGATGTTGGAGAAAAATTAGGTTATATAACAACAACAATAGACTTTGCATTAAGAGATGAAAGCCTAAAAGATGACTTGATGAAATATTTAACAAAAAAAGTCAAAGAACACGAAGAGTAAAAAACAATTAGCAACAAAATTTAGATTTACAAAAGTTTGGAAGTGTAAAATATGTCTAGCAATGTTAGAGATAACAAGGCGTTCGTTTGTGATTTGAATTTGAATTACAAGCCAGTGTATAATATAATATCGAGAGTATTTGATATATTCTCGTCCCTGTTTTTTCTAATACTATCATTACCTATAGTGTTAATTGCAGCAGTCGCAATAAAACTCGAAGATGGTGGATCAGTTTTTTATAACCAAATTCGAACAGGAAAAGATGGCGAAAATTTTAAAATTTATAAAATGAGATCCATGAAAATCAATAGTTGTGACACCGGAAATGTTGTGACAGAGGTTAATGATATTAGAATTACAAAAGTTGGGAAAGTAATAAGAATAACTAGAATTGATGAAATTCCTCAGTTATTAAATGTCTTAAAAGGGGAAATGAAATTTATCGGACCAAGACCTTTAGTACCAGAGCAAATAGAGGAATATTCTAAAGAATTACCTCAATTTAAAAATCGCTTAGCAATAAAACCTGGACTTACAGGACTTGCACAAATAAGCGGTGGAAACGATTTAACGCCAGAAGAAAAATTAATCCTGGATGTTGAATATATTAGTCATCGTGGATTAATTCTTGATTTTAAAATTATGGCAAAAACCATTGCCGTTGTGCTAAGTGGGGAAGGCGCACGATAAATAAAATTAAATATAAGAAGTTAGGCACAAACCATAGCAGAGAACCTCTTTTTTAATATACTAATACTGTAACAAAAAAACTATATAGGGGTAGTTTTAAGTTATGAGTAATGAAAGAGGGGAGTTTTTTATATGTTTGGAAGATGTCATCAAAGACCAAGACCATTTTGTGCGACTGCAATGCCGCATCAAGTGCCAGTAATACCAGTAGGTGGAGCATGCCTTGTAAGTAAAAATCCGCAACCGCAAGTCGTAGTAGAACCGCCAGTTGTAGCTGCACCGAATGTGTTTCATCATCATCAAAACGTGCAACACATTCAACCAGTAATCACGCAAGACGTACACCATTATCACACTCATCACGAATATGTCGTGCAGGAGCAGAAAAAAGCAGACGAGGTGCTAAATCACGCACATGGATTGTGTCAAAAACCTGTAACTCAACCACCACTTCCATGCCATAGTGCACCTAGGCCTATGACAACCTGCCGCTAAGGTTGGTATTAACTTTGAAAAATCGGCAGCCAAGATTTTTAGTGCAGTCTTTACGTGATTTTCATTTTTTAAAATTTAAAGCCAATAGAAAAAAGCATGTAATTTCAGGATAATTACGTGCTTTTTTTCAGGTCTAACTATTTTTTTTCAGAAATAGTGAAACGTCCAATTACTGGAAGAGGATTCTTTTTACGTCGTAAGGCGTTAATTATTCCAATAAACATCATAGCAAATGGTGTTAAGTGAAGGGCATAAATTACCCAGATTATATAATGGTATAATGCGCCTGCAGAGATTCCATGCCCCTGGTGCCAAGAGTTCGTGATTGTTGTTGAGTAGAAGATACTATCAACGGTATTTCTTAAAGTTACTAAAAGTAAGAGGGAAATAATGCTGAAGAAGAATAATACTGTTGCTTGTTTTGTATGGAATTTTGCGAATGCTGATTTTCTGTAGAAACCGAATAAAATCGGGAAGAAAAAGCAAATATATCCAAGTGCTGCGACAAGGCGATTTGATTCTTCGTCGGTTTTTGGGATAATTGGGGCTACGACGATATCTAATGCGTTAACTGTTGATCCACATGAGGCACAGAAGTTTTGTCCGTCCTCAACAGGCGCCATGCAAGTTTCACACACGATCTCCTCTTCTTCGTCTGGAACTAACGCTTCTTCTTCGATTGCAGCTAAGGCCTCGGCTTCAACAACTGCAGCAATTAAGTCTTCTTGTGAAGATACTTCCTCAATTTCTTTTGCTTCAATTTCTGCCTCAGCTTCAACGACTGCAGCAATCATTTCTTCTTTGATTTTTACCGACATTGATTTCTTGTCTTCTTTTTTCTTTTTCTTCAAATCCTCAGTTTCAATTTGAAGTTCTTCTTTGATATCCTCAAGTTTAGTACGACATTTTGGACATTCTTTTTGGGTATCTGTAATCGTAAGCCCACATTCGGGACATGTTAACATTTTCATTTCATCATCAATCCTTTGAATTGTTGTTTAAATTATTGAATTTTCTAGTGTTCGAGCGATGCTCTAATATCTATTATACAATTTTTTTTGAAATTTTGCAACTTTTATCCCCATTTCTTGTGTAATATATGCTATAATAGTATTATATTTTTTGAAATAGAAAGAGGAATTAATGTGAAGGCACAACAACAAATTTTAGAAAAAATCAAATCTTATGACAAAATTATTCTCCACAGGCACATCAGTCCAGATCCTGATGCCTTAGGTTCAACACTTGGTTTGAAGCAGTTAATACTTGATAACTTTGAAAATAAAGATGTCAGGGTAGTTGGTTATCAGGAGAAAAATCTTGAGTGGTTAGGAAAGATGGAGCAGGTTGAAGAAGCCTTTTATCAAGGAGCACTTGTTATAGTACTTGATACGGCTAATGCTGCAAGAATTGATAATAAGAATTTTAGTAAAGGGGCGTCGTTGATTAAAATAGATCACCACCCAAGTGAGGATGCGTATGGTGATGTTAACTTTGTTGATACTACTGCTGCTTCTGTTTGCGAGATCATTACTCATTTAGCGATTGAGTATAACTGGAAGGTTTCAACAGAGGTAGCGACACTGCTTTACGCAGGGATTGTTTCTGACACGGGGAGATTTTTATACGATACAGTAACGCCGAAAACTTTTGAAGCCGCAAAATATTTAACATCTTTAGGCATTGATGTAAATGAGTTAAATAGAAACTTGTACAAGAAGCCGATGAATGTCATAAAAGCTCAAGCACATGTCTTAAGTAATTTTGAGGTTACAAAACACGGTGTGGCTTATTTTAAAATGTCGAAGGAAACACAAAAAGAATTTTCACTTACAACGGGTACAAGAAGTTTGTTAGTTGATGTACTGGCTAATATTGAGGATGTCTTGGTTCGCGTATGCTTTTTTGAGCAGGATAAGGAAATTCGGGCAAACATTCGCTCAGAAGGGCCGATAATTAACCAAATCGCCGAACGCTATGACGGTGGCGGGCATCCAAAAGCATCTGGCGCCATGCTTACTAACTGGACAGCAGCCGATGACTTGATTACCGAGCTTGATTTAGTTTGCCAGTACTTTGATGAGGATAAGTGAATAATTTGAGAGTGGGACATGATTTAGGAAATCTATACCAAGGTGGAAACTTTAAAGTACCAGGTGCAGAAGATGAGTAAAATTTTATTACTAGTGCTCTGACTCGTAATCAGCTATAGGTTAGGGAATTACGGGTTGGAGTACTAGTCGAAGGCGACAAAAATTAGAAAAATTAACAAAATCAGAAAAAGACGAACAAAAGAAATACCTTCATTTACTGCATAAGCAAACAAGAAAACTTGCTGATGAAGAAAAAATGTGGGTTATAAACACGAGTATACTACATCTGTATGACGAGTTTGGAGTTTTAAAATAAGCGGTGATATTATGAAATATGTCAATTTAAACGTAAAATCCCATTATTCACTTTTAGGAAGCACAATTGATATACCAAGCTTAATAGGGCACGCAAAAGAGCGAAATCTTGAGGTATTATCACTTGTTGAAGATGGGTCTATGCATAGTGCAGTGAAGTTTTTTTCAGCATGTAAGAAAAATAATATCCGTCCAGTAATCGGCGTGGGTTTAGATGTAAAATCAAATTCAGGCACTCATCGCTGGACGCTTTTTGCACGCAACACTCGTGGCTACCGCATCTTACTCAAACTAACATCAGACATGGCTCTTAGCGGACAAGTCGAAGCTGAAGAAATATTTCACCACGCAGAACACATAATAATATGTATAAATATTTTAGCAGCGGACGAATTTGCTGAATTAAAAAACACTGAAAACTGTTATATTGCCTTATCAACAGCGAAACAAATAAATCATACTACAAAACTCAAACACCTAACTATTCCTTTTGTCTTCTTAAACGAGATCCGCATACTTAGCGAGGACGATCTACCCCTACTTAAAGTTCTAACTGCAATTAGAGAGAATGTTAATATAAGTCAAGTTTCTGTTGGGGAAGATATAGAGTTTTTAAGCAGCCCAGATGTGAAATATTATGCATCAATAGATGATTTATTAGCAGAGGCCATGAAAAATACTGTGATTATTGCTAATGATTGTCGAGTCGAATTAGGCAAAAGCGAATATTTATTACCGAAATTCAACACTCCTACTGGTGATGATTCATTTGACTATTTAAAGGCATTATGTTTCAAAGGGATGAAGCGCAGATATGTTATTCCACATGATGTCCATTTTAACAGGCTTAGTTATGAACTTGAAATTATTGAGCGTATGGGCTTTTCTGATTATTTTTTGATCGTTTGGGATTTTGTAAAATACGCTAAAGTCAATGGGATTTTAGTTGGACCTGGAAGGGGGTCGGCAGCGGGATCTATTGTTTCTTATGTGTTAGGAATCACAAATGTTGATCCGATAAAATATGATTTGCTATTTGAGCGATTTTTAAATCCACAGCGCATAAGTTTGCCAGATATTGATATTGATTTTCAAGATGATCGCCGCGATGAGGTTATTGAATATGTGAAAAACAAATATGGAGAATTTTTCGTTTGTCAAATTGCGACTTTTGGAACGTTTGGAGCACGAGCTTCTTGGCGAGATACGGCGCGCGTTCACGGTTTAACAACGCCGCAAATTAACGCTGTAGCGAGACATTTATCATCAAGAATGACTTTGGCCCAAAACGTGAAGGAAAATGGGGAGTTGCAAAAATATTTAGAAACTAATCCCCATCAATCTGGCGTTTTTAAAATGGCGATGAAACTTGCAGGATTTCCACGTCATATTTCAACCCACGCTGCCGGAGTAATTATCTCACCAGCCGATTTAAGAAATTTCACAGCTTTAACCAACGGTTCAACAGAAGTTTATTTATCTCAGTATGAAGCGGGGGATTTAGAAGAAATCGGTCTGTTAAAAATGGATTTTCTTGGACTAAGGAATTTAACAATGATTAAAGAAATATCGGCGCTAATTAACAAATTTGAAGATGAAAGCTTTGATATAAGTAAAATACCGCTCGATGATCCTTTAACATTCTCACTTATAGCAAATGCTAACACCACTGGAATCTTCCAGTTAGAATCTGCTGGAATGAGGCAAGCTCTAAGGCAAGTGATGCCTAGTAATATTGAAGATATCATTTCTGTTTTAGCACTTTTTAGACCTGGACCGATGGCCAATATCCCGATGTTTGCTGCAAGAAAACATGGAAAACTTGCAATTGTTTATGATCATGAAAGTTTAGAACCAATTTTAAAAACAACATATGGCATCATTGTTTACCAAGAACAAATTATGCAAATTGTTAATAAAGTAGCGGGATTCACACTTGGAGAAGCTGATATTTTAAGACGGGCTATTTCAAAAAAAGATAACGAAATTATGCAAAAAGAAGCGAATAAATTTGTAAGCCGTGCAAAAGGACGGGGATATGAGGAATCTGTTTCGAAAAAAATATTTGAATTGATCTTAAAATTTGCCAACTACGGATTTAACCGTTCTCACGCTGCAAGTTACGCGATGATTTCGTATGAAATGGCCTATTTGAAAGCAAACTATCCGCAATTTTTTATGACGTCCGTGCTGATGACGCAAATGGGTAGCCAGAAAGCGACGGCAACTGCCATTAAAGAGGCGCGCCAGTTAGGGATCAACATTTTACCTATAAGTATCAACCAGAGCGAGAAAAGCTATCATATTACGAAAGAAGGCATCCGTTTAGGATTTTTATCTGTTAAGCAAATTGGTATTGAGTTAGTAAGTAAGCTTCTTGATGAGCGGGCAAAAGGAGAATTTATTGATTTTTATGATTTCATTAAACGCACTCATAACATTTTAAGTGAGAAAAATATTGCTTCGCTTATTAATCTTGGGGCACTTGATGAGTTTGGTTATAAAAAGTCCGTTATGATTTTAAATGTTAGTAATGTTTTAACGCATATGCAATACGGTCCAATTGCAGGAATAGCGTTTGAGATGGCAAATGCTCAAATTGATGAGTTTGCAAGTGATGAGTTGATGGAAGCTGAGTTTGAATCGCTTGGATTTTATTTGCAAACTCACCCGATAAGGTTATTTAAAGATTTAATTGATGAGTATAAATGGGTAACACCTACGGATTTAATTGAGTACACTAATAAAGCACAGGTGAATTGCATCGGCTTTGTTAGTCGCGTGAGAGAAATCAGGGATAAAAACGGCAATCTCATGGCATTTTGGGAGTTAACGGACGAAATTTCTCAGCTAGATGTCACTATTTTTAATCGTGAATATAATGCGGAGTATAAACAGCTAGTAAACCATGTTGTTGTTTTAAATGGTGTTATTAGCGTGAGAAATGAGAAGGTTGGTTTGAACTTCAACAATTTGGTCACAAAATTGACCTAGCACTGCGCCCCCTAATTCTTTAACCAATAGCTTGTAAAATTTCCGATACTCTGCGTCAACGCACCTACCGTACCCTACTGGTACGCTTCGTCGTTGTTTCCTTGATTTTCGAAAATTTTACTTAAGCGCTATTGCTCATTTAATTAAGGGACACAGTACTAGATACTATTGTTATAGTATTCTTGAGGGCAAAAAATTATCGGTAATTTTAATGTTTTTTCGCTTTGAAGGTTGAAATTTTCGGGATTTTAGTGTATAATGTTTATGGTTTAACTTAAAAACTTGGGTAAAACGAAGGAGCATTAATATGTTTAAGAAGATGGGTTTAAGCTTGCTACTTGCTTTTGCAATGCTTGTATCAACATTTTATATAGGTAATATTTCACATGCACAAGCAGCACCAGCGTGTAGAACTTTAGCTGAGTGTCGCGAAAGAGAAAGAGAAGCTCGCAATAATATTGCTGAGATAATTGAACAAGAAGAAGAACTCGGTGAAGAGTTAGAGATTATTCGTACCGAGATAACTTCAATGAGAAATGAGATTGCAATTGTTGATGCAGAAATTGCAGGAATGGAAGCAGAATTAGCTACTTTAAGGGATGAAATTTATGCCTTAAGAGAGTCTATGATTGAAAATGCCGAAAGACTTGAGATTACAGAAGCGCGAATTGAAGAACTTCTTGAGGAAGTTTCAAGAAGAATGCGCGTTGCGCAACGATCTAATCATAGAAACTCGTTTATTGTAATGATTACAGAAGCGGAAAGTTTTGTTGATTTAATCCGTCATGCTAGAACGTTTAGTCGTATTGCAGAAGGTGATGCTGATGCTATGGCTGAGCTTGCAGAGCTAATGGAAGCTCAAGAAAATTTATTGATACTTCTTGAAGAGCAACACGAGACAGCACAAGTTAGTGCTGAGCGTTTAGTTTATGAAAGAGCTAATGTTGAACGCGAACAAAGCAGATTACTAACTCTGCAGTATGCATTATCAGCACGTGAGTATGATATGCTAGAAAGAATGTATGCGTTAGGTTTAAATCGTGTTAATGAGGAAGAAATGTTAGCATCGATTGCTGAGGCTGAGGAGATTTTAAGAAGAACTCCGCCAACACCAGTTGTAACAAATGCTACTGTTAATAGAGCTGGTATACCGCAAACACCAAATGAGAGTGGTCTTGCGCATCCAATGCCAGGTGCGCGTGTGTCGTCTGAATTTGGTCCACGTTGGGGTGGACACCATGCCGGAATTGACTTGGAAATTTTTAGTAATCCAAGAGCACCAATTTTAGCATCTGCTTCAGGAACAGTAACGATTGCTACTTATGGAAGTGGTATGGGTTGGTATGTTGTTATTTCGCATTTGATTAATGGACAACGTGTTGATACACTTTATGCCCACTTACGTTATGCACCTCCTGTTTCAGCAGGTGATATTGTAACACAAGGCCAAGTAATTGGTACAAAAGGAAGTACTGGATTTTCAACAGGTGCCCATTTACACTTTGAAGTTCACCCAGGTGGATTTTCGTGGAATCGTGGGGTTGACCCACGTAGATGGATTAATTTTTAAAATTTGAATTTCAATAGTAATTGAAACTGACATTAAAACATCTGCTATTCTCTTGTACGCAGTAGTACAGGGAGTATGGCAGGTGTTTTTTCACTATGCCTGCTGAAATTTGACGATGTTCCTAAAAACGTGACGATGTTCAACGAAGTTGGGCAGTTCGGCACGTTTTTTGTTGCAAAATTTTAGGTTATTTGCTATAATTTTCGTAGCATCTGATGTGTAAGTATTGTCATATTAGATATCAAGTCGATGTGAGAGGAGGAAATATCATGATTGAGAAATATGTTTGGTGGCTACCTTGGTGGAGATAACCTCGGCCAAAACTCACCCTCTTTGCGGGTAGACGCCACCTAGATGAAGAAATTGGATGAACGGTAATGTTACACTAGGAGTGAATGAAAATGAAGAAAATCTGTTATGTTATTTTAGCTTTATCACTAATACTTACTGGAAAGAACATCTTAGGAGCAAGTGCAGAGGTTCAGGCCTCACCGCGAAACGCACACACAATTGGAATTGATAGTTTTTCTGCGACGAACAATCAGTTTGTAACGAATAGTCAATATCGGGTAAATCTTGGAGGAACAGAAGTAAGGCGCTTTGTAACTCAAACTACGACTCAGACTATTGCTGTTATTCCAGCGGGTGCTACCTTTACACGCGTAAACAACAACCCTGTAATTATTGGGAATTGGACATGGATTCAAGGAAGACTGAGTGGAACAGCAGCACAAACTGCTGGAATAACTAGTGAAGCAATCTGGATTTCTACATCCCAGTTGACTCGCATAAACGGCGGTGCTAACACAACATGTACAATTACCGATCCTCAAAGATTTGGGCACACAAGTGTTAGGCACGCTCCTGGAACAACTAACGGTGGTGAAATTTTCCAAACTGGTGCAACTTTTAGACCTACAGGAGATGCGACTGTGGTAAGAAATGGTTGGACGTGGAGGTTAGGTACAATAACTGGGACAGCAGCACAAACAAACGGTTGGAACAACAGAGTAGTGTGGGTTTCAACTTCACAATTTGCGGCTAATTCACCATGTAGATAAATTAAAACAATCGTAATCATCTTCTCTAAAATGAAGGTGGTGCGGTTGTTTTTTTATTTACTAAAAAGCCGCATAATGAGTTAAAATTTGAAGGCGTTTTTTTTTTTTTGAAAAATTCTCAAAGAAAGTGATTTCTATCGAGGGGTTGCCCTTGAAAAAAATA
>JGI24703J35330_11748152_pt1 | contig 11263 bp, 6 predicted proteins | sample TergutNt197P1_FD_35330 | JGI IMG/M metagenome (IMG submission 35330) | reverse complement strand
CCCGATTGAAGTTTGCCAAGCAAACTCCAATCACCCCCCTAAAAGGGGGGATTGCGACACCAACATTGCGGAAAGGTTTAATTGGTGTCGCAATAACCAATGGGTAAAGGTAGATGCTCGCGGCAACAGACCGGGCGTAAATGCCCGGTTTTCCTTGGGCGAACCGGTGTTGGCGTTTTCGTGCCGCCCGGAATACGACGAATATTTTCTGCCCGGCATTTACGCAAACCCCCACTTTGATACCATGGAAATGCTTGAAAACGCAAAATCATTACAGGATATTCTCGATAATATTCCGGATTATTTACACGAAAAACCGGATTGCATAGTGTCGCAATAAAACAGAAGTTGCTTATTACTCCACCAACATAGTCTTGCGCCGACTTGCTTGTCTTTTTGCCGCACTGCTTTGTTGCGAAAAACCTTGCGACCCGCTAGGTCGCGGCGGTTTTCGCTCCTCGCAGTGCAACAAAAATCCTGCGCTATTCGACGCAAGACTATGTTGGTGGAGTAATACAGAATAATTATTTGGAGGAGATAAATATGCCACAGAGAAAAGACATCAAGAAAGTACTGATTATTGGCTCGGGGCCGATAGTAATAGGTCAGGCCTGCGAATTTGACTATTCAGGTACACAGGCGTGTCAGGCATTGAAAAGCCTTGGATACACCGTTGTTCTGGTAAATTCTAACCCGGCAACCATAATGACAGACCCGGAAATGGCGCACATCACCTACATCGAGCCGCTTAATAAACAAAGGCTTACGGAAATTATCGCCACAGAGCGACCGGACGCATTGTTGCCAAACTGCGGCGGCCAAACTGCGTTAAACTTGGCGATGGAGCTTGAAAAGGCAGGCGTTTTTGCGCAATATAACGTAGAAGTAATAGGCATAAACCTTGGCGCAATCGAGCGCGGCGAAGACCGTATAATTTTTAAAGAAATGATGGCAGAATTAAATATAGAAATGGCGCGTTCTTCGCCGGCATACAGCGTGGACGAAGCCGTAAATATTGCAAAAGAACTTGGGTACCCATGTGTTGTGCGCCCGGCATATACGATGGGCGGCGCGGGCGGCGGCATATGCTACACAGAAACGGAACTGCGTGAAATTGCCTCACGCGGCATAAACGCAAGCATAATCAATCAAGTATTGGTAGAAGAAAGTGTGTTGGGCTGGGAAGAACTTGAGCTGGAGATTGTGCGCGATTCATCCGACCACTGCATAACGATTTGTTATATCGAAAATGTTGACCCAATGGGCGTTCACACAGGCGATTCAATTTGTTGCGCTCCTATGCTTGATGTTTCCGACGAAGTTATGGCACGCCTTGAAGATGCCGCGCATAAAATAGTGCGTCGCGTTGGCGTGATTGGCGGTTGCAATTGCCAATTTGCTTACAATCCCAAAGACGGGCGCATCTGCGTTATCGAAATTAATCCGCGCACATCGCGTTCGTCCGCATTGGCATCAAAAGCCACGGGCTTTCCGATTGCGCGAGTTTCCGCGTTGCTTGCCGCCGGGCTTACCCTGCGCGAGCTTCCGTATTGGCGGCTTGGCACGCTTGATAAATACAAACCGTTTGGTGATTACGTTGTTGTAAAATTCCCCCGCTGGGCATTTGAGAAATTTCCGGGTGCAAAAGACGCATTGGGAACACAGATGAAGGCCGTCGGCGAAGTAATGAGCATAGGGCGCAATTTTAAAGAGGCTATTCAAAAAGCAGTACGCTCACTTGAAACAGGGCGTTCCGGGCTTGGGTTTGCCAAAAATTATAATTTTTGTACAAAGGAAGAGCTTTTGCAAATGATAAACCGCCCGACAGGAGAAAGGCTTTTTGTTATATACGAAGCCTTGCGCAAGGGCGTTACCGTGGACGAGCTGTTTAAACTTACCGCAATCAAACCATTTTTCTTAAACCACATGAAAGACCTTGTAGACTTGGAAGAAGAGGTGCTTAAATACCGCACAAAACCACTTCCCGACGGCAGTGCGGTTGTTAATCCAAAAACCGCGCCGGCCGGCAAGGTTCTGCCCGACGATTTACTGAGCCGTGCGAAAAAGGATGGTTTTTCCGACAAATATCTGGCGTGGCTTTTGTATATTCCCGAAATTGAGGTGGCGAAACAACGCGAAAGCCTTGGCATTCAAAAAGGATGGGAAGCAATTCAAGTCTCCGGCGCGGACAACGAGTACTATTATTACTCGACGTATCTTGCACAAAATCCCCTGCCCCGCCCCGCGTCTGCAAATAACAAAAAAGTTATGATTCTCGGCGGCGGGCCCAATCGCATCGGGCAAGGCATCGAGTTCGATTATTGCTGTGTTCACGCCACATATGCACTTCGCGATATGGGCTTTGAAACGGTTATGGTCAATTGCAACCCCTCCACTGTTTCCACAGACTACGACACCGCCGACCGCCTGTATTTCGAGCCGTTAACCGTCGAAGACGTTTTAGCAATTGTAAAATACGAAAATCCCATGGGCGTGGTTGTTCAATTTGGAGGGCAGACGCCGCTAAATATCGCGGAGCAGCTTAAATCTTTGGGTGTTCCGGTTCTGGGTACACCTCCTGAAATTATCGCAACGGCAGAAGACCGCGACCTTTTCCGCGAAATGATGGAAAAATTGAACATTCCCATGCCGGAAAGCGGTATGGCAAAAACCGTGGAAGAAGCACTGACTGTTGCTGGAAACATTGGTTATCCGCTTATTGTGCGGCCATCGTATGTTTTGGGCGGCGCGGGCATGGCAATTGTATACAAAGACGACGCGCTGAAAGAATATATGGAAAACGCAATACTCAACGCAGATTCTACCGAAGACATGGCTCCCATATTAATCGACCGTTTCCTTGAACGCGCATTGGAATGTGAAGCCGATGCAATTTCCGACGGCAATGATGTTTTTGTGCCTGCAATAATTGAACACATTGAACACACGGGCATTCACTCGGGCGACAGCGCGTGTACAATCCCGCATGTTTCCATTCCCGAAGCCGCTTGCGCCACAATCTACGAATACACACAAAAAATTGCGCACGAGTTGGGCGTTATTGGCCTGATGAACATTCAGTACGCAATAGAAGCAAAAAGCGGCAAAGTATATGTTATTGAGGCAAACCCGCGTGCATCGCGTACCGTTCCCATTGTCTCCAAGGTTTGCAACATCAGAATGGCAAAACTTGCGACAAAAGTTATGATTCAAGCCGCTTCTGCCCACGATGCCGAAAAGATTGACCTAACTGCATTAAAGCCCGCAAAAGTTGACTATTACGGCGTAAAAGAATCTGTGTTCCCCTTTAATATGTTCCACGAGGTTGACCCCGTTCTGGGGCCGGAGATGCGCTCTACCGGCGAGGTTCTGGGAATGGCGGCTTCTTTTGCAGAGGCTTTCTCTCTTGCGCAAGAAGGCGCGAAATGCCCGATTCCCAAGGTTGGCACGGTTCTTATTTCTTTCTCGGAAGCATATTATCGCGACCTTCCCAAAATTGCGCGTGACCTGCAAAGCTTGGGCTTTGGCCTTGTTGCCACCGAAAATACGCACAAAGAACTCACAAACGCGGGCATTCCCGCACGCCCAATCTGTGAGCTTCTCGATATGGAGACAAAACAACCCATCGCCGACCTTATAATGGAAGGCACAATCACCGTAGTTGTTAACACCCCGGGCGGCTCAATTCACGGTATGGGGCCCAACATACGCCGCGCCGCAATTCGTAAATCCATACCAATGTACACCACCCCCGAAATGGTAAAAGCCGCAATAGAAGCAATTCGCGCACGCAGTAAACAACCGTCCAAGGTAAAAAGTTTGCAAGCTTATCATGCAGATGTCAGATAAAACGGAAAGCATTATGAAAGGATAGTGCGAAAGTGAAAATAGGAACAGTTAAAGAAATTAAAGCGCATGAGTACCGCGTAGGATTAACCCCGGGTAATGTTCGTGACTATACAAGCCGCGGGCACGAGGTATATGTGCAGGCAGGCGCGGGGGTTGGTTCGTCTTTGCCGGATGGGGACTATGCTGCGGCAGGGGCAAAAATTGTTAACACGGCAAAGGAAGTTTGGGATACTTGCGAAATGGTTATCAAGGTGAAGGAGCCATTGGAACCGGAATATTCGCTTATGCGCAAAGGTCAGATTCTTTACACATATTTGCACCTTGCCGCCGACCGCCGCTTGACGGAAGAACTTGTAGCAAAAAAAGTAAATGCTGTTGCGTACGAAACCGTTAAGGATAAATCCGGCGGGTTGCCGCTTTTGCAACCCATGAGCGAAGTTGCGGGTAAATTAAGCGTGCAGGTTGGTGCGCGTTGCCTTGAAAAACCGATGGGCGGGCCGGGGATTCTTTTGGGCGGGGTAGTTGGCGTGCAAAAGGCAAAAGTGCTTATTATCGGCGGCGGCGTTGTAGGTACTGCGGCCATGAAAATGGCAATTGGCCTTGGTGCGAATGTCATAATCATGGATAATAATATTGCGCGTCTCACATATCTTGACGACGTTTTCGGAAACCAGATTCAAACTATGTATTCAACACCTGCCGCAGTTGAAGCCGCTTTAGTCCACGCCGACCTTGTGATTGGCGCGGTATTAATCCCGGGCGGTGCCGCACCAAAACTTATCAAGCGGCATCATCTTAAAACAATGAAAGCCGGCGCGGTAATCGTTGACGTTGCCGTTGACCAAGGCGGCTGTTGCGAAACCACCAAAATGACTTATCACGATAACCCAACTTTTGTGGTGGACGATATAATTCACTACTGCGTTGCCAATATGCCGGGCGCGGTTTGCAAAAGCTCCACTTTCGCGCTTACAAACGCCACATTGTCTTACGGCTTGAAAATTGCCGACATCGGCCTTGAAGCCGCCGCAAAATCCGACCCCGGTCTTGCCCTTGGCGTAAATTGCTACAAAGGACATATTACCTGCCCCGAGGTTGCGAAGTGTTTTGACATGGAATATAAAGATTTGTATACATTTTTATCTGCATAAATCTTAAGCTGAGGTTGCCAATAAAAGGCGACCTCTTGCTATTCTGCCGAAAAAATAGCATAATACCGTTAAACAAAAAAGAAGCTGAAGGGGGCATTACACTTGAAAATTATACTTAGTGTAATCGGTGTTGTAATATTACTTATTGCGGTTGCGGGGGTAAGCTCGCGCCACGGAATCGGGGTTGAAGCCGTTGATGAAACCCCCGCAAACCCTGAGTTGCAAGGTATTCACGGGTTTATTTCTCGTGTAGAGTATGGCGAAAACACAGCATATATTTTCGGCTCTATGCACGCGGGCAAGCCTGATTTTTTTCCGCTTGCGCCAATTGTAGCATCTGCAATGGAACGCGCTGATGTTTTTGCATTTGAAACCGAACTGCGGGAATTTGACCCACGAACAATCAACGATTGGATGTTTGACGAAACTTTTTTTGACGTCGGCGACTTCCATGATAATTTTTTTGACGATTTTGACGATTTTCTTGCGTCTGTCGAAGAACATCTTATGTTTAGCGACATATTCTCCATATTAAATTTGATGCTTCTTCCCGACGGAATGACCTTGCAGGATATTTTATCGCCCGAGTCATTTTATAATCTGCTTGTTAACTTGGAAACATTCCCAAGGATAACATATTGGGACATTATGTATCTTACGCCGATTTTTGCTAACACTCTGCTTGATGAATTGGTGTGGTCACTTTCCGACCTTGATATCGAATACTCTGTTGACTTTCATGTACTGGATTTTGCGTCGGAAAACGAAAAACCTGTTATTGCCCTTAACGATATCATGACAGAACTTTCGCTTATGCTTGATGTTCCTTTGCATTTGCAAGCGGAAATTTTTGACGACTTCCCCGACTGGGTGACATACTTCGATTACTCAATCCGGATGCTTGAATATTTGACCGAAGCATACAAAAATCAAGATGCCGATGCTCTAAGATATCTGGTTTTTGACATGGCTCAAGAATACCACGCAGACAGTGCATTTGTTCAGCACGACCACGAAAGATTTGTGCATCGCACAGGCCTTTACGGGTACGAAATCCTGCGTCTTCTGCGTGAGACGGAAGAACCCACAACATTTTTTGTAACAATCGGCGCGGCGCATCTGCTTTATGGTCATGCCTTTGGCATACTGGAAGCAAACGGCATTACCGTTGAAGAGCTTTGGCGTTAACGCCGGCAACCCAACTGCGCACCGCTTTTCCCGTTTTACAACACGTCTTTTAAAAACTTTCCTGTATATGAATTTTCACATGCGGCTACCTCTTCGGGGGTGCCGCATATTATTTTTTGTCCGCCTGCGCCGCCGCCCTCGGGGCCCAAGTCGATGATATGGTCAGCGGTTTTTATTACATCAAGGTTGTGTTCGATTACGACTACGGTGTTGCCCCAATCGGTTAGTTGTTGCAATATGCCTATTAATTTATGAACATCGGCGGCGTGCAAACCGGTTGTAGGCTCGTCGAGAACATACAGCGTTTTGCCTGTTTGGCGGCGGGAAAGCTCGGTTGCCAATTTTACACGCTGGGCTTCGCCGCCGGAGAGAGTCGTGGAAGATTGGCCTAATTTAATGTAGGTAAGCCCAACGTCGCAGAGGGTTTGTAATTTATCCTTCAAACGCGGCAAGGCAGAGAAAAATTCATTGGCGCACTCGATAGTCATGTCCAAAACGTCGGCAATGGATTTGCCTTTGTATTTTACTTCCAGTGTTTCTCTGTTGTAACGTTTTCCGCCGCACACTTCGCAAGGTACATATACATCGGGCAAAAAGTGCATTTCGATTTTTAAAATGCCATCACCCGAGCAAGATTCGCAACGCCCACCCTTTACGTTAAATGAGAATCTGCCTTTTTGATAACCGCGTATTTTCGCTTCGGGAACTTGCGCAAAAACGTCGCGCACAAGGTCAAAAAGCCCCGTGTAGGTTGCGGGATTACTGCGTGGTGTTCGCCCGATTGGGCTTTGGTCTATGTTAATTATCTTATCCAGATGCTCGATGCCCTTGATATCGTGGTGGCGGCCGGGCTTGATTCTTGCACGGTTAAGGTCGCGGGCAAGGCGTTTATATAAAATCTCATTCACAAGCGAGCTTTTGCCCGAGCCGCTTACCCCCGTTACGCAGGTAAAAAGCCCAACGGGAATTTCGGCATCAATCTCGCGCAGATTATTTTCTGCCGCACCCAGTATTCGTAATTTTTTCTTTGTGGGTTTTCGGCGTTTTTCGGGTGTCTCTATTCTCCTTTTGCCACTCAGATATTGCCCTGTGATGCTTTCGGGGCAATTGTGCAAATCTGCAACATCGCCGGCAAAAACAACCTCGCCGCCATGCACCCCCGCGCCGGGGCCTATGTCTACGATAAAATCCGACGCTTGCATTGTGTCTGAATCATGCTCTACAACAATCAGCGTATTGCCAATGTCTGTAAGATGACGAAGGGTTTTGAGCAACCTGTCGTTGTCGCGCTGATGAAGCCCGATGGACGGCTCATCCAAGATGTAAACAACACCAACAAGCCCCGAGCCGATTTGTGTTGCAAGCCTAATGCGTTGTGCTTCGCCACCGGAAAGCGAACCAGCCGACCGCGAAAGGGTTAAATAGTCCAAGCCAACGTCCATGAGAAAGCCCGTGCGCGCATGGATTTCTTTCAAAATCGGCTTGGAAATAAGCATCTGCGTTTGAGTAAGCAGCACATCGCGGAAAAATTTTTGCAACTGCCCTATGGTCATTTCGGTGATTGCGGAAATGGATTTTTCCCCCACGGTAACTGCCAGAATTTCGGGCTTTAATCGCTTGCCGTTGCAGGCGGGGCAAGTGATGGACGTCATCAATGTCTCGTATTCCTGCCGAGAATTGTACGATGAGGTTTCGTTAAACCTGCGCCAAAGATTATTTGTGATTCCCTCAAATGTGTGGTTGTATGTGCGAGAATTCCCGTCTTGCCCAAGAAAAGTAACTCGCACTTGTTTGTCGCTTCCACCGCCCGGTATTTTGCCGTACATAAGAAAATCATGGATTTTTTCGGGCAAATCTTCATAAGGCATGTCAAGGCTGAAGCCGTATTCCTCTGCCAAAGACTCAAAAAGTGCGTGTCCCCAACTACCGTCGGTTTTAACTGCGTTCCACCCGGGCGCGGCAATGGCACCCTGCGCAATCGACAGTGCGGGATTGGGCACAACAAGCTCTGGGTCGAAAATAAGCTTCATTCCCAGCCCGGAACAGCTTGCACATGCCCCGGACGGATTATTAAACGAAAACATTCGCGGCTCCAACTCCGGCAAGGATATGCCGCAATCGGCGCAGGAGAAATGCTGGCTGTAGGTAGTATCGGTTTCGTTTTGATGTATTACAAGCAAACCGCCTGTTAAAGACATTGCGGCTTCAATGGATTCCGACAGACGTTTTTGGATGCCTTCGCGCACTACAAGGCGGTCTATGACAATTTCAATTGTGTGCTTCTTTTTTTTGTCAAGCGAAATTTCTTCGCCTAAGTCGTGGATTTCGCCATTTATTCTTGCGCGAACATAACCGTTTTTTCGTGCATCTTCCAACAATTTTATGTGTTCGCCTTTGCGTGCGCGCACCACCGGGGCAAGAACCTGCAAACGTGTGCTTTCGGGCAATTGCAAAATTTGGTCTACTATTTGGTCAACGGTTTGTTTTTCCACAACTTTTCCGCACTCGGGACAATGCGGAATGCCCACACGCGCATACAAAAGCCGCAGATAATCATAGATTTCCGTAACCGTACCCACAGTCGAACGCGGGTTTTGGCTTGTGGTTTTCTGGTCAATTGAAATTGCGGGAGACAGCCCTTCAATAACGTCTACATCAGGCTTTTCCATTTGCCCGAGAAACTGCCGCGCATACGCCGAAAGTGATTCTACATACCGCCGTTGACCTTCTGCATATATGGTATCAAAAGCAAGCGATGTTTTGCCCGAGCCGCTTAAACCCGTGAACACAATAAATTTATCACGCGGAAGCTCCAGATTTACATTTTTTAAGTTATTGCCTCGCGCACCTTTTATTATAATTTTTTTGTCCACAGAATCTTCTCCTTTAGGGGGTGTTGAATTTCAAACGAAAAATGTAAAATTTCAAACGAAAAAAGACATGAAATTTTTAATGTTACAATTTTATAACAAATTTCGCACAAAGGCAAACTAATGTTCCTAATACTTCACCAAAACTTCATTTCCAAAAATTTTGTTATATTTTCGCTTGCATAATAGCAAGTTGGGCGTTTATAATATTGCTACAGAGCCTGGGATGCTCGATACCCTATTATTTTGAACCTACAGATGCAAAACGGGAGTCCTATTTATTGCAGTGTCTACGCCGTGCCGTTCTTTGATACGGAAGGCGGAACCACTGTTGCGGACACCCACCTGGCCTTTGGGCTGGGTGTCAAAATATAGGACCGGCATTCCGGGTAATTTTATTTCGGGAATTTTTGCTATATGCGCGAAGATAAAATTTTACTCGAGCAAGCACAGCGCGAATTAAAAGCCTCTTCCGAATCTAATGCATTTGAAAAAATTTTGCATAAATACGAGAGGCTTATTTACTATATTGCCCGAAGATACTTTGCAAACCACGAGGACGTAATGGACGCAAGCCAAGAAACGGCAATAAAAATCTACAATGGCTTGCCGCAATTAGTCTTGCCGGATTTTCCGTCGGATGGTTCTTTGACGGATGGTTCGTCGCCGGATGGTTCTTCGCCGGGCGGCAGCATGAAAGCATGGATTTGCACAATAACAGCCCGCGTCTGCCTTGATGCACTGCGAAAACGCCGCGTGCAAACCTCTGAGCTTACCGAGGCTGTGTACGCGGAAGAAAGTGTAACTGCTCCCCTACCCTCTGCGGAAGAATCTGCCGCCGCCAACGAACGTGTTGCGGAAATACTAAGCGCGATAAAAAAACTCCCCGAAGACCATCGCATGGCGATAATCCTCAGGGATATGCAAGGTTTGTCATATGAAGAAATTGCAACCGCGCTTCAAATTTCCATAGGAACGGTTAAATCGCGACTTTCACGCGCACGCGGGGGGCTGAAAAAATTACTTAAAAGTTAACCTCCACGCCCAACCCCGGCTTGTCTGTCATGGACATTATGCCGTTTTGCAAGGTGAAGCCACCGGTAATTAATGCCTTTTCGTCAAAATGCCTGAAGCTGTCGAGGTCTGCCTCGGTGGCATTTTTTTTGGCGGCAACCAAGGCGGCAGATGCGGCATTTCCTATACGGGTTTCAAACATACAGCCCACCATGCAGGTTATGCCGCTGCTTTCCCCTATGGCGTTTATTTGTGTGGCAGGGTACAGTCCGCCCGATTTCATAAGTTTGATATTAAAAATGTCAACGGCATTTGCCTTGGCAAGCTTCATTGCGTCTTGGGGCGAGTGCAAACTTTCGTCAGCCATGACGCTTATTTTTGTGCGGGCGCGTACGGTTGCAAGGCCGTCTATATCCCAGTATTTGAGGGGTTGCTCAACGGCTTCAACCCCACTGCTCAGGTAAGCGTCCATTACACGAATGGCGGTGTTTACGTCCCATCCCTGATTTGCGTCCACGCGCAACTTTATTTTTTCGCCAACGGCTTCACGTATTCTGCGAGCAATCTCAATATCAGAATCCGGATTAATGCCGCCCTTGATTTTTATGATACCAAATCCGTTTTTTGCATGTGTTTTTGCGGTTTCCACCATATCGTCTATATCTGCAATGCTTACGGTTACGTCATTAGCGAAGGAGTCCCTGTACCCGCCCAACAATTTGTACACGGGAATGCCGATTTTTTTGCCCATTATGTCATAGAGGGCAAGGTCTATCCCGGCTTTTGCCGAAGTATTGCCAACCGTGACTGCATTCATGATATTGTGAGCCTTTTCGATTTCAAACGGATTTTTGCCCAAAAGTGCTTTTTTAAAAAGCTCTAAAAATATCGGCACGCTTTCCACGGTTTCGCCTGTTACGGGCGAAAACGGCGAAGCCTCGCCATAACCCGTAATCCCCTCGTCGGTTTCGATTTTAACGATTATTGTTTCGCCGTGTTCAACCACTCCGATAGCAACAACAAAGGGTTTTTTAAGCTTCACGCTTAATTTTTCATATTTAATATCTGTTATTTTCATTCAACTTTTCCCCTTCATAACGCCAATCAAGAGTTCAATATAACACCACAACGTGAAGTGCCTTGTGGTGAGCGATAAGCGCACAGTGAGCCAAAGGCGAACGTTTCCCGTGC
>JGI24703J35330_11748153_pt1 | contig 11267 bp, 8 predicted proteins | sample TergutNt197P1_FD_35330 | JGI IMG/M metagenome (IMG submission 35330) | reverse complement strand
ACCCGTCTTTAAGCATTTTTTACTTGTTGCTTGCGACTACCGCTCGGTGGTCGCGCTTGACTTTCCATAATTCGAAGTTTGGACTGTCAAGTTATTTGCGCATTGAGGTTTTCCATTTCGCGGCTTAACGCCACAATGTCGATTTGTACTTCTTCCTCAAAAGTATCAACGTAGCGCGGTATGTTGAGGTTAAAATCATTGCCGACAATTTCATCATAATCGGCAAGATGTGCATATTTGGGGATTGATTCACGCTTTTTATACGCGTCCACAATTTTCTGTATATCAGTCGGTCGCAAATTGTTTTGATTTTTCTGCTTCTCAAAATCATTTGAAGCGTCAATAAAGAAAACATCACGGTTTGCGCGGTTTTTCTTCAAAATTAACACGACAGTTGGTATGCTTGTGCCGTAAAAAATATTTGCGGGCAAACCAATCACGGCATCAATCGCTCCCATTTCAAGAAGCGTCTTGCGTATGGTGCCTTCTGCCGAACCCCTAAACAAAACACCATGCGGCAAAACAATCCCCATCGTGCCTTTTTCGTTAAGATGATAAAACCCATGCAATAAAAAGGCAAAATCCGCCTTAGACTTTGGCGCAAGTTTGCCGTAGCGTTCAAAACGGGAATCGCTCAAATATTTGTCATCCGCACTCCAATGTGCCGAATATGGAGGATTCATAACCACAGCGTTAAACAAATACGGCTCATCGGTCGGCCAGTCTGTATCAAGGGTATCGCCGTTTCGTAAGCGCATTTGGTTTTGCTCTACATTGTGCAAAATCAAATTCATTCGTCCTAAGTTGTATGTGGTCGTGTTTAATTCCTGTCCGTGATAATGGACTTTTTGCGGATTATTTACATTGCGGCGAATGTTAAACTTTAAATAATCAATACTTTTGCATTCCACAAGTTTGACTCGTGGAATTTTATATGCCACTCCCGTCCAGTTTGCCAGTGTACATTTAATACGCCCGCTTGGAGAGCCATCCATAAGATAGTATTGCATATTTTTTCCAGACATGTATTAAGCCTCCCAGTTTATAGTTTAGGCGTTTAATCTGATGCTCTATACCTATCGTAAACTTCCGATTTAATCGCTTGCAAGAGCATATCCACTTCATCTGTTTCCCAGTATCCCTCACCGAACTTTTCAATAAAGAGGTTGTGGACATTTATAAACTCATCCCACATATGCTCTACGACATAGTCTATAGAAACCGTTGCTTGCAGCCATTCATCGTTACCACCACTATGCTCATGCGCTTGGTCTAGGAATGCTTCTTGACGTACAATAGGTGCGGGGTGGGTTTCGCTGAAGTAGTAATCCTCGTTTCGGTACAAGCGAATATTATTAATTCGCTCTGATAAGTCAATTGATTTCAAGCCCAAATATATGCCTGCAAGTGATAATTCTTCATCGTCGCCATCAAGAACCATTCGAGTAAACGCCAAGTCTGCCCCAAGGGAATCCGCATCAAGTTCTTGTGAATAATAATCAGCGTCGAAAGCCTTCTCGTTGTCTAAATCAGCTATGTTTTTTACGCCCTTATGCTCCAGCAAATGATGTGCATATTCATGACCTGCGATGAAGGTTTCAAAACCTCGGCATATTTTCATTCGTGAGAACATCTTGCAAGCCTAAAAACCTGCTCATCAAAATATTGTATGACGATATGTCTTGAAATTTGGTTGGTAATGATTTTGCTGTCGTCTTTAGACCTTCAACCATTTTGTTCTGCTCTTCCTCAGAAAGCGCAAATTCACGGGTGTTGAGTAAGCGATTTATATAGCGATTAAGTCTGTCTTCTTGGTTTGGCTCAATACCGCCATACTGTGCGCGTTGTATTTTTTCTAGCAATTCTTGTGGTGTCATGCCGTACCCCTTTATTAAGCGGATTTAACACCTAAAGGCTCAAATCCCCGTTCTACAAGAAAATCATTCCTATCATAAATGCTACGTCCTCTAAAGGCAGTCAAAATATATTCATAAGCAAGGCACTCTGTTTCGTGATTTAGCGTATGTTTTGCGAGAGCAAGAAGTTCGTTTGATTGTTTTAAGTCCAAATCTAAACCAACACAAACTGCCATGGCAACTTTTAATGTAATTGTTGTTAATTTTTGCGGTGGCTTTTTTCCAAATAAAGCATTTCCGCCAGTTCGACTTATCGTATTATCATCAAGCAAAGTCAAATCTTTGAATCTGTTTTTGCTTATCTTTTTCCTAGCCATGTGCTGGGAAACACGCTCCCAAAAATCAGTCGAGTCAGCTTGTCGGTCTTGAACAAAGGCTTCGAAATCTGCTGATAATTTTTCACTCTCGGCTCTAAGTCTTGCCGATTCACCCCGCATATCCTCACTCTGGCTATTTGGAACGTAATGGGGATGCTTCCTGTATTCAGTGCTAATGCTCGTCATATGACGCGCTTTCGTCAACATCTGAATGACATCAGGTGGCAAAGGAAAATCGAATGTCTGTGGCGCATTTCCTTTCACACCACTGACCCTATACGTAAACAGCAAAGTACATTTCGCTGGATTATCTCTCGCAAATTTCGTTAAGCTATAAACCCCATCTTCATTTTTTTTGCAGTATTTTTCATCATCAAGTACAAATGCACCTTCGACATGACGGAAATTACCACTACTCAATATTTCCCGGAAAGCCTCGTTGTTTTGGTATTCTTCAAAGGCTGTTGATAAATCAATATGTCTGGTTAAAGGGCGGTTGCTTGGCTTCACGGTCAATGGACGTTGTGTTATTGCTAACTCATTAAGTTTCAACGCATCATCGGGATAAATTGCTTCTGCGTCCACATTACTTATATATCCCAAATCAATCATTCGATACTTTGCTAGAGATTTTGAAACACAGAAGAAATTGGATACTTCATCAACGACATCTTTTAATAGTTCTACTCGGTCAAGATGATTGTCCGAAAAATCTTTCAGGCTTAACAATTCCTGTATCTTCTTTCGAGCAGCCACTTTTGGCATTAAAATTCGAGGGGCGATTCCTCTTGCTTGTGCCTCCATGCGTTCCGCATCTTGTGATGAATCAAACCTATCTGATTCACGATAAACCGGGCAACGAAAAGCGAAATCCGCATTAGGGTTTCCATTCTTTAGTCTGTTGAAATAATATCGATGAAGATACCAATGCACACATTCATGCGCTAAGGCATTCCTTCTTCTGCCACGATTAGTGATGTCACAGTCAATCAGTATCGTTCCGGATTTAACCTGATAAGCATGACTTTCATCTGACATAGGGTCAAAAACCTCGACCTCTCCATCAGAAAAGGCAATAGTACCAAGGACATCTTGGTTAGGAGATAGTCTCTGGTCAACTATAACTGTAAGTTGCATCCTTTTCCGTGCAATGTCAAGAATAGGAATCGGTGTGGGGTTTGTAGCCAAATCGCCATAGCCATAATGATTGAGAAATTCCTTTGCCACATCGTCATAAGTATCCCGATAAACATTGTTAGGGAAAAGGGTATCTTGGGCAAATTCAAAATTAAACGACATATCCTCACCCCTTCGTACCTGAAACCGTCATTTTGATTCTCGTAATAGACGGTATATTTCCTCCATGAATACTTGTGTTAATTTTTCCCGATATTCCGCATTCCCCAAGAGAAAGGTATAGAAGTCAATATTCTGTTCATACCCAGCAACAAGGGCATCGTTCACACTGTCTTTATAAGTGAACTTGAAATCGGAAAGTGGATTGCTTCGTGCGCTTGCGCGAAGCCGCTCGTCCTTCAACAGCAAATCCCGTATTTGCATCGCAGACTTAGACACCACAGAAGGGTCATTATTACTTCCCGATATAGCGTTTATTTCTTCGATTATGAGTGAAAGCATTTTTAATTGTTCAACTTCTGGTGTAGTGGGCTTGGCTACTTTCATTTTGACCTCGTACTTAGCTTCAATCTCTGTTGTCGTGTAGATACCAGTTTCCCGCTGTTCAAAATCAGTAACCGTTATCTTGTCAGCAATGTCAAAGTCGTTTCCGCCTCTTATGTCGAGTTCTTTCACCAAATAAAGCAGGTAGTTGTACCGCTTGTGGAGGTCGATATTTTCATAGCAAGTCGCTTGAATAAGGAAACAATATGCCCGAAGAAAGCGGCGTATTGTTCCACGTACTGCAAACTGCTCCTCGGTCGGTTTTTTTGCAACTTCACGCGCCGCTTTATCCAACAACGCCCACATCCGTTGCTTATGCTTCGAGGTGCGTTTCGGCAAATACAGCAAATCGTTAAACTCGATTACGTCCTCATCAGTAAGAATGTCGTAAATTTCGATTTCTTCTTCAAGTCGACGTATATCCGAGGGGGAGATTGTTTCAAACAACTCTGTAGCTTCGTAGTACGGTGAAAACGCCTTGAGGATATCATCACGCTCATTCTTAAAATCCAGCACAAAAGTACGCTTGTCGTAGGGAGGGCAAATGCGATTTAAGCGTGAAAGCGTCTGAACTGCCGATACCCCTTGTAGCTTTTTATCAACGTACATCGCCACCAACTTTGGTTGGTCAAACCCAGTCTGATATTTATTGGCAACAAGCAATACTTGGTATAGACTTTTATCGAATTCATCACGGAGGGCTTCTTCACTGAAGCCATTAATTGTTTCTTCAGTGTACGAATCGCCGTTATCGGCAACTTTCCCAGAAAACGCTACTAAAGCACGAATATTTTTATACCCGCGCAGTTCTATATACCGTTCAAATTCTTTTTTGTACTTCACGGCCGCAAGGCGAGAAGACGTTACCACCATTGCCTTTGCCTTCCCGTCAAGACTTCCTGCTATGTTTTGCCTAAAATGTTCTATAATAATTTCAACCTTCTGCGATATGTTAGTGTCGTGAAGGTCGATAAAGCGGGCAATCTTCCGCTTGGCGGTAATGGACTGGAATTCTGGGTCATCATCAATAGCCTTATTAAGGTTAAAGTAGGTTTTCCATGTCACGTAATTGTCCAGCACATTAAGGATATACCCCTCCTCAATCGCTTGCCGCATACAGTAAAGGTCAAACGATACCTTTTTGCCCTCTTCGTTAAGCGTTCCAAATAATTGCAATGTTCCGGGTTTGGGCGTTGCAGTAAAGGCAATCATGGTGACGTTTGGCTGCTTTCCACTTTTATTTATTTCTTCAACAATTTTGTCTTCGGTGGTATACTCGCTTTCACCGTCACCACTACTGACATCGTCCTTGCCATCATTAACAATTCTGCCGCTATCACCACCAGAAAGCGTGGCTGTTGTTGCTCTCATTAAATCGCCTTCGGTGGATGAGTGCGCTTCGTCAATCAATACTGCGAAGTTTTTATCTTTAAGGTTGTTCAAGAGTTTGTTATTCATAATGTAAAAAAACTTATGGATGGTCGTTACAATTATTTTTGTGTTTCCACGAAGAGCGGCGGCAAGGTCTTCTGAATCGCATTTATCGTCCATCACCTTAAGCTGTCCGCTTTTATGCTCAATCCCTTTTACCGCTTCTTGCAATTGTTGGTCAACAATTATTCGGTCGGTAATGATGATGATATTGTTAAAAATGTTGTTATCCTCGTTGTCGTATATAGATGCGAGGATATGGGCAAGCCAAGCAATGGTGTTGGTTTTCCCGCTACCCGCAGAATGTTCAATAAGATAGTTTTGGCTCGTTCGATTTTCACGGATATTGTCAGTAAGTTTATCAATCGCACGAAGTTGATGATAGCGTGGGAAAATGAGCGTTTCCTTAAAGGTAACCTTGCTAGTGTCAGGGTCTTTTTCCTTCTTTTTCTCCACAAAAATGAAACGTTCAATAAGCTGGATGATTTTTTCTTTAGTCCAGATTTTTTCCCACATATACGACACATTGATGCCGTCCTCGTTATGAGGGTTTCCTTTGCCAACGGCATAAGGTTTATCTGCTGCTTTTGGTGAGCCTAAATTAAAAGGCATAAAGTGTGATGATGTACCATTTAAGCGAGTGCAGAAGTAAACCTCGTTCAAGTCCATGGCAAAAGCCGCAAAAACACCACTTTTGAACAGGAAAGTACGTGTGGTGTGCTTGCGTTCTTGTTTATATTGTTTGATGGCATCTTCGTATGACTGCCCAGAGGTGTTACATTTTAACTCTACTGTAAAGATAGCCAGCCCATTAAGGAACAAAACAAAGTCAATCCGCTCCCCACTTGTGTGATATACCTCTTCCATTACAGAGAGGATATTTTGTTCATAAAGCAGGGTTTGCTTTTCGTCATAAGTTCTTGTGGCAGGACGGCGGTGCATTAACTTGATTGTGACACCATTGTCAAACTCCACACCTTTTTTGAAAACATCCACAAAGGAGCGGCTGGATTTGGTTATCTCCCTGTTGATGAAATTGACCACAGTTTTTTCGAATTTGTCTCCGTAAAATTTTCGCAACTTCTGCATTTGCTCTGGTTGGGTGTCATCAAGAAACTTGAACAGCATACCAATATCCATGGCAAACTCTGCACTCCATTCGGATTGCGCGTTGCGAACAACGTAACCGCTACAGTCACGCAACTCTTCTATTATAAGGCGTTGGTAATCCTTTTTCTCTTGAAGCTGGTCTGCACGAATAGGCAAGGTAATTCTCCTTTAGCTCGACACGCGCTTTTTGCCCGTGACATATTCATATATCAACGACAGTTTGTATTTCCACACAGTTTCAATGGAACGTAGTTTCTCAAAAATCAAGCTGTCAACATCAGCACATTTTGAATCAAGCGAGTTAACTATGTCCATCTGCTCTTTTATATCCATCGGAATCGGAATAGTCATGTTATATAGGTTCATATTTGTAAGCTGATTCACCGTTGATGTCAAAAATGTTCCAAGATAATAATTGAAAATGTCTGACAAAAACACGTAATGAATGAATCGGTTATATTGACTCCGAAAAACGCACATGAATGCGCCATATGTTTGCCCAGCCGTCTTTTCGTCAATGAGTGCGCATTTCCCTATCAAGGCTTGACTTCCGTTCCTTGAACAAATCAAAATATCATTTTTTTGGAGGACTATTTCACGCGGTATGGGGCAACGCACATACACATTATCCTCAAAAGCAAGTTTGTCATTTTGAATATTTGAAGAGCGAAGCACCAAAGTTCCCTTATCTTCATCCACGATATCATCAGGATTGTAGGTCAATCCGTTTCGTGCGGTGCCTAAAAACTTTAATCGCTTCATTTTCCAATGGCTCGGCATAGTTCCTATCCAACCAATTCCACTGTCCCTCATCGGCACATTTTTATCCAAACCCTTTGTAACTGTTTCGGAGATAAGGGATTTTTTATACCGCCGTAGAAGTTCCACTTGGCGTTCTAAATCAGCGATAATAACGTCAACTTGCCCGCAACGCTCATCAAGGAATGCGGCAATTGCGCGTTGTTCGTGTAACGGTGGTAACAGCAACTTTGCACTTTTTATGATAGATTGTGTGATGCTAAACACCTTAACACCAGATACGCTGTTACGGATTTGGTTTCTGAACGGCTCCGAATCGAAAAGGTACGCCATAAAGCGAACCGATACTTCACGCTTTGACCTTGCTGTAATCGTGTGGTAACCCGCAAATGCAGGTGCATGGCTGTTAAGATGTGTAAAGTTGCCAGAACCAGCAATATCCTCGGACGTATCCGCAAAAATAAAATCACCAAATTGCAACAAGGAGTTTCGTGCAGTTCTCAAATAGCGAAAATCAACACATCTGACACCATCCACCTCTGGATTGATTTGAAAACCAAACCGTGAATGAATATCGCCGTAGGTTATGCTTGGTATGCCCTCATCTTGCAGGTCTTCTTTCGTGATGCTCAGACCTTTGCCGAACGAAAACACATACGCCATTTTATTTGTTTCCCAGTCAGCGGGAATATCACCAAAGCCTTCTATGCCGCTTGGCTTCATATTGTTCACTGTCACACCCCCCCAAGCATAGCCGCTACTTTTTCCGAAAGACTGCGCTCAATATCGGAAAATTGTGCAAGCAGGTCATCGGCTTTTTCAGGGGCTTTATATTCGTAAAAGTAGCGAGTAAAAGGAAACTCTGCACCCAATTTTTCCTTGTTTGCACCGCTGGTCTTTTTGTTTTCGTCATATTCATACACATAGATAGCATCGGAAACGTGCGGATAGACTTCACGCTTGAAGTAATCCTCTACATCTAGCCGAAGTCCTATAATTTCAGTATCTTTAGTAGTCATGTCTGGCACAACATTCCCTTTTTTGTCCTTCTGAACCACGGCGGTCTTGTCCATCGTAGAAAGTTCCATGGCGATGGAGTTTAAGCGACTGGAGGTCATGCCTTCCACAGAGCCAATGAGTTCCTTAAGCAGCTCTACAAAAGCCCCAAAGTCATCATACTCCGAGCCATCAACGTTTTCTTCTAACGTTGCAACAACCGTATCAATGAACTCTTTCCCCTTGAGAAATTTCTGGAATTTCTTTTCGTCCTTGTCTTCCCGTGGGTCTGCTTCCAGCAAATCTTCATACTCAGCTTCATTGAAAAGGTGCGCATTTGCAGTAAAAAGCACACTGCTTTTCAAACGGGCAACGGAACCAACCGCCAAAAAGCCCCTTCTTTGCAGAGGCTGGTAAACGGCATATTCCTTGTACATAAATTCTTCGTTGTCAAAAATTTTGCAAAATTGCCCCTCCTCAAACGCCGAATAAATCTCCGTAATGAGACGCATATCATCGCGGGAGATTTCTTTGCGCTTTTTACCGAGGGATTTTCGGAGAGGCTTCCACATATCAACGGCGTTAATAAGCTGTATTTTACCTCTGCGCTCTGCCCGCTTATTTTTCGAGAGGATAAAGGCGTAGATACCAATGCTTGTGTTGTAAAAAAGGTCTGTTGGCAAAGCGATAATAGCTTCTATCAAATCATTCTCCAACATATATCGCCGAATTTGGCTCTCTCCGCTGGTTGTATTTCCACTAAAAAGCGGTGAACCGTTGGAAATTATCGCCGCACGACCTTCCTTAGCCATCTTGCTGATAGCGTGTTGCATGAACAGCAATTGCATATCCCCAGAAGACGGAAGCCCTGCTGGAAATCGGCTATCCTCATTCTTCTCAACCTTTTTATGCTCGGCTTTTACAGCAGATTCCACACCATCGGCAGCATCTTTGCCCCCCCAAGCCTGTCCAAACGGCGGATTTGTTATAACAATCCTCATGGATTGGTCTTCAAAACAATCCGCTTTCATCGTATCTTGTAAACGGATGTTATCGGCATTTTCACCCTTGATTAGCATGTCCGCAAGGCAGATAGCATAAGATTCAGGGTTTATTTCTTGTCCAAAAAGGCGCACGTTGGCATCAGGATTCATACGAGTAATGAAATCGTGTGTTGTTGAAAGCATACCACCAGAGCCGCAGGCCATGTCCAGTACAGTCACCTCTCGCCCTTCGGTATAAAGGTCATCGCAACCTTCCGCTAAAATGATGTTTACAAGTAAGCGTATTACCTCGCGTGGGGTGTAGTGGTCACCAGCTTCGGCATTTTCAGAAAATTTGCGAATTATTTCTTCAAACATGTACCCCGCTTTTATGCCGTCAATGGTCGTAGGGTTCAGGTCGAGTTCGGAAAACTTGCGTACCACACCCAAGAGCCTGTGGTTTTTATCCATAAAATCAATTTGCTTCTCAAAGTCAAGATTGCGGATGATACTTTGGACATTCTGAGAAAAGCCCTCTATGTAACTCTTAAAACTGGTAACGATGTTGTCTGCATCGTTCAAGAGTTCAGCAAGGGTGTACTTACTTGTATTGTAAAATTTGAATCCAGAAATGTTCTCCAGTATTTGTGGCGGCAAATTGCGGTTGGCCTTAAAAGCATCAACAACAGCATCTTTTGTCTTTGCAAGGGCGCACTCAAAACGGCGTATGATTATCATCGGGATAATTACGTCCTTGTACTTGTCGGATTTATATGCTCCTCTTAGGCTGTTGGCAATCGAAAAGACAAGGTCTACTTCCTTGCTAACGTTGATGGACGTATCATCCATCATAACTTCGGTTATTCTCGTTTTAGCCATATTATAGGCCCCCATATTAGTAATCATTGATATCAATCCCCGCTTTCAGTAGCCGTTCGTAACGCTCGTTTGACATCACAACTACAAGCGGCTTTCCGTTTTTTAATACGAATGCGGTCTTGTCTTCATCTGCGACTGAAGTCAGTATCCGAGAGGACTGTCCTTTCAGAAATTCACCGATATTGTGATGCTCCATTGGTTCACGGGGCTTGTCTGCCATTCCAAGACCTCCTTTCCCGACGCTGACCTGATTAAGAGTTTAACACAAACCAATTACAATTACAACTACTTTTTAATAGGGATTTTAAATTGACCAACATGATATGACTGTGCGCTACATAGGGTGCGTGTCTTATAAAAATTTTTTCTCACGGCGTGAGAATTCACGAAGCGGAGTTTTGGGCTTTTATGCCTAATATCTCCGCTTATTTTTTTGCGCATCACACAGAACTGCCTAGTTTGCCACCTGCTATCCGAGCCACGCATCGTGCTTACAAATAATTTCCACGGCGTTACCGCGCCAGATGTGCCGCATTTGGTAGACCGCCAAAACACAGCATTACTTCGTGCCTTGGGCGCGGGATAGAAAAATTGCGCGAGCTATAAGGCTTCGCGCAATTTTTCTACTAGATTAGTTGTGACTTTGTACTTGTTTGCAATTTCTGGCACGGGAACATTTGATTTTAATAAATTGATAATTTCAAATACAACATCAAATGTTTCATTTCGGGTTTCTTCTTTGGCTTCCTTTGAAATGTACTGGTCAAGTATGGCAGTCATGGAATCATCTCCTCTATCGTCATATTCTTGTTTTTTGGTATGAGCGCAAGCTATTCTCACGGCTCGCTGGATTCTTGTAAATGCATTGCTATTTGTATCTACACTTGCGAAATCAGACTTATTGTCCTCGGTCATTATACCATGATGGAGGGTTGATAGGTAGGCGCGGAGTTCTTCGGTCGGGGCAGTTTTCCATTTTGCCGTGTTAACAGAAATTAAGGTTAATTGCTTCCCGTCATCATCGGTTTTAACCAAAGTTCCGCTTAATGAAGCCTTTTCAATGAGGGTGGCTTCGCCTTTGTCTTTGTAAACTACAATGGAAATAACAGGCTTTAATTTCTCCCACGAATCGCCCTTTTGAATGCCGTTTGCATAAATGAGAGCGGTGTAAAACACATGACGCTTGAACGGGAACT
>JGI24703J35330_11748154_pt1 | contig 11271 bp, 3 predicted proteins | sample TergutNt197P1_FD_35330 | JGI IMG/M metagenome (IMG submission 35330) | reverse complement strand
AATTTCCATGATGACCTCCATGATTACAATTTTTTCTATATTGTAACACATTCTCCTCCATTAGACAATGCTAAACTGAGTAAAATGCACTTTTTGCCAGGTAAGATGCATCGTTTGTTTTGTCATATTAAAAAACACCCGAATTGGGTGTCCTTTCAGTTTACCTAACTATCGCTATTTTACGAAAAATTCGACAACCAAATCATGAATTTCTCCATCACAAATCCGTTGCACGAAATTAACGAAAAAGTAAAATCCGCATCAATTTTATAATAAAACCAGACCTCAATCCTGATGCATCACATAATTAACCTGAATTCCGATATTTATCATCCACCCTAACAAAAATAACCATGTCAACAAAATAATTATAATCGAAAGCGTCCCATAAATCAAATGAAAGTTAGCCAAACGATCCACATAAAAAGTAAAAATCGTAGTCATTAAAATAAATCCCACTGTCGTAACTAAAACTCCTGGGAGTAGCTGTTTAACTGACTTTTTTTTATTGGGCGCTAGCTTAAAAAGTAAGAAGAAAAATGTGAAGCATAATAAAATCATGATCATAATTTCCACAACATTCAAAATTGCAGGTGGGAGTGTGCTAAAAAGGACGTGGGAAGTCGTGATGAAAAGTGTTGATACAGAGGCTACTGTTAATAGCAAAATGAAGGTTAAAATTGCGGCGATTCTATGTTTGTATGCGGGGACATCGAGGGTTTCGTCGTAGGTAATTAAGAAGGCTTTGAAGATTCCGTTGACCCCTTTTGAGATAGTTAATAAGAGTGTGATTGCGGTTACAACCAATAAAATTGGATGATTACTTAAATCAATTGAGGCTGTTTCAAGAAAATCACTCATAAAATCATAGACTTCCGCGGGTAAAAATCCAGCAATAATATCATCAAGCATCGACGTTTCGATTGACAAAAAAGCCAAAATTTGGAAAAATATAATCAACATCGGGATAAGTGCCATCATAAAATTAAATGCTAGAATTTCAGAAATCGACTGAATTTCCTTTTTCTTAAATTGTGCAAAAAGTGACCGTGCAAATGCCATCATTTAAAACCCTCCTTTTCATTTCCAGCGTATATTATACACCAAATTCGGACAAATTACTACTAGGAGTTGATAAAATTTGAAAAAAAACAAAAAAATCTTAACAAGTGCCGTCATCGCAGCCTTTTGTATTGTTGTAACAACCAAACTAGCAGTAGCCACCGACGTTAGCTGGGGAATCCCAAAAATCAAACCATCCGAAATTCAGCCCGATCCAGGGGCGATATATGAGGACATTATTAGAGAAAATGACGCATTTTATATCGGTGATAGCGATGAGGACATAGTATATTTAACTTTTGACTGCGGATACGAAAATGGTAACCTACCCATCATTTTGGACGCCTTAAAAGAAGCCCAAATTCCAGCACTATTTTTTTTAACAGGGCATTTTATGGAAAGTGAACCAGATCTCGTTTTGCGTATGGTTAATGAAGGTCATTTAGTCGGAAATCATACATATGACCATCCGAATTTAACGACTGTAACAAAAGATGAATTTATAAGCGAAATCACACGGGCGGAGGAAAAATTTTACGAAATTACAGGTCAAGAAATGGCGAAATATTTAAGGCCTCCAGAGGGGCGGTTTAATCAAGAAATGCTTGACTGGGCCGAAGAGTCAAATTACTATACCATCCTTTGGTCGCTGGCGTATGTCGACTGGCATGTTGATAAGCAAAAAGGAGCAAATCACGCACTAAAGGAAGTTATGTCAAGAATTCATCCAGGTGCGATAATTTTACTGCATTCAACATCAAGTGATAATGCATTAGCGATGAAAGATTTAATTAGTGAAACTATAAATGCCGGCTATGAATTTAGATCGATCGAGCATTTAGTCAAAGACGATTTCTTAGACGCCGAACTGCAATTTTAAGAAAAACAAAACCAAGCAGACACAAGGCTTTGGAATTACTCTTGTGCTACTTGGTTTTTATTTAATCTACCTTTGGTTAATTATTTTTTCCTCTTATTCCTCACCGCTGCAACAATTGCTCCTGTATTTACAACTGCAACACCTATAATTACTACATTTGAAGTAAACGTTCCAAGCTGTGGTAATCCCGGTCTATTAGTTGGTGCCGTTGTCGCATTCGTCGTTTGTGGTCGTGCAGTAGTTCCTGGAACTGTCGGCCTTGACGTTGGCGGTGGCGTCGGAGTTGGAGCAGGGCTTGCTGGTGGGCTTGATGGCACGGTAGGAATATTTACCACCGCAAAATCATCAGCGATTTCCACAGGATCATCTTCGAGATCTCCGCCAAATAAATATGCCCTATTATTAATATCACCTGATGTAACTCCTGGTGCAATGCTTGCTCTAAAAGTAATCACTACATCAACCTCAGCTGGTAATTCCTCAATCGTTACTAACAGCTCATACTGATTAGTTGCTGTGTTTCGACGAACTTCATACTCGTAATCAATGCTAGCAGGGTACACTGATAAATTAGTAACATTCACAAGTCTACCATTTGCTAAATTATCAACCACTAAATGCTCACCGAGCGCAACATCATTTGGATTACTCACAGTAATAACATACTCGATAACTTGCCCAGCAGCTACAGTAGTACTTTCTACATTTGCAACCTTCGTGAGCGCTGGTGAGACAAGCGGCGGAATGTTTACCGTTGCTGTATCACGGCCAATATCACCCTCGCGCTCGAATCCATCAAGAGAATCCTCATCAGGGGTAATTATCTCATTGCGATTTCCATCCTCATCCTCAGGTCCAAATAGATAAACACTATTAATAATATTGTTTTCTCCACTATCCCTCGTATCAAAGACAGCTTCCGCAATACGTGCCTCAAACGTAATAGCAACATCCGTCTCGGCTGGCAATACATCAAGAATAATTCGCAACTCATAAAGCTCAGTGATGGCATTTTGCACAATATCGTACTCAAAATCAACATGCGCTAAATACACATCAACACTTCTCACATCAACTAAACGCCCGTTTGCAAGATTATCTACAACTAAATAATCATACAGATTAAAATCATTAGGATTCGTGACGGTTAGTGTGTAAGAGATAAATTGACCACGGTTCACGATTGTTGCACAATTAGTACTATTACTTCTTGTGAAAAGATCAGCGAAGCGTGTGAATAAGCCTCTTGCTTCATCAGTTGGTGCAATTGGACACGCAGCTTTTGTGATAATTGGATTGTATTCAACCGCTACATCCTCGTAATCATCTGCAACCTCTGGACGAGTTCCATTAGCACCAGGTGGTCCAAAAATGAAGGCCGTATTGCGAACAACTTCCCCTTCTGAGGCAGGTAATGCCCTTGCCACGAAAGTAATTTCAGTTAATCCACTTACTAATTCGGCAAATTCTATTGTTAAAATTCCAATTCCAACAGTAGCATTCCTTGTAAACTCGTACTCCGCTTCGTAGCCATTAACTTCAACCGAGCCCGCGATAAATTCAAAGTATGTAATCGGTAATCGATCTTGCACAATAAAGTTAGAAATGGCAATATCATTTGGATTATAAACCGCAAGTGTGTAAATTACTTCATCACCTACGCGAATTCGTTCTTCATTTGCGACCTTTGTAAGTGTCGGGAATAATAATACTTCAACATCCGCATCATCGCTATCTAGCGACGGCCTGCCAATGCCGTCAATATTCGGACCGTATAGATAAGCAGTATTTAAGACCTCATCACCATCTGCGTTTAAATTAACAATAACATCAAATGTTATCACTAAATCACCTGGCTCAAGAGTTGCGATTAACACTTCTAAACGCCCTGTTTCAACATTAAACGTATACGTCCTAGACTCGCCATCAACTCTAAGCGATCCGCGAACTAAACTTACCATGGAAAGATCAAGATAATCGACAACTAAGTGATCAACTAGATCTTCCTCAAGCGGATTAGTTACCACTAACGTATACCTTAATCCACTACCAGGTAGCACAAGTGTGTAATCAACAGATTTGGCAATTAATGGCAGATCTGAAATTAACACTTCTTCATCGTCATAATCTAATCTATTTCTCGTACCATCATCTTCCTCATCATCAGCCGGAATATATGGACCGTATAGATAGGCAGTATTTGGAATTACCCCATCTTCTACCGCTTCATATAACGCATTAACAGTAAAAGTAATATCAGTATTTCCTGGTTGAAGGATTGCAATCTCAACACTTAAGCGACCTGTATCAGAATCAAAATCATAAACAGCAACCGCCCCATCAACACGAACACTTCCCGCTACAAATCTTACTAAATCAGTATCAAGAATATCCACAACTAAGAAATCATTAATCGGAATATCATTTGGATTATTTACTTGCAGCGTATAAACAATTGTCCCATGAACACTTACAGCACGCCTGTTCGCAGACTTTTCAAGCGTTGGTTGCTCTAAAATAACAACCTCCACATCATCAACATCTACCTCTTCACGATTAGTAGCAGCTGGATCATCATCCGTTGGATCAGGAATCTCCGGTCCATATAAAGACGCACTATTTAACACATCCATGCCTTCCGCTTCATCAATTACCACTACCTCAAACCTAATACGCGTGCGCCCTGGTGCAAGTTCATCAAGCACAACACTCAAGCGTCCTGTTACCGCATTAAACGTATAACTCACCGCATCACCATCAACGCGAACACTTCCCGCTACAAAACTCACCACATCAAGATCAAGATAATCAACAACTAAGAAATCACGTAAATATACATCCTCATTCGGATTAATAACATCAATCGTATACCTTAGCACATCACCAACCCATGCATGAGTCGCATCAACTGACTTCGTGAGCGTCGGATTTAATAACAATAAAACATCAGCATCATCATAATCGACCCTATTGCGACGCACATTTTCCTCATCATCAGCAAGCGGATCAGGAATTGGCGGGCCATAAATGAAGGCCGTATTTAAAATCTCACCACGAGCAACAGCCGCATTTAAAACAATAACATCAAACAAAACATTAGTATTTCCAGGATCAAGTTCTTCAAGCCAGATCTCTAAACGTCCTGTTTGGTAATCGAAAGTATATTCAATAAACTCCGAACCTATTCTAACACTTCCAGCAACAAACCTCACAAGTTCGGTATCAAGAATATCAACGAGCAAGAAATCATTAATAACATCATCCTCATTTGGATTATTAACCCTCAAGGTATAAGTCAAAACATCACCAACTTGAGCAACATCATCACTTACCCTTTTAGTTAGAGTAGGCAATTCAAGAGTGTCAATTCTAACATTTGAATAATTCCAGAAAATCCACGATCCTAGGAATCCTTGTCCATAATTACCATACAAATATGCAGTGTTTGGAATTTCTCCATATTCAAAAGCAGCAGGCAAGACGATAACTCTAAATGTAACTTCTGTTTCACCTGGTTCTAGAATATCTAAATCAACAGTTAATTCGCCATCTTCAACATCGAATTCATAATATTCTGTCAGCACACCATTAATTCTAACAGTCCCTGGTACAAATTCAACTAGGTCAGTACGCAATCTGTCTATTAATTGGTGTTCTTCCATATTGATGCTTAACGGATTTGTAATAATTAATGTATATGTTAATTCATCACCGACAAATGTTTGCTGACGATTCACACCTTTAGTTAACGATGGCGGTGCAGTTTCATGATACGTATTATTACTTCTTAAATTAGGATCTTCGCCATCAGCTTCTTCGATTACTGCCCAGTTTACAAACTCTGTTCTAGCTGTAATTTCAGTATCAACAAGAGTTGGAATGACGATTGTAAAACTATTATCCACTTCAAGTTCTAATATTTCCCAGGTAATAATATTCCCAGTTATATTATATGTCACACCTGTGATTTCTCCAATTGGCAATGGCGCATCATCATTAAAGAATCCTCTAATGAGATTTTCTCCAGAATTTTGGATAATTAAACCTTCTGGAATATCATCACTTGCGATAATATCTTCCACCACTTCAGTACCGTTATTTGTTATAACAATGCTATACTCTACAATCGATCCCATTAAAACTTCACGTGGCGTTTCTGCCGTTCCTGTTGTAGGATTGGAAATTTTCTCAATCGCTAAATTAAGCACAGTCGGTGTCAAAATTAATGCATCGTCTTCATCAATTAGATTACGATTCCCATCATCGCTTATCAAGCCTGGAATGTAGCGACCATATAAGTAAACCGTATTAATGATACTCAACTGTTCGTCTAAATCTTCAAACAATTCACTATCAAGCCTTGCTTCAAATGTAATAATTACGCTACTATTTGCTGGTAATGCATAGAATAACACGTGTAACTCATCAAAGTCGGTAACAACATTTCGCACAACAGAGTACTCGTACTCAATGTCTACAATAACTCCGCCACCTACTTCGTCATAAGCCGCAATTTCTTCGCCAAAATCATCTTCTTCATCACCATTTCCATAACCATTACCACCACCGTTGTAATAGCCATTTTCGTAATCATCATCGTCGTCATCAACAGTATGTGTCCAAACTGCTACTTCAACATTCCTTACTCCTGTTAACATGCCATTCGCTAAGTTATCAATGACTAAATGATCATATATGTCAAAAGGATTCACGTTCGTCACGGTTAATGTGTATCTGATGTATTGCCCTTCTATAACTATAATGCTTGGGCAAACAGCTGGATCATCACCATTTTCATCTCCAGTTCCACCATTGCCATTGCCATTACCATTTCCGTTGTAATAGCCGTTTTCATATTCACCATCGCCGTTTAATAGTCTGTTAATCCACGTTGTTAGGTCAATAATTTCCATTTCAATCGGACATGCGTCTTTTGTTATAGTTGGCGCAATAACGTCACGTGGTTCAGCTTCGTGGTATGTAATTTCGCTATAGAATCCTTCTTCGCCACGTTCATGTTCACGACCATTAATTTCTGTAATGAATGCCTGGTTCACAAATGTTGTTGCCTCAGTTAGGTTAACGTCGATTCTTGTTGGTACGACCAGTGTGAATGTTTCTCCAGGTGCAAGTGAGGAAATTCTCCACTCAATTGTTCTTCCTGTTAGAGTCGCTGTTACACGGTGTGATAATTCTGATAGTGGTTGTGATTCTGCTGATACACCGTCATATGAGAAGTATCCTTGTAGATTATTCATGTTGAAATTTAAGTTTGTTGGGATGGTGTCTTCCACTACAATATTTCTTACATTAAATCGCTCTTCTTCATTTGTTACAGAAATGCGGTAATAAATCCACTCTCCCGCTACCATCTGTGTCGGTGCGCTTGCTGTTCCGCTAACTGGTGTTGAAACTTTTTGGATTGTTAGTTCTGGATCAGGGAGTTCGATTGTTGTGACTTGCGAATAAGCAGGACTTCTATTATCACTTGGCCCACCGCCAACAGGATGTAAAGATGCACTAAACGATGCTCGGTTATGGGCAAGCGGTCCATCTACTGGCTCAACTGGTGCGCGCATGTGAATGTTAACTACGATAGAACTATTCGGCGCAATTTCAAAGATTCCACCAGTAGTATCGTAAGTCAAATCAATAGCAACAGCTGTTACAAGATCTAAATTCGCAGGTGGCGTAGTTGACCAAATCGCAGTATTAGAAAGGTCCGCATAAACAGCTGGATTTCCTACTGGATTAACACCTTGTAACGTTGAATAATAAATTACTGGTGCAATTCCTCTACTAATTGGTTGTGACACGTCTATACTTTCAAAAAATCCTTTCCAGTAAGGAACGGCACCATCGTGGGCAATTTCTAACACATCAAATATTATTAAATTGGTTGTATAAGCTGAATCGAAATTTTGGAATCTTAAGCGGTAATGATAATTTTCACCTGGGAAGGTTCTGGTATGCATACTGTATTGTGCATCTCCAGTAGCGCGGATCATTTTTGAGAAACCAGCGTTTGTTGCAACGTTAACTGGAACGGTTGTATCATTTTGCATATAGAGCGTATTACGCTCTCCTTCAGGAGTAGCACCCGGCGCTAAGTTGCTCATTAACTCTCGCTCTCTAATCACAAAACTTCCGTGATCACTGGCATCGTCTGCCCATGCGGGAAGGTTAGTTGTGCTTGTTCCTGTTAAAGCAGATCCCCTTAGTGCTCCATCCCTTGCTTGGAATGCTGCCACGTTACGCAGATTATTACCATGGTCTACAATAGACTCCCACGGATAAAACACATCAAACACAACCCTGAAACCAGTTCCAACTCTTGATGCGAGCGCAGTCACACCCGTTACACTTGGAAATGCTCCAGCATTAAATTCTGCTGTTGTTTCTACATGAATTTCAATGAGAGTTTGACCACTCCCACGATAGTTTTCATGAGTATACAAACGGTGAGGTATAATTCCTAACATGTCTCGAGCCACTACAGAATCAGGGTCGAGTATTGATCCCACAGGTAGTAAGTCAAAAAACACTCCTTCTCTAATTTCAATATCAAGCAATCTTAAAAGTGCAGTTTGTTCTGCTTGCACAGTAACACCAGAAGCTTGAGTACGAGCATCTAGCATGAAAGAAATCACTTGTCTTCCGTGGCTTGCATCTGTGACTGCGCTAGATGTGCGTTTAATAGCAGCATTAACAATATTAGGTCTTGTCAATGTTAAATGAGCGTGGTTACGAAGAACATATCTACCATAAGTTGCTTGGTCACGTGCTCGCAAAACATCAGCCAAACTCCCTGACCATGCATCTGTATCAACTTCAATAATATCGTAAAGCCTTTCTGGATCATCGTAATGGAACACTTGTAAATTGGCAAAATTGTGAACTTGAACCGTTGTTCGATCAGCTACAATTTCTCTTACATGGTCTGTTGCGAACAACTCAAAACCAAACACCATATCAAATTCCACCCAATAACGTCCATTGTCATGAACTGCCATAATATGCTGGGCATGACTCCCAGCTGGGATAGTAAAACTTGGACTACCAATTCCAGTTCCAGGATTAAACGTATTAAAATGAACCCACTCTGTACTTCCAAGAGGCAAGTAATAAAGTCGTATCGGAGATCTTTGATTATTTGCTAGACGGTTTACCCCTACAATTACATCGTTTCGGTGAATAGGAACATACTCTACAAAATTATCAAACCATACAGTTGTGAATCGATAATCTTCTGGATTTAATTCATGAAACACTCCGTCAGCTAGAAGGTACATGAAATCGTCAATCACTTGAGTTCTAAATGGTTCCGTTCCACCATTTGTTATGGCATATGCACCAGAGGTGATTCGAACAGTTCCAGCACTACCAAAAACACGGCTTGCTCCTTCAACATCAAATAATGGTAAGATATTGAATGTTCCACCCATAGTTTTACCAATTCCAAACACTCCTTCAACTTCAAATCCAATGTCATTAATCGTAACAGGAGTGCATATTTCATGGCGATAAACATGGTTGATTCCTTCTAAGCTTTCCATCACTAACAACTCGTCCATTGTAGGACCAGCGTCCATTCCACGAACCGTCCACTCCACGCAGTTAGTCACAACTTGATCTGGTTCTCCCGTTCTTGGATAAGCTACAATCACACTTGTCCACCTAACACGGTTAGCCGCTGTGGAGCCTGTGGTGCTATTTATATCTGCTACTCCACCATTACCTGTACTAATCCCTGCTCGTGACCAGTTAGTTAAAGGGCTATTTGTGTTAAATTGAGCAGTGTTTCCTCTTGTCCAAGAAGTGATTGGAATGTTGGTATCACGCAAGTTTCTAGAAGGACTCCAAGCCACGATTTCTCCATTGTCTTGTGGACGCTCAATGAGTCTTGTGTGAAATGGTTGGGTGGTTGTGGTTGGATGCCCAATATTAATGTCGTACACAACGAAAACATAATTTTCGTCATTAACTGGTGGCGCTCCCCACACGCTTTGCCAAAATAAATAAGGCGTCCCACGTACCAATTTTTGTGGAGTGTTAAGTGTTAATCGATTGTTAAACTCCAGCGTTAAATCATCGTTTCGCTCAACCCTTGCACGCTCACCAAAATACTCCACAATAATCGGAATGGTAGTAGCGAACCCATCAGGTACGTTAGAAGGTCTGTATCTAAAAGGAATATCAAACTGAAAAGGCTCTGTAGACGTTACATCTCTGTGATTTCTTAAAACAATATAACTACCTTCCAAGACAAAATGGAATCCCAAGCCTGCTAAATCTGCTGCTGGTGAGTTAGGCATTTGCATCATCGATAAATAGAATTCCCCGTGAGGCACTCCATCCCGTCTTTCCATTAAATTGCTCGGTATGCGAATCTCAACTTCTCCAGGACCATACACCCGAACTTCTCCTGGTGTACTCGGCCTAAAGAACACACGCATCGTATGCCCGTGCCATCCTGTATTAGGAGGATCTAATTGCAAATGAGGGTTTTCGTTATTCCCCAACCAAAAAGCACGCAAAGTATCATCATCACCCGTGAAATAAACGATTCCGTCTTCATCCTCACAGTCCTCATCATAATAATAATCGCATTCTTCGTCTAACTCTTCATCTTCATAATAATATTCGTCATCACCATCATCATCGTAATCATAGTAATGCGAATCATCAACTAGAAGAGAGTCCTCATCATCGAAGCCCCAATCCCAATAATCACCAGCTTCATCCTCAGGTAAAACAGGATCATCCTCAGGCTCCAAATCCCCCAAATCAAAATCTGGCTCTGGATCAGGAATAACAGGAGGCTCAAAATCTATTTCTTCCTCTAACCACCCTTCATTATCAACGGATTCATACCCGTATCCAATTTCGCTATAAAGTCCTCCCTCAAAAAGAGACTCTTCATCATCAGCGCCGCGCGTAATCTCATAAGTAGCCCCATTATAAAGCCACTCCGTGATTAAAGCGTTTATAGGAATCGCTGCAAAAACAATCAAAGCAGCAAACATAAAAATTGCCAACTTCTTCAAATTGTCATTCAACCATTTCTTCATTGTTTCATCACTCCTTGTCAATTTTTTACCCACAATGCATAAAACTCCATACACATTTTATCATCCTAGAACATTCTAGCATACAAGAATTATAACACAAAATAGGACTAAATTTCAACAATTTGCAAGAAATTTCGGCATTAATTTCAGATCAAAGCGTTTTTTGTTCCTTTTGGATACCATTTGTTGCCATTTTTTGTTTTAAGAGATCAGTTTACAATTGTAAACGTAATGTTGACTCTTTATGAATGTCAAAAT
>JGI24703J35330_11748155_pt1 | contig 11287 bp, 9 predicted proteins | sample TergutNt197P1_FD_35330 | JGI IMG/M metagenome (IMG submission 35330) | reverse complement strand
CCGTCGTCTACACCGGCACGCACGACAATAACACAACACGCGGCTGGTACGCCGAGTCACCCGAGGATGTACGCGACTACATGCGCCGCGCCCTAAGCATCAGCGGCAACGATGTCGCAATGGATTTAATCCGCTTCGCAATGTCCACAAACGCACTGTATGCCATTTTCCCAATTCAAGACGTGTTAAATCTCGGCTCGCTTGATCGCATGAACTGTCCCGGCCTCGCGCAGGGCTGGTGGAAATTCCGCTACACCGCCGACATGCTTACGGATAATCATGCTGCCGGGCTGGCTTATTTGGTAGGGCTGTATAACAGAGAGTAGTATCGAGAAAAAGCCTGCAATCATGATGATTGCAGGCTTTTTTATAGCCCGGGAAACTGCATCCGGCTTCGAGACGTAATGTCGCCTTCCGACAGATGTCCACGGTGCCCAATGCACGCTTGGCGTGCTATGCCGTCATTTTTCTGCATATATTTAACCATCAATTTTTGCTGGGACGGCAATGCGTGGCCGAGTTTTTTGAACTTAACGGCATTACATATAAGATGAAGAACGAATCCGAAAAAATCACCCTCCAAAGGTACAACGAACAACATAAAATGAACATTATCCTCCACCTGCCAAAGGGAAAACAGAAAAAAAGAATAGAAGAGGAAATTATTCAAATTCTTTCAAATCAATACATTTCAAGGCACACCCAAGAAGGGACACCGGAGGGGGGGTAGTAATGAAGTGGCAAAGATAACGAAGGTTGCGTGCCTCTACCGCGTTTCCACAAAGAAGCAAGTGGAGGAAAATGACATTCCCATGCAAAAAAACGCTTGCCATACATTTATTGATTCCATGCCGGGATGGGTTTTGGCAAAGGAGTTTTATGAAAAAGGCGTTTCCGGGTATCACAAATCCGCAAAACAAAGGGATATTTTGCAACAAGTCCGCTCGGCTGCCGAAGACCGGCTTTTTGATGTTTTACTTGTGTTCATGTTCGACCGATTGGGAAGGCGTGAAGATGAGACGCCCTTTATTGTCGAGTGGTTTGTGGGGCAAGGGATAGAAGTTTGGAGCGTTAAAGAAGGACAACAACGCTTTGAAAACAGAGCCGACAAGTTAATAAACTACATACGGTTTTGGCAATCCGGCGGCGAGAGTGAAAAAACATCCATGCGTGTAAAAGAAAAGCACAAGCAAATGGTTGAGGAAGGAATATACAGGGGCGGCGCGCCTCCATACGGATATAATTTGACAGACTCCGAAAACAGAAATCAAAAAGGTTACAGGCTTAAAGAAATCGTCATTGACGAAAAGGAAAGCGCGGCTGTGAAACTCATGTTCAAGCTCGTTTGTGAAAAAGGCTACGGCGGTCAAAGGGTCGCAAATTATCTGAATGAAAGAGAAATAAAAACAAAACAGGGCAATTATTGGACAGCTTGCTCTGTTTTGACCTTGATGAAAAATCCAATTTACAAAGGATACTATGTATCGGGTAAGAGGCCGTCCACCCGCGGCGAAAGCAAGCGCGTATCTCCCGAACACTGGATTTATTCAAACGAGCTGCCTAATCTGATAATTGTTGATAAACAAACGTGGGATACCGCAGAAGCAATAAGGGATTCGCGAACAGCTAACACACGCGAATATCCTAAAACAACCACAGGGCAATTGCTTTTTGTGAGTTTGGCAAAATGCGGCTCTTGCGGCGCAAATATGGGTTCGCGATACGCTATAAAAAAATGGTTGCGAAAAACGGACAACACGGAAGTCCGGTATCTCCAGCCAAAATATATCTGCCACGGGAGAAAAGCAAGCGTTCCATGCCTCGGGCAACAATCATTCAGCCAAAGAAAGGTTGACCCTGTGATACTTGAAGAAGTTTATACATATTTAGACACATTGCAAGCGGTTGACCTATCCTCAAAAATTGATGAAACGCACGCAAAAATACAACAGGATACCGAAAGAGACATGAAAGAAATAAAATCACAAACCGCAAAGGCTGAAAAGGAGCTGGGCATATTGAACGATGAAATTGTAAAAACGCTTACAGGCGAAAGCAGTTTTACCTCAAAACAACTTTACACAATCATCACAAGAAAAGAGGACGAGTTAGAAAAATTAAAGCAAACCGAAAAAAATCTGGCCAAAGCTCTTGTCCGATTAAAAGAGGCAAGCACCCCTGCCAAGAGGCAAATGATTGCAAATTGGCGAAACGAGCTTGAATTATCCAAACCGGATGTACAAAAAATGTTTTTGGCTAAACTCATAAAATCGGCAGAACTTTCAAAGGATAAAATCGATGTGCATTTTCGATTTGATTTGTATGATTAAACGTGTTGCGTGTCTTTATCGTGTAAGCACGAAAAACCAATTGATTAACGACGACATTCCCATGCAAATAAAAGCCTGCGCGAACTTTATCAAAAAACAAAGGACATGGAAGCTGGAAAAGGAGTACATTGAAAAAGGGGTTTCGGGTTTTCATAAATCCGCAGCCGAGCGGGACGCACTGGTACAACTGAAAAAAGATGCCGCCGCCGGAAGGTTTGACGTTTTGCTGGTATTCATGTTTGACCGCTTGGGCAGACGCGAAGATGAAACGCCGTTTATTGTACACTGGCTTGTGAACCAAGGTGTCGAGGTGTGGAGCGTGAACGAGGGGCAACAGTGCTTCGACAGCCACACCGACAAACTCCTAAATTACATACGATACTGGCAATCCGGCGGCGAAAGCGAGCACAACTCCATGCGTGTTGCAGAAAAGCATAAGCAATTGGTTATGGACGGAAAGTTTCGCGGAGGCGTCAGTCCCTACGGGTACAGGCTTGAAAATTCGGGAGAGTATAACAAAAGAGGGCATGAACGAAAAAAACTTGCCATTTACGAGCCGGAGGCGATGATTGTCAGAAGAATTTATCAAATGTCCTCCGATGTGAATATGGGCAGCTACAAAGTTGCAAAAATTCTCAACGGCGAAAACATACAAACCCGGCATAAGAAAAAATGGACGGTACCAACGATTGTACGAATGCTGAGAAACCCGGTGTACAAGGGCGATTATGTAGCCGGCAAAACAAGAAGGAAGCGCGTGGATGATTTGATCATCGTTCCCGAAGATATATGGGAACAAGTTAATGCAAACATAGACCGACGTGATACAAGAACCAACACGATCGATAAAAGCGGCTTCTTGTTACAAAACATTGCCTATTGCGGATATTGCAAAGCCAAAATGCACCCGCGAATTTGTCGCGCCAAGCGACGTCTGAAAGGCACAAACGAGGTCGCGGTATACAGCTCAAAATACTACGTCTGCCCAAAAAATGCTCGGCAGGGCGACTGTAGCGGACGTATCCAATACGGCTTAAAAAAAATCGAAGCGGCCGTATTGGATGAGATACACCTGAATAATCCAATAAAAACCCGACCGGCAGCATATAAATCAAATCAGGAAAAAGAACAGTTTTGGAAACTGAAGCGTATTGAACAAAAAATAACCTCTTTGCAAAAAGAGGCCGCTCGGCTGGAAAATGAAGTACTGAAATGCCTGATGGGTGAATCTGTGTTTACGGAGGAACAACTTTTGCAAACAATGAACGAAAATGCCAAATTTCTGTCCGAATTAGAAAAAGAAAAAGATTCCATCGTTGCCCGGGCGGCTGTCGCTGCCGACCGAATGGATGGGATTGCCGAAATGCAAAAAGAGCTAATAAGCATGATAGTCGAGCGTGTTTACATTTTTCGCGAAACGCTGGATATCGAATTAAAATTCAACCCCTATGATATAGGCGACCTCCGAAAATCCTAAATTTACAGTCGCAAAACCATGCGGCACGGGGGCGCACCACCGGCTTGTGCTGTGGGGGGCAAAGCCCTGTGTGGGGCTTTGCGGACTTGCTTTTTCAGATGAACCGATTTGGTTTGCCCGGTTGCCTTCAGCCGAACTTTAACATTAAGAATATTCGGCACTTCCGTTTTGTGAATTTCAATCCGCTCGATAAGCGCGTCAATAATCGAATTATTAAAACCGTTGACGAAATCCAATTCGCCATGTAAAACCTTGCGAATTTCGTCCATTGCCTTTGTGAGATTTTTGCCCTTCTCGGCATCTTCATGGATTTTTGAAATTTTGCGGTTGATTTCCGCAATTTCAGCATTGAACCCGTTATTGCGCTCCTCAAATTCTTCATCGGAAATTCGACCGTCTATGTTCAAATTTAACAGGCGATCTTTTTTCTTTTTCAGCGCGTCGATTTGTGCCACAAGTTTTTTTATTTTTTCGTCGGGTTTTGATGCGCCGGCGACATTGGAGTAAATTTTGACGAGCGTTTCTATGATGTTATCTTGTACATACGGCGCGTAAATTTCGCGGACAATCGCATCGATTTCCGTTTCGTAAATTACGGGGAGGTTGCACTCGTTTTTGCGCTTGCACTTCCAAATTTCTTTGTTGCCCGACGGATATTTGTACATGTCGCGGTTAAGCGGCCGACCATGTTCGCCGCAATAAATTTTTCCGCTGTAGGTGTATTTATTTTGATAGCTTGTTTTGTCGGCGGACGATTGCTTTCGGCTTCGCTCCGCAAGAATTTCGTTTGCCTTTTTCCATATTTCCTCGGTTACAATCGGGGGACAAGCGTTTTCGTCTTTGTACATAAGCCATTCCGACCTGTCTTTTTTGATTCGCGTATCAACGCGATAGTCGATTTTGTGGGTCTTGTTTCCACAGTAATAGCCTTTGTATTTGGGATTTATCAGAATCCGCTTGATTGTTGACATTGTGAGAGGGTTGCCATTTCGGTTGTTTATGCCCTCTTTGCTCAACCTCAGGCTTATGGTTCGTATGCCAATGTTTTCGGTCGCATATAGCGAGAAAATTTTTCGCACAACCTCGGCTTCCTCCTCGATAATTACAAGCTTGCCGTCTTGCTTTTCATAACCCCAAATATTATTGCTTCCGTGAACAACGCCCTTAGCAATCGAGCGTTGCATACCGAAGTTTACGCGCTCGGATAATTTTCGAACTTCGTCCTGCGCGATACTCGACATAATTGTAAGTCGAAGCTCCGCGTCAGGAAAAAGGGTATTTATATTGTCGGATTGGAAAAGAACGCCCACGCCGACGCTTAGAAGCTCTTGCGTATATTTTATGCTGTCGAGTGTGTTGCGCGAAAAGCGAGAAATTTCTTTTGTAACGATAAAATCAAATTTATTTTCCCGCGCATCCTCAATCATTTGCAAAAAAGACTCGCGCTTTGCGACAGACGTTCCGCTCTGCGCCTCGTCGATATAGCCATCAACAAACGTCCACTCCGCGACGTTGTTGATAAAATCAAAGTAGTAGCCGATTTGATTTGCAAGTGAATTTGCCTGCTCGTCCGACCCTGTAGAAACACGCGCATAGTATGTAACCCTGAGAGGTAAATCGAAAACCGTTTTTCCTGAAGCAAGTGCCGTTCGCATCTCGTAAATATTCATCGAGATTCTCCGATTTCATTTTTTGCTTTTGGCAATTTTGCTTCCTTTAATATCAGCTCAACAGCATCAGCACACATTTTGTCACTCAAATACCCTTTGCGGTGCAATTGCTGTGTCATGTATATTTTTATCTCCGTTTGAACGGCGTTAGAAACGTCTGCATCCGGTGTGGCCATTCTGCCCCTCCTCCTGATTTAGGCGACCTCTAAAAACCCTAAATTCGCATATGTCGACACAGCTCATTAAGGGTTTTTGGCGGTCGCCTTAGATGCATTTTTCGATCGTTTCAAGATATGCACAGCTATTTGTCTATGTTACTCCCTTATGTTCGCCGTTGAAAATTTAGTCCATTATTTCAGCAGTTTCAGCATATGCAAAATACAGCCATATAAATTCTCCATCTTGACAATACTAAAACTATGTAGCAAACTACTACATATAAAGGTGGTGCTTCCTGTGAAAAAGAACGACACAGCTTTGAATATGCTTTTGCCAAATAAATTGTATGCCGATGCCAAGAGTGCAGCCGAAAGCAGAAACATCCCTATGGCGGCACTTGTACGCATGGCTTTAACTGAATGGCTTGCTGAAAACACTGAACAGGCTGATGATGTAGATATCGATGAAATCTTTACCTCTATACCGGGTAAAGAAGTGAAGAGTGGGTGATTTGATGTCTGATAAACTGCAAATAATATTTACCTATAAGATTGGCAGTAACGAGTTTTACGGTTGCCGCAATCCAAATGCTCCCGATATGGTTAAGCATGTCGAGCATAATGAGTTAGTAAACTTGCTACGTTCAACACCGAAAAATACGTTTAACGTCAAATTAGCCGGAGATGCCATAATACCGCTTGATGGTATTTCAATCGAACGGCTCAATTTTGGCGAGTTTATAATTGGCGAAGACTTGTCTGTATTATGTGCAGACTTCATAGACATGAAACATCGTGATGCTTATTACGAAGCTGAGGAATTTGTTACACGCAAAGATACTGTACGGCTTATCGGGTTAATCTATGGAATGAGGAGCACGGGCAAAACCGTTATCTTAAAACAACTTGCAGGACGGTCGGATTTTGTTAGTGAATCCGCATATCTCACCCTTAACTACGACGAATACAGCATTAACGATGTCTACACATGGATGAAGAACCTGCAAAGAATCGGCATTAAATATTTTTATGTTGACGAAATAACTTGGGCTGATGGCTTTGCTGACCGCGCAATGGGGTTTGCGGATAAATTCGCTTCACATTCGTCTGTTCGGATTATACTGTCGGGTACGGATTCGTTGGCTTTTACATTTGCCAAGCAATCATCACTTCATGGTAGGTATATGCAATTCAGCACAACACGCATGAGTTACCCGGAATACCGCAGAATTACTAATGGCGATATTCTTGATTATTTACGCAGCGGCGGTGTTTTCTGGAGAAATGAAAGACCTAATGCCGAGGAGTTGGAGGATTATCTACATTCAAGTGTGGTACGTAACTTCCTAAACTCAATAAATGCCACAAACAGAAAAGTTTTGATTGGCGAAGATATACGCTATTTGGAAGAACGAGAGCTTTATGCCATTTGTTATGCTATCTGCGAAAGCGTGGCACTGTCGTATGTAAAAGGTCATGCCGCATATGTTTGGGATGAGCCGATGCTTAAAATTGTTGATTCGGCATTACGCAGATGCGGTGTGTCTATCCCCCATGCCGATAAAGCTGAAATCCGCAAATATGCTCCTATATTCTCATCCGAAACAACGAAATTTGATGCGTCCAAAGTGGATGCTGTGATTGAGCTGATGCTCCAAATAGGGTTCTTGTGGAAGGTTGATGTCAAAACAGATAGAGGAATGCAGACAAGGCTTGTGTTTGCTCAAACCGGCGTAGCTCGTTCATTTGCCTTGCTTGCAATGCAAACCGTTATTAACAGCGGTGTATTGAAGGAATCAGAAACTAAAATTTTAGATGGCATCGAGGCGGCAGCGGAAGGCAGTATGCTTGAATTGGCCTGCTTAATTACATTTGCCAAGCGAATTGAAAAATTAACTGAAGCCGATATTTTTTTATCGCATTATAGGATATATACGGGTGAGCATGAAGTCGATATTGTGGTACATGACAGGCGTGCAAGCACCCTCTATTTATACGAAGTAAAACGCAGCGCAAACGCTGATGCTGCCCATGCACGCCATATCGCAGACAACGAATTCATCAAATTCTTGAAAATGGAATATGGCGTTTCGACAGTCAAACGTGCGGTTTTATATCGTGGTGACGATACAGAAATTCCGCAATATGGTGCGGAGATACCGTATTACAATGTTGGTGGATTCTTGCTGAGAGTGGAAAATGGAGATATGTTTTAATTTTTTAGTTTGGAAGACCCCTACCGCAAATATTTTGAAAATAACAAAGCTAACGAGAGCAGTATAAGACTACATATCCTTCTTTTTTTTCGAGAACTCACAAAAATCAAAAATAAACCGATATATGTTTTCATTGTTAAAAACATATGGCGGTTTTTATGTTCGCCGTTGAAAACTTAGTCCATTATTTCAGCAGTTTCCTTCTCCAAAATATCCTTGACGAGACAGCGTGTGAAAATTAAAAAACCACGGCAAACAAAACGCGGTACACCTCGGATGGGCTTCAGCCGACCGCTTTTTGCCTGTCGTGGTTTATTTTTTTGTTTTTGAGCAATGAAAAAAAATTCGGACGTCCGAATCGGAGATTTGCCCCAAGCACCTTCGCGCGAATGAATTCATTGTGCAGGGAAGCGGGCATTTTATTTTCGATTGTAAGGTTTCGGTGAATAACTTTTATTTCTATTTATGAGCATCAGAATGATTCTGTAAAAATTTGTTTTTAACCGCTTTTTACGAAATTTTGACCGATTATGACAAAATTCACTCCGGCAAATTTTTTTATGTTAAAATCTTATTAAGGATTTCTGCGTTTAGGGGGTGAGTCCGTTGGAAGGGAAATTGACGAAGACCTTAGCCGTGTGGCTGTCGGGCAAGCTGAACCGATACACCCGAAAAGAGGGCGTGGAGCTTACCAAAATGAACCTCGGCATGGAAGTCTTCCTTATAAATGTTTTTAAATTGACGGTTATGTATGTGTTGGCGGCGATTTTGGGTGTGTTGGGCTTGACGTTCGCAACCCATGTCGCGTTTGTTGCCGTTAAGAGATATTCATTCGGGCTTCACGCGCTTAACAGCACGGTGTGTACATTATCCGGATGCGCTATGTTCGTTTTTATTCCATGGTTGCTTTCCGGCGCGGGCATAGGGAACATAAGCGTTGCGATAATTTTCACAGGCGTAATTCTGTCTTTGGGATTTTTTGCGCCGGCTGACACCAAAGCGAAACCGTTGTTTGGAGCAGAAAATCGAAAGCGAATGAAAATTAGAGCTATTGCCTGCGGCGTTATGGTCTTGATTGCAACACTTTTAATTCCGAACGAAACCGTAAAACTTATGTTGACTTTAGGGGCGATGTACCAAAGCGTGTCCATTCTGCCCTTAACGTATAAAATTCTAAAAAGGAGCGAGAAGAATTATGAAAAACATGAGCGAAAAAACGAGCTTGTTGGAGAGAGTAGCAGTTAGTGCGGGAAACAAACTTGCGGAAATTCCCATTGACCCGATGCAGTGTTGGGCTTTCATATTTAATGAACCCGAATTGCCGGATGAGGTTATTGCCGAAATGGTTAATGTAAATTAAAAATAGCGATTTACGAATTAGGGGACGTGGAATTTCCATGTCCTTTTTGTTTGCAAAATTAGTTTCATTTTTGCCTCCTTTTCGATAATAATTTGACCGAATCAAATTTTATCATCTACAAGGAGCGGCATTATTTGTATTTTATTGACACGTTTCGAGTTAGATCGTAATATACATTTGCGTCGTAAACGTATATCGTTTGCGACCTGAGTTTGTTAAAATAGTCGAAATTCAGTAAAAAATGCGGGCTTTTTTTAAAGGCGTGTGTGAAATGGCATTATTTATTCCGTTGGCGTTATTGATGGAAGCAGTTACTATGTACGTAATTTTCGTCAATGTTTGCAGACTTGCTTTCAAAAAAATCGAAGCGGTGATAATCATTTCGGCAATGGCAATTTCTATTTTTGTCATCATTGCTTCAATATCGAAGTTGCCTCTTCCTGCTGCGATGTCGCTTGCTTCCGTGACAGCTAACGCTTTTTGCACAATAATTATGATTCTCGCCGCTCACAAAAAAACAAAAATATTTTCGGTCAGCATATTCTACGCCATCTTTACAAACATCATCACTATTTTTTCCGCATCTTTATCAAGCGCAGTCTATGATTTTGTGTTTAACAGGCTTTACGATTATTTTGAGCGAGTGCTTGTACAGTACGATTGGATTTTTTACATACCTTATATTATTACGATGCTTGTCTTTGCGTTCATTGTGTCTCGCTTTGTTGGCAAAATGTACCATGCGAAAGTCGCGGAGCTTGATAATTCGACAAAAAAATCTATAGGAGCATTTCTTGCCGTCAGTTCCGGAATAACGCTGTTGCCGATTTGGGCGTTCGCATTTTTTTGGGAATACATATTTATTGAGCCAATTTCGCCGATTATAAACGCAATTTCTTTCTCGATATTTTTCGCATTGCTCGGTTTCGCTCTAATCGCATTCACCAACAACGTGCGAAAAGAAGCCGACTTGCGCATCAAAGAAGAATCGCTGAAAAACATGCAGGTATATACGCGCAATATCGAAAATATGGCGGCAGAAACACGAAATTTCCGGCATGACCACAGCAATTTTATTTTGTGTTTCAAGGGTTATGTCGCGGAGGAGGACTGGGAAGGGCTACGCATTTTTCTCGAACAATATTCAGCGAAATTTAAAGAAGAAACCGCAGGCATGGCAATCCGCCGCCTGGACACTCTTATAAATGTAATAACTCCCGCCCTCAAAGGGCTTTACACAGCGAAAATTCAATACGCGCAACAATTACAAATCGACGTGCATATAAACGTACCGCATAAAATCGACGAAATCGCCAAAGAAAATTTGGTGGATTTATGCCGAATTGTCGGCATTTTTCTCGACAACGCTATCGAGGCTTGCATGGACACTCCGGGGGCGAAGTTAGGCCTCGGCATTGCATGTGTCTCGCAAGACGTTATTTTTATCTTTGAAAATACATGCGACGAACCGCCGACCGAGTTGAAGAAGGTTTTTGAAAGGGGCTACAGCACTAAAGGCGACGGACGCGGAGCAGGACTTCATATCGTGTCGCAGATTTTGAAAAAGAACAAAAACTTCACCTTGAAAACGACAATCGAAGATAAAAAATTTGTGCAAGTTCTGACCATAAAAACATAGGCGGAGGTATTCTATGCTCAAAGTTTTTATTTGTGAGGACAATGCGCGACAGCTTTTGAGCCTCACAAATTTGGTAGATTTCTGCATTAAATCAAACGCATACAACGCGTCCATAGCCATGAGTACCCAATTTCCCGACGAAATTATTGCGGTCATGCCGCAACAAAATACGACCGGGCTTTATTTTCTTGACATTGATTTGGGCTGTGATATTGACGCATATAAACTTTCCGCAATAATTCGCGAACACGACTCTCGCGCATTTATTGTGATTGTCACAAGCGACGAGAATGCCCACGCGACAGTTTTAAAGCACACGGTCGAACCGATGGATTACATCGTTAAAAATTCCCCCGATTATGAAGCGCGCATCAAGACCTGCATCAAAGTCGCGTACAAAAGGCACATCGCAAATAGCACCGTCACCGGTGTGGAAT
>JGI24703J35330_11748156_pt1 | contig 11294 bp, 13 predicted proteins | sample TergutNt197P1_FD_35330 | JGI IMG/M metagenome (IMG submission 35330) | reverse complement strand
GCCTTACGTGCCTTTGGGCACGCGCGGTTTTTACTTCCTTGCATTTGTACAAAAATCCCACGCCCAAATCATCAATTTATTGTTTGACAATTCCTTAGTTCCAAATTTTCTACATGATAACATACGCAAGGTATGAAATATTGTCTGTGCTGAAATGAATTAAAGGCCGCTTTGCTTTTTATTAGCAAGGCGGCCTTTTTTTTTACCAATTCATCCAAAGTCTACGGCGTGGAATATGTCGATGAAAGCGATAATACATGGGGTGGTATCGGAAGCGGAAATCTTCTTCTTCCGGCTCAACAAATGGCTCGAACATGTTACCGAAATGTCTTTTGCAACCGCATAAAAATCCTGAACACACAGTAATCCTCCTTTTAGTTCCCGATAATTTTCGTCGGGCTTGTATACTTTCAATACATACTATGCAAAGGATGTACAACCGGTTACGCGAAGACGAACGGTTACGGCAGAGCCGCCGTTTTCGGAAGGTGTGGAGAATAGTTCTGCGCCAAGCCCGCTTGCTAAATTGCGGCAAATTGCAAGTCCCAGCCCATTGCTGTGGGGTTTTTGGGTGAGGGCTGAAGTTGCATTGTCGGTAATTGTAATAATTAAATTATGTGCGGTGAATGCGGCGTTTATAATGATTTTTCCCAAAACTACGTCGGATGCTTCTATTGCTTCCACGGCGTTTTTTATTAGATTAGAAAAAATCATACGGAGGGATGTTTCATGCCCCATGCACGGCAAAGAGGTTTCGGCAATGTTTAGCGAAAAATTTATTTCGGGCCATGCGGCGCGATAGGTTTCTAAAATATCTGTAAGAATTTTATAAAGGTCAACTTCGTATGCGTCGCTTCTATTGTACGAAGATTCCAGCATGTCGTGTACAAGGGCGCAGATATTTTTCAAAGCCTGCTCTATGTGGTTAAGGTGATGGGTTAGGTTTGGCATCTCCTCTTTGTCCAAGCGAAGGAGGTTTACATGCGCGAGCGCGACTGCCGCAGGATTTTTTATTTCGTGCGCAAGCGCGGCGGACATTTCCATAGCTTCCATAGGTATCTTCTCCGATTATCTTTGGGGTAAATTTATTGTTCTGCCTGCCACTATATGGTCGGGGTCATCTATATTGTTTAAGGCAAGGATTTCGCCAATCATATTTGCATCACCGAAGAAATATATGCTAATCGCAAGGAGGCTGTCGCCCGGCTGGATAGTATAGGTTTCCGGGATAGGCGCGATTATCGCAGACTCTTCATATAAAGAAGCAGTAGGTACTTGGGGTGGCGTTGGTTCCGGTGTCGGCTCAGGGGTTGGCTCCGGAAGCGGTTCTGTAGTGGGTTCCGGCGTAGGCTGAACCATCACAGTTATTTCTGTCGCGGCGTATTCTGTGCTTTCGAGATTAGCCGCAGGGGTATCGCCATCGGCAAATACCGGCGCAAGTTCTCCGACTTGCTCTGTTGCCATTATGTTTCGCAAAGCAATCGTTAGCTGTCTGATTTGCGCTTCGGTATTGTCTAGGCGGTCTTGATTGCGAATTAGCCCAACCCCCATGATAAAGCTTATGACAAATAACACTGCACACAGCCCTGCAAGTAAATTCATTGCTCGCTTTTGCTCCAAAATGCTACCACGACGTTTTTCCTTTAATTTTTGGTGACGACGGATTATTTCTTCGGGCTCTTTACTTTTCGGGCCGCTCATTGAAAAACGTCCTTCAAAACGCTTTTCTTCTGTATCAAAATAATCATCGTACCCTGTTACGGGCGATTCTGATTCGTCATTAGTCTCCTCTTTCGCGTACTCCAGCGGAGTAAGCTCCACAAGCGTTGGCGATTTTCTTGTATAATCCTTTGTCTTATTGACAAGCATGTATTCATGCATGTTTGTGTTTTTTTCATAATAAATGAAATATCCACTAATTTCTGCCAGTCGTTCGGATGGGGTCATCGCAACAGGATTTGCACAATAAAATGCATTTGTTCTTTCCAGCGGGTCTACGACGAACATTACCTGATGCGCTTTGCGGAACTGCCTAAGATGGTACGCGCCATAATACTGATTTAGGTAGGTTCCATAACTGGGCTGAGACTGCATCCAGCCGACAATTTCCATATTTGCAAAATGTTCTTCAAGCATTTCCTCTGCGTACTCGACGCTTTTTTCTGTAAATCGCAAATGCCCTTCGTGCTTTTCGGCATAACGTCCGTAAATTGCTCCGCTTACAAACAAATACTGCTGACCATCAATGACCATCTGCTTGCCCACGAGGAATGCTATGCGTTCCTCAAAGCCTGCACCTTCGGCGTATTGCTGTAAAAACGTGCAGACATAGTCTTCCATGTAAATCCTCATGCCGTCCCCGATGCTGCCGATTTGCTTTATATTGGCAGGCAATGTAAAATCTTGCATAAAATCCCTCCATTTGTTATTAAAGGTTATTCGAGTACAAGCCTATCAGGAAGAAACCGAACTTTCTGGTATAATATGTAAAATGAAATTTTTTTTTAATGCCAAGCCTCGCATATTTTTGACAAATCACAAATCGTGCATTCGCACGATTTTAATAAAGTTTTGATGAAACTTTTTCAAAAGTTTCCGGGTTTGGGCGGAGCCCAAGGTCTTAAATTAGTGCGACGGCGTAGCCCCCATTGAAAAAATCGGCAACGCCGCATTTTCACCGCGCAAGGCGCGGTGCGACGGCGCAGCCGTCGGAGCGGAAGCGGGCTTTGCCCGCTGTAGCGAGGGGGCTTGGGGGCGTAGCCCCCATTAAAAATGAAGGAGATGACCATGCGCGAATTTTATTTTGAAAACAAAGAGAGAGTTGACCGGATTTTATTTTTGATTCTGGTAACGGTTACGTTTTATTTGTTTTTTACGGTATTTTTTGTACTGCTCGCGCCATTTTTCGTAGGTCTGATTATCGCACTTATTATGGAGCCGATTAATGGTTTTCTTGTGCGAAGGTTCAAGTTTAAGCGGTGGATTTCTTCTCTTTTGTGCTTGTTGATTTTTATGGGGATTATAAGCAGCCTTGGTGCGTGGCTTTTTAGTACGCTTGCGCGTCAGGTTGTCACGTTTGCAGAAAATGCACCGATGCATATTGAGGAAATTATGGAACGCCTTGATGAGGCAAATATTTGGCTACAGCGATTAGGGGAACATTTGCCGGATACTTTGTATATGCCAAGCATTGAAGAAATGGTACCCGCTGTAGTGGGCATCTTTATCGGCGACGGAATGCGCGAAACGGGGCTTAGGACGCTTGGAAACGTTGGCGATTATTTTTTAAATATAATTTTGGGGCTTGTGAGCGCGTATTTTTTCATGTCTGACGGCAGTAAAATTTTCAATTTTGTAAAAAACGCTTGCCCAAAATGGATTTTAAAACAAATGAGCCAAACAAAAAATGCCCTGGTCCGCGCTTTAAGTGGATACTTCCGCGCACAGGGCATCATAATGGGTATGGTTGGGGTAATTAGCGTTGTAGGGCTTTTGTTTTTGCGCAGTCCTTATGCATTGTTGCTTGGACTGCTTTTTGCGGCTTTGGACTTTTTACCAATTTTAGGACCCGCGCTTGTCCTGCTTCCATGGGCTTTGATTAGCGTAATTATGGGAAACATGCGCCAAGCAATCGGGCTTCTTATTATATATGGAATTGTAACGATTACACGCCAAGTTATGCAGCCAAAAATTCTTGGTTCACAAATGGGAGCGCACCCCTTGGCTTCGCTAATGTCAATTTATATAGGGTTCAGAATTTTCGGGCTTCTGGGGCTTTTAATCGGTCCTACGCTTCTGATGATTTTTATAGCAATCCGAGAAACCGATTCTACTTCTTCCGCTTAAAAATTATATAAAGGGCAAGCAATACCAGCAAAAGCGGTACGGCACGCTGTAAAATCCCTGCCATAAAACCTGCGATTGTCCCCATAAAAACCATTGCCGCAACTACCAGAATTCCAATAGCAAGCGGTTTATTGCGAAGCACGCCGTTTATAATATCGCTAACGCCATCTTCTACAAGGTCTCCTGCGTTAATTTTTCTGCGAATATTAAAACTGTCAAAAAAGCATGTAAGCCATAAAACAGGCAGAGAAAGCGCGAACAAAGCCGTAGCGGGAATCCCAGAAACAACTATCATAAGGTAAATCAGAAGAAAGAAACCACACATGGCGGCAAGACCGCGCTTTATAAGCCCCATGTACATATAATTTGCTCCCGGCGGGAAGAAGAACGAGAAAATGAACAATAACCCGCCGTTTATATGTCTTGTTGGAGTGGGTTCACTAAATTGCATATAATCAGCTCCTAAGATATTTTATCTTATGTACGACGTTGTACATAAAAAGTATGAGGTGGAAAAATGTTCAATAGAAAAGGCACACGAAACCAAATGGTTCTGGTTGCTGTAACGTTCTTTGCAATGTTTTTAATTGGGCATATAGTCGGAAGGCTAATGCCGCGCACGGTGGATGTAAGCGAATGGGAGATATTTCAATTTGAAAGCCCGCGCAATAATATTGATTATTCATTTGAAGTGGACATTCATAATGATTATATTTCTGTGGCGTTAATTAACACAGGCGTTGAAAATTTATTAAAATATCCGGGGTTTACAGTGGTAAAACAAGCCGATTATGACGAATGGCGGGTTTTTCCGTTTAGCGAAGAAACATTTTTTGCAGCAGGGCTGATATCCTTGCCTCCGGGGCTTCGCGCAACATATGAGCTTACGGAGAACATGCTTATATTCGATTTTATACCGGGACAATACCGCATAGTAACAGAAATTTGGCACGCAGAATCTGAGCCGATGCAAGTATGGACATCATTTGAGCTTCACGCCAGAAATGCTTCGCATTGACAATCAAGCTGTTTTTTTTTATATTTGACATGTTCTTAGATTCTGGGGTGAGTCGAAATTGCAGGAAATCATACAGTTTTTCAGGTCAGATTCGGGTTATGACCGTATTTTACATGCTATGTTTGATAGCTTTTATAAGCATGGGCGTGCTTTTGGTGCAATTCGGCTAACGCGACCTTCTGCTGAGGAAGAATCTGCGATTTCTGAATTTTTTAAGCGTGATTATTATAATCAGGCGTTAATCAGAATCGGGCTTGCGGATTTTGAGCGGCAGATAATGAGAAATTTTTCAGTGGATGAAAGCGAAATATCCCTTGGGGCAATTTTAAGCGAATATGTAGGTAAAAAATTTGAGAAAAGTACAGGTTCCGATAGTCAAAAACCGAATACCTTTGCTTCTGCAATATTGTTTGAAATAATTCCGAAATACGAAAATACTCCTACCGAAACTTGGCTAAGGGAAATAACTACACAAACGCGCCGTGCGTATCGTGCGTATTCCGAAAAATACTTATCCGAGCCGGAAGCGGCTTTGAATTTAATTAGAGAAACTGCCGAGGCATTAAACAATATTAAAACAGACGGAACGCTTATACCCATTGCAGAATTTTCTGAAAAATTTACGGGGGCGACTGATTCCTTTGATTTTTCGGGAACGCATGGGATTCTGTTTTTGAAAGCACTCGCGAATAGGTTTGACGTTCCTGTGCCGTCTTATTTGGAGGGGCGTATAGAGCTGCATCTTCGTGCGGGGCTTCTTTCGTGCGCGGCGGTAAGCAGTGTGACGGTGCGCGGTCTTTTTGCCGAAACAGATGGGCAAAGCGACATAGTTTGCGATTATTATAATAATTTGAACATTGCCCATGTACTTACATTAGAAAATATCAGCAAATTTACCGCTGTCTCGGCACATGGCTCAAAAGTCTTTGTGGTGGAAGATGTGCAAATATTTGCAAAACTTTGCGAAATATTAAGCGAAGTAAAGTGTACGATTATATGCTGTGCTGTCGGTTTTAGCGCGGCTTTTGTGCGTTTGCTAAAATTGGTATGCGGCTCTAATCTTTCTTTTTTCTACGCGGGGAATATGGATTATAAGAGCCTTGAAATTGCGGACAAGCTTTATGTAGAATTTGGCAAAAATTTTATACCGTGGCGTTATACCCACGAGGATTACGCCAAAATTATTTTGCCGGAAAGCACATACTTGCCTGATGAAAAAAAGAACTTGGCTATGCATAATGACACTCTGGCTTCGCTTCTTTCGCATATGAAAAAAATAGGAAAAACTGCGAGTTCAATGCCGCTTGTCTCGCTTTACGCCGAGGATATTAGAAATAGCGTCCAGTAAGGAAGCCCGTCATTATACGCAATCCCAACCCCTGCAGATGTGAAATTCGCGTTTAACAAATTTTCCGAATGTGCGGACGAACTTAGCCACGCATCCAAGACTTCTCGTGCGGTTTCCTGCCCTTTTGCGATATTCACCCCCGCCGAATTAAACGGAACGCCAAAGTGCATTAACATTTCGTCAGGCTCGCCGTAAATTCGCGAGCTATGACCGAAAAAACTAAGCTCTACCATTTCTTCAGACCGATATCGCGCAAGCCGCGAAACTTCCCAGTTTATAGCCAGTGACGAAACGCCGATTGCTTCACGCTCTTTATTTATTTCGTGAATCAAATCGGTCTCTAATCCTGAAAATGAAAAATTCATCAGCATTGCGAAAAATAGAATTAAATTCATTACAAACCCACCTTTTAACTTAAATTCCCCAAAAAAACGGAGGTTATACCATGGACAACAAGGTAGATGTCGTAATCGGCGGCGAAATTATTACGCTAAAATCATCCGAGCAACCGGATTATTTACAGCGGCTTGCCAGATATGCCGACAGAAAAATTGATGAAATCAAGTCAAAAAGCGTTACGGCGGCAATCGACGACCGTGCGCGTACTTTGCTTATTGCTATGAATATGGCTGACGATTATCACAAAGCCTTGGATAAATTCCAGCGTTTGGATTCTTTGCACAAAAGGCTTGTGCATGAAATGGGAAAATTACAAGAAGAAAATTCACAGCTTGCCGAAAAAATGAAAGAGCTGGAAGCCGAGCTTTCTAAAACAAAGGGTGAGCTGGACGAATTTATAAAAAGCTTTGATGCAGAAAACACCCCCGAAGGCGAAAATATTTTGACACTGCCCCAATCTAAGCAGTCAAGAAAATCGGCGGCGCGGTAATGGTGCGCGAAAGAGTTGACGCGCTAAGGCATCTAATGAAGCAGCGCGGACTGGATGGCTATATTATTCCAAGCGGAGACGCACACGCCAGTGAATATGTAGCAGATTATTGGCGTGGGCGCGAGTGGATTTCGGGGTTTACAGGCTCTTCGGGCTTGGTTGTTGTTTTGCCTAATGAAGCGGGGCTTTGGACAGACGGACGATATTTCATCCAAGCCGAACAAGAATTAAGCGGTAGCGGCATTAAATTATTTAAAATGGCTGAACCAAATGTACCAAGGTATCAAGAATTTTTGGCAGAAAAATTGCCTAATGGGGCAAAGCTTGGATTTGACGGACGCATTTTAACCGCGACATCATTCACACGATTAAAAGACGACCTTAAAGAGAAAAACATAAATTATTCATATAATGAAGATTTATTAGATTTAATCTGGAAAGACCGCCCACAAATGCCCAAAGGGAAAGCATTCGCCCACGAGCATAAATTTGCGGGGGCTACTTCGGCAGAAAAACTGGCAGATGTGCGCGTTAAAATGAAAGAGAAAAAAATCGCGACATATCTAATAACCGCGCTGGACAGTGTAGCGTGGCTTTTGAATATTCGCGGAAGTGATATCAAGGGGCTTCCCGTAATTTATGCCTTCGCGTTGGTGACCGAAAATGAGGCACATGTTTTTGTAGAGCCTGAAAAAATTTCGGATGTTTCATTAACAGATTTTACGATTCATAATTATAATGCACTGCCCGAATTTTTAAGCAAAATTAAGACCGAAATTTATTTTAATGCGAACTTTACAAATGTATTGCTCTCAGAATCTGTGATGAATGCAACAAAGTCGCTAAAACCTGCGGAAGAGTTTATTCCGCTTCTTAAAGCAGTAAAATCTCCATGCGAACTTTTTAATATTAGAAACGCCTATATAAAAGAAGGCGTTGTTTTGGTAAAAATGCTTTTTTGGCTGGACAATGCGATGAGAGACGGACTCGCGCCTACCGAAGGTGATGTTGTTCGCGTTTTACAAAATCTTCGTAAAGAACAGGAACATTATTTATGCGATAGCTTTACGACTATTTCTGCATATGGTGAAAATGCCGCCCTTGCGCATTATAGCTGTGGCGAAGTGGGCGCGGCTTTACGCGCAGAGGGGTTTTTGCTAGTAGACACGGGCGGGCAATACTTGGACGGAACTACCGACACCACCCGAACCGTATGCCTTGGCGAAGTCTCCGATGAAATGAAACGTGATTTTACCCTTATATTAAAGGGGCATATCGCCCTTGCGCGCGCCGTTTTCCCAAAAGGGACTACAGGCACCGGGCTTGATACTTTAGCACGCCTTCCCCTTTGGGAAAGTGAGCAAAATTATAACCATGGAACAGGGCATGGTATCGGATACTGCCTCAGTGTTCACGAAGGCCCGCATAGTATTTCCCATCACCACAATACAATAGCCCTTGCCCCCGGAATGCTTCTCACCAACGAACCTGCTATCTACAAGGAAGGTCGCTATGGAATTCGCACAGAAAACGTTCTGGCTGTAAAGAAAAAAAATCCCGAAGGAACATTCCTTTCATTTGAAAATTTAACCTATTGCCCCATAGACACCCGCGCAATAATCCCCGAAATGCTCACCGAAATCGAACGCGATTGGCTTGCTGATTATCATAAAAAAACCTACGAAACTTTATCGCCATTCCTTTCATCCGTTGAGCGCGAATGGTTGAATACAGTAAAAAATTTCGACACTGATTGAGGTGAAGCGATTGAATGTCGAAATTGCCAAAACTATTTATATGGAAGCGACCCCACTCGAATTGGCTTCATTAAGAGGTTGGCTGTTCAATTGGACAGACCCTCGAATAAGCGATTGCATCATTTATAAATTATTGGCGGGTGACGATTCACGCATTCAAGGACTTATTGCCGTAAAAGACGAACCCGCGAACAAGGCGATTTATGTTAAAATAACAGAGAACGCACCTCACAACAAAGGTAGGAACAGAGAATATTTAGGTGTGGGTGGTAATCTGTACGCAATCGCCGCGCTTATTTCTATAAACAAAGGTTACGGCGGATTTGTGTATATGGACGCAAAAAATATGCGACTGGTAAACCACTATATCGAAATATTGGGAGCTTCGTTTGTAGGTGGCGTTCACCCATTCCGCGTTTCAATCAATGAAATAGCAGCGCGAAGATTGATTAAACTTTATGACCTAACGGAGGGTTGATTTTATGTCAAAATCTGAATTTGAAAAAACATGCGAACTGGATGATATTATTGAGCAAGAAGGGGGGTTAGGATTAGACCCATTCGGAAATGCTCGCTATGATTATCGTGCGATTATTAAACACGCTAAGTCGCGCAATATTGAACCTATTGACATGACTATACGAGAATTGAATCAATATGTTGTGAGCTAAAAAAAGAAAAAATTCCTACGAAACATATTTTACGTTTAAAAATTGCTTTATTCAAGATAAGCGACTATAGCATATGCACCACGAAACTGCCCCAATGTTCCGCCCACGGCCTCTGACCACAGCGCGAATCCTCGTGGCGCAGGAAAATGAACCTCTATTCTAAATGCCAATCAAAGGTTAGAACTTTGCAATTAATTTTCAAGATTTAACCATAAGGCAGGGCGAACACCAATATCCAGAGCACTGAAATAGCCTGCCATGTTTATTGAGCCATCCTGTGAGACAGCTGAGAAGAACCTACCGTCACCAGGGGACCTAAGTCGCCACGCTACATTTTCACCAGTATCGGCATGTTGTGCTATGCGCATATTGTTAAAAGCATCGCTTATATGAGATGCATCCAATGACGGTTTGTTTTGCAATAATAAGCTGTCTCCAAAATACATAACCACTTCTTCTATGCTTAGCAAAAAAATTTTATCAACTGTATTAATGCCTGCATACCTGTTGAACCACTGGTTGTTATTATTTGTTAATCGAACTTCGCGTATCCGCACCCTCTCTTCACTCAAAAATTCATTGTAAAAATGCCCATTAAGATACCGTCTCACACTAGAGCTTTCCCAGGTTAAACCTCCCAAATCATCTCGTCGTGTTATTATATTTTCTGTAAGGATTAATGCGTAATTACCGTCTAAATCAAGTACACGCCAATCGTAAGCCCCAAATTCTACAATGTCACCAATCTCTATTCCATGGGATTGGTTGGATGGGAGTGTCCGCATCGCGTTGTTAATTGTGAGCGATTTGCACCGCCGCGTAGCGCATTGGCGCAGAATGCGCCACCAGCGGAGCATAAGGCGATGCTTAGCGAACAATAACAACGCGATGCGGACACTCCCGGTTGGATTCCGGCACCAAAATTATACCGGAAGTTTGGTCGGACACTAGACAGTGTGTTAATCTATTGTCCGCACTGTCTAACGTAATGTTCGCATCCAAAGCTTGTTCGGTGAATATTGAGATATTCCTTCTCCCTTCACCTATATATACAGAATCATCGACATCCTTATTAATTAAAAAGATAATAGCAACAATTACGATCGTGATACCAAATGCTGCGTAAATCTTGTTGTTTATGGAGTGCGCTTCGCCATATGAGCCAGTTGGATTAACTGTCACTCCACATTCAGGACAGACTACCCATCCATCATTTAATTCATTGCCACAACGTCCACACTTCATATAGTTCCTCCTCGTATAATTACTAAAATTACTTTTATAAATAATTGTAGGTTTTTATAAAAGCAATATAAAGCATTAAATTAGCACGGTCTGTAAAATATTGTAGAGAATTGTGTTGATTTTCTACAATTTGTGTGCTAAACTCTCCTTGGATGGTGGCTATAAAAACCTACACTTTTTTATAGCAAATTATATTTCTTTTTACCCCTAAGTTCCCGCAAGCGGTTGTAAGAAGTGGCTTGTTTAAGCCCTGTTTGTTACAATGCTTCTGATAAAGTAATTTTCTCGCACTCCCAGTCTTTCACGATTTTAGTGAAATTATAGGGAGTTTTTTATAGTGCGACCAAACTGAACGCCTCGTATTTTCGCGGCCTTTAAGCCCTCAGCTTGGCGCGTGCGAATAGTTTCAGTAAGCAGTGAAAAGGAACCTGCTGAAATAACAGGCTAATTTTTCAGCGGCAAACAAAAAATGCTATATGCTTTCGATATTGAAAACATATAGCATTGTATATTTTGGTTT
>JGI24703J35330_11748157_pt1 | contig 11301 bp, 19 predicted proteins | sample TergutNt197P1_FD_35330 | JGI IMG/M metagenome (IMG submission 35330) | reverse complement strand
CCCGCCGGTGATGGACTGGCGGGTTTCGAATCTAAATCAGTTGAGATGTTTCTCCGTACCCAACACCCCAAATCCAGAGTTTTCCGTGGAGCGGTTTTAATGTGAGTTGAAGTTTCACGTGCTCACTGAGGGCTGAGAATGCGATGATGCTTTGGAGATGATGGATGGTGCTGACGTTCTTTTTCTGTGCGTCCTCATAGACAGCGTCCAGGAGTTCCTCGATTTGGAAGATTTTTTCGGTCTTGTTCATGTACTCCGTATGAACGACTGCAGGAAGTGCATAGACGAGACTCTGATGAAGTGCGTGATCATTCAGAAGGGGGTTGTGCTTTCGGGGTTGTTCCGGCTCAGGGATGAACATCTTGTGTTCTTTTTGTTTAAGAAGATTCTCGAAGAGTTCCAGAGTTTCTTCTTGATCCCTTCTTTGTCTTCTGAAGAATTGAGATTTCTGGCCCGAACCTTTTTGTAAGTTGGGAAGAGGTTTGAGAATGAAAGGACACTCTTGCCCCACATAGTTGATTGAGAGAAGTGCGGATTTGCTGGTCTCTTTGTGTGTAAGTACAAAGTGTTCAGTCCCAGCTTCCCACCCCATGGAATGTGTACAGTTGCTGACCCAGAAGATGTTAGTTACTGATTCGAAGAGCTGCTCTTTCTGGATGTAGCGATCTCTAGGTTGGAGGAAAACCGTGTTTGGTGCGAAGTGGATTTGGCTGAGGTGTCCCTTGAGTTCAGGTTTGTTCATAAGAGACCACTCGCCCATTCTGTTCAATGCTTCTGTAAAGATGTAATAAAGGTTTACGTCCGTCTTGTATTCCTTGTTGGTCTGTGTAGCTAGAACTAGTACTGTGTTACCTTTTTTATCTAGGGGGCTAAAGAATGTTTTAAACTGTATGTGTTGAGTTTGGGGAGAAACTAGGGTCGCCACTTGCAGATCCCCCTTTTCTCGTTTGTGATAAGTGTAAAGGTGGTGGATAACTTCAGCCACATTGCACCCTTCTGAAAGTGTTGGTGTGAAAATAGTTATGTACTTTGGAAGAACTTCCCTAACATAAACCTCCTCTGGGTGCAGAAAGAGGTCCTTGATGTGGTCGGGTTGCCGGAGATCTTGGAGCATCAGATGAATGATTCTCCAATAAGAATTCAGACTTATGATGACTCCTATTTGGTCCGAATCCCCTAGGATACTAATGAAAGTTAGGATTTTCTTTTTTAGTTCTTCGTAAACGTTAAAGTCCACATCAATCATTTGTGATTGTCTAAACTCTAACAGAATTTGAAGTTCTGTTTTTTCCATTCGTTGATTCTCCTAAATCTGTGGAGTGAAGACTTTGACTTTGAGTCCTTTAATCTTACCTTCCTGAACAACCAGATCGTCTCCATTTACTTCTTGATAGCTTATGGTTTCGACAGTTGCTTTGAGAAGACTCGGGTCTAGGTTTTTCTTGTCAAGAATGTGGAACTCATCAGGGGCGGACCCGAACTTGATTTCCCCTTTGTGTCCACCATAAAGGTAGCGTGTGATTATGATCCCCGGTCTGTTGATTATGAACAGAGGTTTATTAGTGCTTGAATGGATAATCATGATAAAGGGTGCTTGGGCTACTTTAAGAAAATCTTCTAATGTCATTCTTTCTGCTCCTTTCTGTTTTATATACTTTACGGTTGCTTTTTATTGGGTATTACTGGGAAATAAAACAATAGCCCCTACTCGTCTGGAATGTCTCATGATGAGGAGGGGCTGTTGATGTTTAAAAGAAAATGAATAACAGAAAAATAAAGGGGACAATTAGAATTGTTTGAAAGAAGCTGTTGATGACGTGTCTCCATAAGAAATCATAACCCCAGGATTGGAATGTCGTTGTCCTCTTAAAAATCCAGCTCAAGACCAGACTGGTTACCAGTGCTGGTATGTACACAAAATGAACCGTGCTGACATAGATGAACGTGAATGTAATCACCCACCCGTAAGAAACTTGAAGTTCTGAAGACATCCCCATCAGTGGTAGGAACAGAGCGAGGATTGCTAGTCCTATTGCAATGAATGATGCTTTCGTAACTTTGTCGTGGTTTCCTCGTGCTCCACTAATGTGAATGATGAAGGTCATAAGTACCCATACGAGTGTTAGTTGTTGCTGAAATACGTGTACTGTTCCTACCAATGTTTAGTTTCCTCCCGTCTTCTAGAAGCCCACCCATAAACGAGAGTACCCTTCTCTAGGTTCTTGAAAATGGTCATGTGCTTTTTGTTCCAGTTATCTCCTGACCTAAATCTTCTGGGAGGTCGAAGTTTGTAGATTCTTCCTTCAAACTGGAAGATAACCATGTGGTCGTCCCGAGTTGTTTCTAGGGTTACTGTATGCTCCGTCCACTCGAAGTTGAAAGGTCCAGTCAGTCTGATAATGTGTCGAGCATCACTAAGTTGTTCAGCAACCACACTTCCTGCTGATGCCAGAAGAAAGAGCCAACTGAAGATGAGATGGTCTACTTCTATGGACCCACGGTTGTAAAGAACGACGGCTAAGAAGCCTAAAAGAATAGCAGTAGCCGAAGTGGCTCCCGCTATTTTGAGATTTCCTTTCATTTGATATTCCATGTAAGAGCCTTCTTAAGGTTTTGTGATCTTGAACTTATCTGTCTCGTGTTCTTCGACTGAGGATTCCTCCCCCTCATAGATTGCTCTGATGTAATAACCGGTCGGCATCGATGTGTCGTCCTTAGCTTCGAAATGCATGACGGTGTCCAGGTCATAGTTTGACCACCCTTTGTTCACCACGTAGACTGCTATGTCTGCGTCTTGTGGAAGAGTCTGTAGGTTCTTGATTAGATCGGCAACTTTCATTTTAGTTTCCCTCCAGTTTTTCAATGAATCCGCCTTGGACTGTCTTGATATCAAAGACAGTCACAAAGATGTCTTCATGCTTTTTGAGTTCTTCAAAAAGATTTTTGAGTTCTTTTCTTTTTACTTTGATATCTAGGGTGAGTTTTTCACCGTCCAGACCAATGGCTCTAGTCGTCGTGACGGGATAGCCTTGAAGCCTGAGATCTTTAGTGAGTTCCTTTGCCTGATCCTTAGTGGCTACCACTTCGACTTTGCTGACCCCTAGAGCCAGTTTCCCTTCTAGTTTTATCCCTGCCCACATCCCGAAAGATGTTCCCAGGACGAACGCCACTGCTCTGAGTGGATATTCGATAATCCCATTAACCACTGTTGCAGTGATAATGATCCATAAAGTTTGCTCAATTATACTCAGCGCCATCGCCGCCTTCTTTAGTCCTTTTACGACAGCGATGGCTCTTACATTTCCGAACATAACCTGAATCATTTTGCCCAGAAAAATTGCTAAGTAAATCATGAGTTTCTATCCTTTCTTTACTTTCTCTAGGTACCGGAATCTTCTTAGAACCATCTTCTTTTGCTCGGAAGACAAGTAAAAGTCTGACCTTAGAGAAGCTTTGAAGCTTTATTTCCTTTCCAAGATATCAGGATTTCTATCCAGCATCTCTTTCAGATTGTCCATCACATATCGGTAACACAAAGTTGGATCTTCATATACTCTAAAGGCGCTATTGAAATCAAATGCTGGCGCCAATTCTACCACGTCAAATGTGTTGGTGTCGTAAAGGAAACCGAAGTTATCCTCGTGCAAGTCCATATTTGCCACCAAATAACTCAAGATGAGTAACCTATCTAATGCTTTGACGAAGGAGTAGTTTTCTCCTGCTAATCGATAAGCCAGCTCAAACTGATTATCATTCTGAGCATGACTGAACAGATCGTAAAGAAGTTCAGAAGCATGTACCATGGACTTGCCCGTGTTGTGAGTAAAGTTCTCGAGGTAAACAATGCTATCTTCCCTCATCTCAGCTACAGCACAAGAGATCCCCAGGCTTTTCGCTAGGTTATACGCTGATACTTCATACTCAGCATAATTGTCTTTCTTCAAAATGTACCCGTTGTACACAGCCTTAGCGAAGTTACCTTTGATGGTGAATACACTGAGGTAATCGTCCTTCTCTCCTTTGAAGGCCTTTTCTTGGTCTTTCGGGTTTAACTGGTTCTTGAGAGTAGTCATTGAGGTTTCATAACTCACATCTCTCTTGGCTTGAAGGGACTCCCAGGTGTGATTTAATCCTTCTTTGGTGACCCAAAAGTTGTCAACAGGAGAGATGGCTGCACTATCAGCAATAACCTCGTCCCTACTTCTTCCAATCTTCCTCTGCCTATAGAGTTCTTGAAAGTACTCTAGATACAGGAGCAATCCTTTTGTCTATCCATTTCAACCACTCGGAGTAAGAAATCTCTTCTCTTCCCAGAAGATTGAATGGTAACTTGGCTGGCTCTAGAATTTCAAAAACTCCCACTCGAACCTCCTTGAGAACGAGAGTCGTTTCATGATAAAGAGAAACTAAGTCTTTCTCAGTCCTAGTTTCTCTTTTTGTTAGATCTAGGACAAGAGGCTTATTCCCGTTCTGGAAACTTGAAGAATCACTGTCCCAATTCTCACTCATAATATCATCCTTTCTTGGTTATATACTCCAGAGAAACCTCGGAAGAATCTCTTGTATAGACTCGAGGCTCCCTTGCTCTGCTGCTTCCCGGATTTGAGTGTCTGAATGTTATACTCATTCCGTCCGACTTGGATTTGTGCGGTGTTGATATCTGGACAGAATCACCCTTGAGTACTATCTTCCTTTCTCAAGAGGATTTCTGAGGGGATGTGATGACCAAAGCCACGTGTTGAATCCACGCCTACTCACCTTTCAATCCCCTAAGTTTGCTGATGAAGCCCTCCATGATTTCGATCTCTGTCATGTAACCAGTACGGTCTTGTCTGCTCCAGCTGGTTCCAGGTTGACTGTCGATGTGGTCGATCTTCTTTTGAATGGTCTGGATCTTTTCTTCGTACTCTCCGATTAGTAGGTTGATTTGTTCTGTCATTTTAATGGTTCTCCTTTGCGTTGTATCGAGGTTTTATTGGAAGCTATCTGAGTCTGCGAAGGGGTCTATTTGGTCTTTCCAGTAGTCCTTCGGAACTGCTTCCTGATCGGGGACAATGATGTGTTCTTTTGGATCCACATGTTCGAACTTTAACTGATTAATGTTTTCGTTGACGAAGATTTCTCCAGACTTATCGTCGTCCCCATTGTAATAAACAACCTCGTACCAAACCCCCGTGTGAGTGGTCTTGATGTAGGTCGGGTTTGTCCCCTCTACCTGATAAGGTTTAAGGAAAGAATAGAGACCGTTCCCAATCGTGAGGTGGTCTCCATTTTCTTGAAGTTTGTATCCGTTCTGAACGATGTCGTCTGCTGCGGAGGAGTGATGATACAAGGTCACTGTCCCCTTCTTTTCCAGAACCACAGTGTCGTATCTGAGTGGTCCCTTGTTTGCTAATTCTGCGGTGTGTTCGTGACTAATCCATCGGCTTAAGACTACAGCTGATTCGGGCCAATGAGGCTTACGTTCTGAAGATGTTGGATCGAAACGGGTTGCCGTTGGTTCCGGCTTCATCGACTCACCTTCATGTAACTTCTTTAGTTGTCGTTCAGTGATCATGAGAACGAGAGTTGTTAGAAGAATGTGCCCAACCCGTCGACCTTGTGGCTTGACATGAACAAGAACTAGTCCGTCATTGTTGATGCTAAGGTCGTTTTGCTTTTCATGTTTTTCGGACATGGAGCTATTGTTGTAGACCAACTCTCCCCACTCCTCTCCGAAGTGCATGTTAACGTTTTCACGATAGTTGATCTGGTTGTTTTGAATATGGAAACCTAGCTCTGAGGTTTCCAACTCGTAAAGAGTTTCTGAAGACAGGAGATTGTCGGGTGGGTGAACCTTGATGCAAGTTAGTTTAATGTCGTCTAATTGGATGGTGTCGTGTAGTTGCATAATTCTGCCCTTTCATAAGTTCCTTGTTTTGTCTTTTCGTAGATATGTACTGAGTTTGGTGGAAAGTTTTGAATCTTCATCCTTGCCAATTTTGCTTCCGCGTTTGGTTGATTGTGGTGTTGACTTGTGATGGAAATTAACCTTCCTTGTCGGCTGAAGGCAATAAGAAAGGCTTGATGTTTTTCGTTTCTCTTGTCTAGGTACTTGAGAATTTGATCACTCATTAGACCCCCCTTCATCCCACACCACCAAAAACTTATAAGAGATTGTTTCTTCCTGAGGTTTATATACTAACCCCGGACTTCCATATTCTGACCCCAATGATCCTTGGAAAGTTTTCTTAATCTCTACCGGAGTGATACTGACGAGTCGGTCTTTCTCGATTGTTGCCAGAATCTCGTTCAGTTCTTCCTCTGTTGAGAATTTTGATTTAAGCATCTGGTATTCCTCCATATTTAACGTTTCAGTAGATCTATAATAATAAAGACCATAAAGATTACTATTATCCAGGCAATCAGATTTGATATCAACCCCCCTTCCCCCCATCGAAAGTTGTTGAGAAACATACTCGTGAAGGGATGCATTGGATTTGTTATAGCCATGTTTTTCTTCCTTTCCTCAAATGACTAGCCATCGTACTCTTCCAGCACAAATTCTAGATTCCTGTCTAGAGCAGACTGTGCTCTCTTTTTTGTGGGTTGGTCTAGAGTGCTGCTTACCAATACGAAACCGTAACCTGATTTCTTGAACATGGATTTCTTTTCTGGTCTCTCTCTTTCTGAAATGCGAAGAATGTTCTGTTGATGATTGTTATCATACTGGATAAAGAACTCCATGTTGTCTGACATCATGAATGACCTAGTCATAATTGCACCTCCCTCTCAGCTATCTCATCAGAGACTCTTGCTGAAGGAGCCTGACCATCCGAAGATGGTTTCGAAATTTATTCGAGAATGTCTATCGGTCTGCTTCCACGAGATGAAGTGTCTTTAGACCTGTGTTAGGGTTTTGGATTCTAACGGTTGTAAAATCCTTTTTAGTCTTTTCTTCTCCGTAGTAGAGAGTGATCGTTGCCCCCTCTTTCAACATCACCAAACTGGAATCTGGATAACGTCCTAAGATGTGCATGGTGTTTTCTTGAGAAGCTTTGTAAGTCATGTTTTCAATATGAAGCCAGATCGCTTTGTCCCCTAAGATACGAAATTCCTTGTCAGCTTGAACCATCTCTTTGCTGAGGGGATGATAGAGAATCCCGTCTACGAAACCATCTCTACCTAAGGCTTCCTTTTTGAGTGCTTTTGCGTATCCCTCTGGTTCCTGATACATGTACTCCACTTTGTCTAGAGGGAGGTTGAGATCCAGTGCGAGTGTTCCAAAACTGGCATACCCGTTGTCCAAGCGTTTAGGCATGCCTTCCTCAGTCTCGGTCAGATGGAAGAAAGGAACCAGTTCGAATTGTCCGTTGTAATAAGTTGCCGACATGCATTTTATCATGACTAATCTCCTTTGTTTTTACGTTCGATCGTGATCACAGGTTTCTTGCCTGTGGTGTCTATACTGAGGACTGGGTGTTTCAGGAATGAGGTTTTCTGAGTGGAAATAACTTGTCCATCTTGGTCTTGAAGTATAATTTCTTGGAGACCTAGTGGGCTTAAATTGTACATTGCTCCATCAAGGTTTGTCCAGTCCCCCTCAATTAGGCGGTTGTAAGCTTTGAAAACCTTCTTGTGAGGGTCGATGACCTCAAGAACTACTCCCCATTTCATCCCGCCCACTTCTATCCCTCTGAGTGTGTGCATAGAGTGTGTAGGTCTTAACCATTCTTGTCCTCCAATATAGTCTGAACCCAGAGGATAGAAGTCGATGATCTCCCACATTCCGTTATCGAAATGGGGTTGCTGAAGTGCGATAGCTTCTTTGAGTTGGAGAAGGAATTCGTATTCCTCTAGATGCTTCCAGATTGTTGCTGCTTGTCGAGAAGTCGGTGGACTCTCTTCCGTGTACTTAAGTCTTTTCAGAAACTTAAGATGAGGATCTGTCAGTTTGCTGATGAGAGGATAGTCGAAGTGATATTTTACCAGAGGTGCGACTAACAGATACCCAGTTCTGAGGTGTTCTGTTGTGGGCAGCTTGTGTGTCATTGTTTAGTCCTCCATAATGATTTCAATGAGATCTCCTTCCGCCAGACTCACTGAACCGAAGTCTTCTAGACGATTTCTCCCATTGATTAGAAGTTCTTCTACTTCTCGATCTCCCCAGACTGATTGCTCAACTTGGATTTCTTGACGCCCAGGAAACTTGGTGTTAATGTTTAGACCCCAGTTCTTTGAAAGCTGTGGTAGCCCTATGGAAGGCATGTTCTTTGTGAACATAGTGTAGATTGAATTGGAGTGGTCTACCATTCCAATCATGAGAGGCTTGTTGCTTTTCAGTTTGAAGGTTACTCCGTGATCTTTTGCCATAGTGTTCTATCCTCCTAGGATTGAGTGAAAAAGAAAACAGCCTGTCTGTTGAAATGTGTTGTAGAGTGTGATTTAGTGCTCACGCTCTCCCCAGTGATTGGCTGAGGTTTAACATTTCAACAGACAGGCTGTTGTCTTTTTGTTTTTGTTTTTGTAGGTTAAGAACCGAACGCAGAGCCATCACAGCTGTTGCCCCGCCTAACGGGTCGGATTTCTTCTTCTATTTGGATTGTAGTTTTGGATTCTGTAGTGGTATTATTTCACTTTTCTGTAGTCCGTCTCGAACCCTGTTTCGGAGTTATACTTGTGCATGAGAGTCGCATCCCAATCCTTGATGGTCTCAAGAAACCCAGCCTTTCTGTAAAGGTCTTTGGCTTCTCCTTCAGCGTGCACACTGATCGTCAGTCCTTTAATGTTGTAGTTTTCCTTGATGAACCGATCGACTTGTTGAAGAAGTTCAGTGGCTATTCCCTGTCTCTCCCAATCTTTGTGCACTGCTACGAGTGTGATGATGAAGTTGGAGACGTAATCGGAAATGCCCAAAAGAAAACCGACCGTTTGCCCAAGTCTTCTAACTGTGAAGACTTGAGAGTTTTGAATCCTCTTTTCTATTTGTTCTTTACTCCAAGTAATCCAATCCAAATCTGGATGACTCTGAATTATCCTAAAATAGTCTTCTGAGCTGAAAGGAAGGTTTGGTTGAACGTCCATCTTTTGTTCTCCTTTTTATTGAAAGCTGTCTGAGTCAGCGAAAAGGTCGCTTCTAGGGTCTCTCATGTCTTCGTGGATTTGGTCGGCCATCTCCCCCAACTTACTGGCCAGATCTTTCCAGTTATAAGCTTCGTTGTAGGAAGCTAGAAGAGTCCATGTAGAATGATCTTCTTGTTGAAGTAGGGACACCAAAAGATCATCTTGAGGGGTCGGACTTAGAGGCAAACCTAAAGCAACATAAGCATCTATTCTAGTTTTGACCTTTGGATAGTGAGATTTTGTTCTTTTTGAGGAAGGTGCCAGTAATGAAACCACCGCCAAGTCCAGGAAATGACCGAACTCTTCTTTATTCCTCACTTCCGCTGAGGGAGAAATTTTGTCTCTCAGTTCAAGGTAACGCTTTTTGGCTTGGAAATTGTCATACTCTTTTCGAACTTTCATGTTTGTATCCTCCATCTTTTACTGAAATGAGTCTGAGTCGGTGAAAGGATCTGCTTCTTTGTAATATTTCTTTTTGAAATCTTCGACCCTTTCTTCTTGGTCCTCTACTGTGATGTAGTCTGAAGGTGGAACGGTCTTGACTCCCACTTGAAGATTCCATGGAATCTGTGTCACAAAAACAGTCCCCACGGTTTCTGGATTCTCTTGGTCGGCAAGGATAAGCTTACTTTCTCCTGAGAATAGAAACTTCATGCTTAAGGTTTGATCATCTTTGCCGAATCTGTAAGGACTGAGGTGGGCCTTAAAGGGTCCAGGCTTGTCGGTCCAAGCTTCGATGTCTGGGTCGTCTGTTCTCTTGTATAGATAGCCTACCTTATTGTTGGGTCTAACGACTTTGGTTATCTCCTGAGAAGTGTGTTCGAGGATCAAATCTATTTGTTGTTGGCTGACGATTTCAGTAACGTAGGCCTCAGATGCGGGCTTTCCATCCCTGTTTTGTGTGAAAATGTAATAGTTTACTTTTTTATCTGTCTCCTTTACCAAAATGTATTCTATATCCCTGAGTTGGTGTAGGAAGGATCCTTCTATGTCTTCCACTTCTTTAGATTTTCTCATACCCCATGTATCATCTGACTGGAGATATACGTGTTTGCCTTCAGCTCTCCATACCAAGTCTTTAAGAAACTCTCCCTGAAGTGCTGGACCTTTTTGGGTGGGAAATACTAAACTGTTCCCCTCTCCTAAAGGTTTTTCGAAGAATCTATCTGAAGATTTAAAAGGTGTTTGGATTTCAGGATGATCATCTCTTCTGAATCTGTGATCGTAGTGAGGATCCTTTTTTCTGGGGTCTACTTTTCTGGGGGTCTGAACCACTAGGTCCACCTTATTTTCTTTTAAGAAAAGATTGGTCAAATCCAAGAGGAATTGTTCTCTGTGTTCTTCGTTAAATGGACTGCTTTTTAGTTTAAGAAGTACGGCTCCATCATTTATTCTCTCTTCCAGGTGTTCTTTTTTCTGAGGGTTTTCTTCTATCTGGTAGGCATACTCCATCCTGACAATGGCTGCAATAAGCTGAATCTTGTTTAAAGCTTTAAGATTCTTTTTGTGTTTTGTAAAAGTAAAAAGGTCCTCTTCTGGAAATTCTAGAATCGTTTGAAGGAAGAGATATTTTGAGGCTGGATGTTTGCCTAACAACTCTTCCACCAACATAAATCTTTTGGGAGGTAAAAAGTTTAAATGTCCCTTGGTCTGATGTCTAGTATAGTAACTCGAAGTTTCTGAAGGTCTTGCTCTATGTTGTTTTATATCCCCTAGAACTGACTGTTCTTCTAGAGTTACAGTTTTTCTGAGTAAAGGTAGTGGAAAGTTCTTAGTGTACCTGTCTCCCAACGTTCTCACTCCTTTGCTGAATTGGGCTGGGAGGTTTGGAAAAGAATACCCCTTTGCTTTCAGCCTGTGCAGATGATCCATGTCAGCTACCACCAACTTGTTGGTGTTCACATCTAATATTAAGTAGAGAACAGCGTTGTCTACCACTTCTCTTATGATGAAGACTGATTCTGTTGCTATTATTTTAGACGAGTCGAGGTGTGATATTTTATCTAGGTCGACTGAGGGGCTTATTTTACCTTCTTTTTGAAGCTGGAAGAATCTTGATTCTTTTGCCTTTACTTTTTTGGGGGTGTCTCCATTGAACTGGAGCATGAAGTAAATTGTTTCTTTTTCTGAGGTGTCCTTAAGGATGGGATAATACATGGGTTTGATCCTCCTTGTAAAAAAAAAAAAGAGAAGCAAAGA
>JGI24703J35330_11748158_pt1 | contig 11304 bp, 11 predicted proteins | sample TergutNt197P1_FD_35330 | JGI IMG/M metagenome (IMG submission 35330) | reverse complement strand
GACTGGCTTGGAATGACACAGATAGAAGTTGATGCGCTAGGTCGTGCAACAAAGGTAAGCAATCATAATGATCAAATTGTTGAATATGAATATGGATCTATGGGTCAACGCAAAAAAATTATTTATCCTGACGGCAAGCAAGTATCTTATGTATATGATGATGCGACACGTTTATCACAAGTTAATGATGGCAGTCAAGAAATCAGTTATCATTACAACGAATTCAGCCAATTGACAGGGAAACAGTTTGGAAATAGAACTCAAACGACATATGATTATAATGGACTGGGTCAATTAAGTAATTTGACACATTTGAATAATGATCAAATCTTAGATAGCTACCAATATTCATATGATTCATCAGGCAATAAGATAAGCATTGAAAAGAAAAGAAGCGGAATGCCTGAGGATAGTGGTTTATTTGACTACACTTATGATCCAATGAATCGATTAACAAATGTGACGAAAGATGGTCAAGCCTTGCGTAGTTATAATTATGATTCATTTGGTAATCGTATTTCAATGATTGAAAATGGAACTCAAACAATGTATAATTATAATAGTTTGAATCAACTTATCTTATCGTCTGATGGTTCAAAGTATAACTATGACAAGCGAGGAAATCTGGTTGAAGCTTTCAAAAATGAGCAGTTAACACATAAGTATCAATTTGGAGCTTTAAATCGTCTAGAAAAGGCATTCAACTTTGAGAAGAACCTAGGTGCAACTTATAGTTACAGTGGTTTAGGTCAGCGTGTTGGACGTACTGAAGGTACAAGTATTGAACCTGTTCTTCCGACTATTGGGCTTGAAAGCATGGAACTCAACCCAATGAATCAAATTGATGATGTACTAGATTTGACGAGGCAATATCATAACTTGTTGGAGCGTAAAGAAAATGATCAATCTACGACATTTAGTTGGGATGTTGGAGTTCTTTCATCTTCTGGTGTTGATGGAGACCAAAACTACTTACTTGATGATTTAGGATCACCTGTGCGCTTAGTTGATGGTATAGGCTCAGAACTTGATGTGTTTGGATTTGACGAATTTGGAGTGCCACTGCATGATAATCAAAATACAAACCCTTCGATTTCGTTCACGGGATATCAACTTGACCCAATCTCTAACACCTACTTTGCTCAGGCGAGGGAATATGAGTCAACTAGTGGGAGGTTTGTGAGTCAGGATACACATTGGGGATCGAAGAATAGAGTGTTTGGGGATAATGAGGAGGACAGCGGTTTTCCCGATGCATTATCAATTTTGCAAAGCAGTAATCTCTATTCATATGCTGTAGGTAATCCACTTAGGTATACTGATCCTTTGGGGTTAATGGCTTGCGAAGATGATGAAGATATTTCTAAGTTTTGGAGTAGTAAGGGGGATTCGGTAGATTATACTGACCCGTCATTGATAGTTACGGCAATGCTAGGTGCGGCATTAGCTGCATTAGCTTTGGGAGCAAAGCGAGCCCTAAATCAGCGCAATCAGGATAATCTTCCTACACTTTACTATTTTTATGGAGCATCTTATCAAGGAACACACACAAACAATAATATGCCATATTTAGAACAACGCTTTAATGTGGTACGTTTTTACACTCCAAACGAAGCTGCTTTTAGAGAGGCATTGGATGGATTGTCAGAAAATATGGAGAATGTTGTTATAAATGTTCATAGTAACCCTTTTGGCGCTTCCGTTATGGGAGGGCACTTAAACGGAAGAACAATCCATACACTTATATTGCTATCGTGCAATGCTGCGCACTTAGATGTTCAAAATAATTTTGCAGAGCAGATTTTTGCAGGAAATAATATAACACAAATGGTTGCGTGGGATGGTGCACATAGCAGACGCCCGTCGCCAGGCGGAACAACATCTCTTGGTCGCGGAGGCTTTGCTAACAATCTACCTGAGGGCTCTACAAGGGAACCTGTAGGAATGATACATTTTATAGGGGATGAGCGAATACAACTCGGAACTTGTTATACATCGGTTGATGCATTATTAAGAGAGTTAGGAAGGTGAGAAGGTTGAAAAAATTTGTTTTGATGATTGCTGTTGTTTCTGTAAGTTTGCTTGTAGGCTGTTATGAGTCTAATAACACAGAAAATTCTAACATTAGCGAAAATGCAGTTATTGATGTTGGAAATGAAACTGAGATAGGAGTTGAAGAAATGGTTATAGTTAACAGTAGGGCGGATTTAGGAGAGCTAATGGGAGCAAATTTAACACAAGTTCAAATAACCGATATACACCATGAAATGTCGATTCATGATTTTGCTCATCTCCACGTTTTTTTCATAGGGGATATTGACAGCATAAACTTAGATTTGCCAGAGTATGGAATATTTGTAGAATCGAGATTAGAGCATAATATGAGAGCCAATATTGTTACTTTGGAGATGGTGGGACTAAGTAAAGACGATGTGCAAAGGTATTGGATCAATTATAGGGAATTTTTATATGAGCCTTATCAAATTGACTTATATCAATTGAGCGAGTCGCGTGCCGATGGTAGTAATATGCTTTTATATACAGGGACTGATAGAGCAACAAGAATAGATGTAGAAAGCATTATGGCAGAGTAATCATTTTAGCAAGTGATAAAGAGTGCGAAACATTTTGTTACATGAATTAGAGGATGGTAGGAGAATATATTATATACCAGAAAGTGCAAATTATTTTATGGGGGACTTACAGAGGGAAAGAAATCCTAACCCTAATTGGTATCCATTTAGTGGTGTAACAATAGAGTATCCACGTAATAAAACACTTGAAATAGGAGCAAGTTTCATAAATGGATTAGAAGATCTGTACAATAGATTTGGAATCCAACTCATTAGTTGGGAACACGATCCACCAATAGAAAATAGCTTTGAATGATGTTATACTAGAAAGTAGACAAGTAAAAAGTAGTCAAAACTTGAATGAGTTGGAACTATTTTTTAAGCTTTCTTAAATCGGAATCACATGTACTACTTACAACGTAGTTGGCTTTTTTTAAAGCTCATGGTATAATGATTTAAAACCTATTCGTTGGAGGTAAAATTTTCTGATGAACATATTAAATCATTTAACAAAAAGCAATAAAATCGCACTTATTCAGGGGAAGAAAAAAATCTCTTTTACCGACCTTTTAGAACAAGGTCTTCGCTTTGGTACTTATCTGACACATCAAGGTATTAAAAAAGATGATGCTGTTTTAATCTTTATCCCTTTGTCAATAACATTATACAAAACAATGATCGGTGCTTGGGCAATTGGTGCGGTACCGATTTTTGTTGATTTTTCCCGTGGGGTTCATTTTGTTAATGACACTGTGCTTAGATTAAAACCTAAAGCGGTCATTTGTGATCATATAACAGCTTTAGCACGCTTGAAATATCCTTCATTAAAAAAAATTAAAATGTTAAAAATCCATGCAAGAGGTGTCCAAGCTCCTATTTTAAACTTAGATGATGCGCATCCTGCCTTGTTGACTTTTACGAGTGGGACAACAGGAACGCCTAAGACAGTTGTGAGAAGTCATGGCTTTTTAATGGCTCAATATGAAGTATTAAAAGAGCATCTAGACTTTTCTTCACACCATACGGACTTAGGAACACTTGCTGTTTTCACCCTTGCAAATCTCGCTTCTTTAATGACGACTGTTTTGCCAACTAAACGTTATCAAGCAAAAGTCATTCCTAAAAAACTGGCTAGAAGCATTGAAAAAGAAAGTGTCAGTAGGTTAATTGGTTCGCCAAAGCTGATTTCTGATTTACTACAATATAGTAAGCTCAAAACTGTTGAAGTGGTTTATCTTGGTGGTGCGCCTGTCTATCCAAGCGTCATTAAAAAAATCCCCGAACACATTGACTTACATCTTGTTTATGGTTCAACAGAAGCTGAGCCGATTGCCCATTTAAAGTGGTCGCAAATAGATGAGGTAGCACTTGAAAAAATTAGGTCTGGGTATGGGTTACCAGTGGGACGTGTTGTGCCTGAGGTGGAATGTATGATTGGAGAGGATCATGAAATACTCGTTCGTGGTGTCACTGTTTTAGCTAAAGATGGCCCTGGTACTTGGCATAAAACGGGAGATACTGGCTTTTTTGATGAGACGGGTTCTTTATGGCTAACAGGAAAGGTGAGTCAGACGATTAACGACAAATATGGCATTCTACATCCCTTTGCGATTGAATGTGTATTAGATAGTCATTTTGGAATAAGAGGTGCCGTTTTAAAAGAGCAGCAACACCGAATTGTTGTTATTGGAGAGTGTGGACTAGAGGAAGCACAAATTTTGGCTGTGCTAGAAGGGTTTCATGTTGATCGGGTGATGAAGATTGAAGCTTTGCCGATGGATAAACGTCATGGTGCTAAGATTGATTATGAGCGGGTTAAGGAGATGATCAGCAAATAATGACTAAACACACTAGATTAAAATTTGAATTCTACATCAATAGAAACACAAATAATGACAATAAATTCTAAATTTAATTGTAATAGCTATTTCATTATGATAAAATAAAGGTAGATAATTCTTTTCTACTGAAGATAATATGTCATATGTTAAGGTTTTAATAATAAAGCCGGGGAGTTTTAATGATGAAAATATTTGTAGTTATATGTGATGATGAGAATAGAGTAGCATCTGGATTAGAATCAATTTTGATTGACATCTTTAACAAGTTGAGTCTGAGGTATGAAATCGATGTTTATTATTCCGGTGCTAAATTATACCAAGCAATGGAATACGAACAACATTATGATTTAATCTTCTTGGATATTGAGTTTGCCAAAGAGGAAATCAATGGCGTTGAAGTGGGTAGGCTTATTCGTGATGTTAGGCGTAACAACGATTCTTCCATTGTTTATATTTCATGGGAGATGAAATATTCAATGGAGTTGTTTGATACTCAGCCTTTAAACTTTATCATAAAGCCCCTGACTTATGAAAAAATTGAGAAAGTTGTAATGAAGTATTTAGATTTGGCTGGTTTATGGACGAGTCATTTTACATATAAAATCGGTCAAGATGTTTATAAAGTTAAAATTAAGGATATTATGTATTTGGAAAGCATAGATCGAAAATTAATTATTCATTTGGCGGATGGCAGTCAAGATGAGTTTTATGGTTCTTTGAAAGCCATCTACAATGAGCAACTGCAGAAATATGATTTCCTTTATATCCATTCTGGTTATGTGGTTAATTATGATTTTGTAGCACACTATGCTTATGAAGAATTGAGGTTGGACGGTATAGGCTTTTCTTTTTCGATTAGCCAAGGTAGAAGAAAGGATGTTAGAGCTCGGTATCATGCGATTATGGGAAAGAGGAGGACGTAGGGGATGGTTCTAATCATTGCTTATCTTGTGCAGAATATAATGGTTACATTTGCGATTGAGCGATTTATGCGTGTGTTTTTTGAAAAGGTAAGAACGCGACTAATAATCATTTTTTTGTCTTACCTTTTCTACTCTATCGTTACTAGCTTTGCTTTTTTATTTTTAAACATCCCAGTAATCAATATGTTAGTTAGCCTTATAACAATTTTCATTATTACGTTAAACTATACATCATCTTTGATTAAACGAATAGTCACCATGATAAGTATCTTTCTTTTTTTGAATATAATAGAGATATTAGTAACATCAACATATGCACCAGATGATTTGTCACTTTTTACTAGTACAGAATTTAGTTATTTTGTAGTACATTTTGCGATAGGTTTGTTGACATACTTGCTATCATGGTCGTTTCAAAAGCTAAAAAACATTAGAAAAAACTACGTTGCCACATCTATGCCTTGGACTTCAATGATATTTATTCCATCTTTATCGTTTCCAATCATACTGGTGATTCTTCTTTCACCTTATAGTCCACAATCTGTATCAATCTTTATTATCGTTATGCTGTTTGGCATCAATTTATGTGCTGTTTACTTTCACGACATTATTTCTAAAACTTTAGATGATAGATATAAAGCTCTACTCGAGGCAAAAGGAAAAGAATATTATATTTCTCAATGTGAAATTATGCAAGAATCGGTAGATAAACTAAAGTCCTTTCGGCATGATACGAAAATGCATTTAGCCACGCTAAAAGAATTTGCTGTTAAGAAGAATGCGGAGGAAGTAGTAGGGTATATTGGGCTTTTAATAGGAGATATCGAAAAAAGCGAGATATACAGTGACACTGGTAATTTAGCTTTTGATAGTATTATTAACTATAAATTAAGAAATGCTAGCAATGATCATATTAAAGTGAATTTAGAAGTTTTTGTTCCTCCAATTTTAAGCTTTGAAATCATTGATATCGTTACAATTTTAGGTAATATTTTAGATAATGCACTTGATGCTATAGAGAAAATAGAAGAAAAATGGATAAACCTTAATATACAACATGATAAAGGTGTGTTACTTATCAAGAGTGAGAATCCTTTTGATGGTATGATCAAATTTAAGGATGGAAATATGAGTGAAATTATTTCTACAAAACAAGGTGATGATCATGGCTACGGGCTTAAAAATATCAGAAGCTCTGTAAAGAGGTATAACGGTGATTTTGATATCTCTATTAAAGATGATGTTTTCTCTATCAGTATTATTATTTTTCAAGCAGATAATTCCAACTAATGGAGAGAATACGTGTAAATTACTGCAAAAATATTCGTAAATCACTCCAATTCTTTGTATAACTAACGCTAATATTATATAGTTTGCAGTAATAACATAACAATGGACTTTAATAGCTAGGAGATGGGACTATGTCAAAAAAAATGATAGAACAATTGTGGAAAACAATGGCTAAGGGGGCTTTGACAGTTGCTGGTTTTAGTGCCAATACTTCGTGTAGTGGTTTTGTCTATCAGCCAAAACTACCCAAAGCAGTTAAGAAATTGCGTAATTTCTAATGTTTAACAAGCTTGCAATAGAAATTACAAATTATATGGAAACAACTAATACTATTCAATCGGAGGAGCGAGAGATTTATCTTTTTGGCATCAAGCAAGTTTTGTTTATGTTACTTGGTTTTTTCACGATGCTATTAATCGGCTTATTATTTAGGGCGTTTTTCTATACCGTAATATTTGCATCAGCATTCATACCACTCCGAAGTTTTGCTGGTGGTTATCATGCCCAGACGCAGCTGCGATGCTATTTCGCATCAATAGCAATGACAGTTTTTGTCGCTGTGATGTATTTGGAAGTTAGTTTGAGTAATTCGGTTATGGTTGTGCTATTATTAGTTTTTGGTACACTCATCATCGCATTATCCCCCATAGGAAGTGCTAATAAACCTCTTGACAATCTAGAAAAAAGAGTTTATAAGAGAAAGACTCTCCAAATATGTATTGCAGAAATTTTTATTGCCTTGGTTTTTATCCTACTAAGAATTCAATTCATCACCGTTGGTATATTTTGGGCATTGATGATGATCTTAGTTTTACAGATCTTAGAAAAGCTGATCGGAAAAAAGGCATAGTATCTACACAGTAAAAATAAGTCTAATCTTAAGCAAGTTAGGCTTGTTTTTACTTGTGGAATAATATGAGCAATTACTGCAAAATCCTATATGTAATACTTCAATGAGCTGAAAATTTAGTTTTTTTTTGTTAAAATAAGTTTACTAACGAATGGAGGGTGAGTATAGGCTGTGGTGAGACAAAACAAACTAATAAAGATAAATCTGATAAGACAAACCACTACTAATAAGCTTTTTATCACGCTTATATCAGGTGTTTTATTTTTCGCTTCGACCATGCTGTTTCGCCAGTTTTTTAATCTATTAGCTGTTATGGGGATAAGACCTAGTGCATTGCCACCTGTCTTAGGCTTAATGTTAGGACCTTTTGGTGCTTTAGGCTGTGCGCTAGGTAATCTTTTAGCAGATATTGTGTTAGGGTACTCTCTTTTAATTAGTGTTTTAGGATTTGTTGCACAGTTTACTTATGGTATTCTACCTTATCTAATGTGGAAAGCAATTGATGAGATAAAAAAAAAACCAGCTACGCCAGTTAACTTTAGCACTGTAGGGAATGTTCTTAGATATCTGATTATTATTGTAATAAACGCAACTGTTATGACGATTTTTCTTGGATCAATTATCCACAATTTAGGTGTAAGTCAATTTATCTCAACTGTAACACTTATGCTGCTCCTAAACAATGTTGTTTTTTGCATCGTTCTTGGAGTGCCAATTATTGTATTTATATCAGTATTAAAGTTCGGTGTTAAAGGTGTCAATCTTTCGATGAATGAACGATTAGTACTCATTTTTCTTATAACGGGAATTGCTTCTGGTGGGCTTATCGGAATCTTCGCTTACATTGAATTATCAGATGTAATAGCAGATCCAGTTACAACATGGATGCGTATTTATCTGTATATGACCATTAATCTGCTCGTTTTTTATATTCTTTCTGTCACTTTCTTATGGTATTGTGAAAAGAAGATCACTACGCCAATATCATCCATTGCTAGCATAGCACGGAGCTTTGTTAGTGGCGAAGGAAAAAAGCGTGATGGTAAGCTGATTGCTACTGAATGTGACAAACTAATTGAGACTAAGGGTGAAGCAGGCGTTTTGGCAGATGCTTTTAAAAAAATGGTTTTAGATTTAGACACTTACATCTACAATTTGACACAGATTACAACAGAAAATGAACGTATCTCTACAGAACTTAATGTAGCAAGACAAATGCAAGCAGATATGCTACCAAACACATTTCCAGCATTTCCAGAACGGGATGAATTTGAGATATTTGCAATGATGGAACCCGCAAAAGAAATAGGAGGGGACTTTTATGACTTCTTTATGGTTGATCGTGACCATTTATGTATCGTTATTGCAGATGTTTCTGGTAAAGGGATAACGGCTGCTTTATTTATGGTGATAACGAGGACATTAATTAGTAACTGGACCAGAAGCGGTATGAATCCAAGTGATGTTTTTACAAAGGTGAATGCTCAGCTTTGTGAAGGTAATGAAAGTGCTATGTTTGTCACTGCATGGATGGGGATTCTTAAAATTAGTAGTGGAGAATTAACCTATTCCAACGCAGGGCATGACCCCCCTCTACTGATGAAATCTAGTGAAAGCTTTGAGCAACTACAAACAGCTAAAAATTTGATGCTCGCTGCCATAGATGGTATTCATTACAAACAGTCACTCATTCAAATGAATCCAGGAGATAAATTGTTTCTCTATACAGATGGTGTGACTGAGGCAAATAATACAAAGGATGAGCAATATGGACAAAATCGCTTGCTTGATGTTCTAAACAATACTTCTTTTAAAAGACCCAGTGAATCACTTTTAGAAGTAAAGGCGGACATAGATATATTTGCAAACGAAGAACCACAATTTGATGATATCACGATGTTAATGTTGTCGATAAACTAAATAAATGAAAAGGGTGAAATAAAAATGAATTTTCCAATTAAAGTAGGCAGTGAGACTCGCATAACACTTACAGGTAAGCTTGACTTTGCTAGAGCACCAGAGCTTATGGATGCGCTTGTGACTCTTAAGGGTGAGGACATTTCCACCATTATTTTTGAATGTAAGGAATTATCGTATATCTCTAGTTCAGGCATACGCGTCATTATTTTTGCAAAGCAAAAAATCGCACCTCACATGAAAATTATTATGGAAAATGTATGTGATGATATATTAGAAATATTAGATATGTGTGGAATTTCTGATTTTCTTGAATTTGAAACATCAAAATGATGGGGGATGAACTATGCATAAGTCTGAAATAGAAATGGGCAAATACACAGTTGAAGTATTAACGAAAAAAAAAAACATGAATAAAGTGATGGCTTTTGTTGAGCTATGTTTTGCAGATATAGGAAGTCCTACTGAGTCAAAGCACCTCATTCTTGTAGGAGAGGAATTGATTTCTAATATCTTTAATTATGCTTATGATGATGATGTTCCTGGAATATTTTCTATTATGATTTACCTCTGTTCTGAAGAAAATAAAGTTACAATGGAGTTTAGGGATGCAGGTAAGCCTTTTAACCCACTAGAAAAAGTTCAACCTAATTTAGAAGAATCTATCTCTGAGCGTCAGATAGGTGGTTTAGGTATTATGCTTGCTAAGAAGCTTACTGATAGTCAGACATATAAATACGAAAATGATCAAAACATTCTAAAAGTGGAGAAATACATATCGCTACATAAATAAAATTTATTTAATCATTGAGGTGGATCAAATGAGTGATAAGAAGAATATCTTTCGCAAAACGAGCTTAGAGAGAATGTCATCCCCTGAAAAGCTAAATGACTATATCAGAGTTTCTAATCCAAGTATCTGGATTATTTTAGCTGCAATAGCGATTCTACTTATTGCAGCAATTACTTGGGGAATCATCTATGAATTACCTGATGGCACAAGACCGATAGATTTTTTGATTGGTAGGTGATGTAAATGACAAAGAGTAATAAAGCAAAAAAACGCTACAAAGTGCCAGTGATCATGCAAATGGAGATGTTAGAATGCGGTGCTGCATGCCTTGCGATGATATTGGCATACCATAAAAAGTGGATTCCGTTAGAAAAAGTGCGTGAAGCATGCGCTGTTAATCGAGATGGTTCTAATGCGAAATATATCGTGATGGCAGCTAGAAACTATGGCTTGATTTCACAGGGGTTCAGGGGTGAAGTTGAAACTGTTAAAAAGGCGCAACTCCCTGCTATTATCCATTGGAACTTTAATCACTTTGTCGTTCTTACAGGCTTTTCTGATAAATATGCTTTTATTAACGATCCCGCATCTGGAGAAATGAAAGTGCCTTTAGAAGCTTTTGATAAAGCCTTTACGGGTATTTATATGACATTTGAACCAAACGAAAGTTTTCAGCCAGAAGGCGGACGACAAAGTGTTTTAAAATTTGCCCGTGTTAGATTAAAAGGAACTGCGATTCCCATTTTCTTCGTTATCTTCACGATGTTTTTAACATCTTTAATTGGCATCATAAATCCTGCTTTATCTAGAGTCTTTTTAGATCGGGTTTTAACTGGACATGAACCTTCCTGGCTTGCTCCCTTACTTTGGTCAATGGCAATCTTGGCCATTGCTTCGTTTATTGTTGGTTTGATTAACGCCTTGTACTTGCTTAAGATACGAGGGAAATTGGCCATCGTTGCCAATGCAACATTTTTATGGCATGTTTTGCGTCTACCGATGAGCTTTTTTGCACAACGGATGACAGGTGAAATAGCGGGTCGTTTTAGATATAATGAAACCATCGCTGAAACACTCATTTCAAAGCTAGCACCGCTATTTATTAATTTTTTCTTAA
>JGI24703J35330_11748159_pt1 | contig 11307 bp, 10 predicted proteins | sample TergutNt197P1_FD_35330 | JGI IMG/M metagenome (IMG submission 35330) | reverse complement strand
CGTTATAAACGGTTTAACCGATTTCGAGCATCCCTGCCAAATTTTAGCGGACTTAATGACTGTGCGCGAATATCATTCCGCCCTTGAAGGCGTAAAAGTCTCGTGGATTGGCGACGGAAACAATGTATGCAACTCGCTGATTGTTGGCGCGTTAAAATGCGGCATGAAAGTTAGTGTTGCAACACCGAAAGGATATGAGCCGCACGCAGATATTTTGGCTTTCGCAAAGGGCAACGCCGCGTTTTCGCTTTTAAACAGCCCCGAGGAAGCCGCCGAAAGTGCGGATGTTGTTGTTACGGACGTTTGGGCAAGCATGGGGCAGGAAGAAGAGGCAGGGAAACGCATGGCGGATTTCGCTGGCTTTCAAATAAACGATAAAATCATGTCCCTCGCGCATGAAAAAGCGATTGTTTTGCACTGTCTGCCTGCCCATCGCGAGGAGGAAATTACGGCGAAGGTTTTTGAGGCGAACGCTGGACCGATTTTCGACGAGGCGGAAAACCGCTTGCACGCGCAAAAGGCGGTTATGGCACTTTTGATGGGTTAGGAGTTTTTGAAAAAAAACGGCGAGGCGAGGTGGTGTTTGAATGAACATAAAATACGAAAACTCCGTAAGCGTCGAGGAGTTTAATTTGTTGCGCGTTGCGGTGGGATGGAGCGCGATTGAAGCGGAGCTTACGGCTAAGGGGCTGGAGCATTCCGCTTTTGTTGTATGTGCTCGCGACGGCGAAAAGGCGATTGGTATGGCGCGGGTTATTACAGATTATGGGTACGTTGTGTTTGTAACTGATGTGACTGTTTTGCCAGAGTATCAAGGCAAAGGTATCGGCGGCGAGCTTATGCGCCGCGTTATGGCGTATATAAATGAGAACATCGCGCCTGGGCAGAGAAAAGCGGTTCAGCTTATGTCAAAAAAGGGCAAAGAAGAGTTTTACGAAAAATACGGCTTTGTTCAAAGACCGAATGAAACCGACGGTTGCGGTATGGTTGTTTGGATTGAAGGGGCGGCGAAATGATGTCTGTTATCACCACTTTGCAATACAATATATGAATAAAGAAAAACTAATGCCAATACTTGCACCGATATTTATAATCGCACTCGGAGCAACCATCACCTTGATTTTCTACTCTTTCATGGATGAATGGGTTTGGGTGATTCTCGCGCTTGTCTACTGGAGTAGTTCGTTTTTGATTGTGTATAAATCAATGGGCAAGGACGAGATATGGTTATTATTTCAAAAACCTGTTGGTAGCCGTGGCTGGCTCGCTTTATCAGTTTTAGTCGGACTGATTCCGTTATCAATTCTATTGTTAAACTTGGAGCTATTGATTTCCTTTCCGTTTGTTGCAACATTGTGGCTATTGTTTGCGTTTATCAATCCATTTTTTGAACAAGTGTTTTGGCGTGGGTACCTACTAAACAATCTCCCGTTTCCTGTTGGTTGGCGTGTGATTTATTCGGCGGCATTGTTTGTTGTAAGCCATCCACTTATGTGGGGTATATTTTCGATTGCAAATCGCAGTTGGATGGCGATGGTGTCTTTGGTTATCATGGGTATTGTATGGGGTGTAGTTTACGTCAAAACAAAGTCGTTGCGTTGGTGCTATATCTCTCATTTCATGGTGAATATCGGGAATTTAACCGTTTTTGTTTTTCTAAATCTGTATATCCCACCTATGGGCTAATATAAATCAAGGGGCGACGGAACAACAAAATGATTAACGGCATAAACCACATCACAATTTCTGTAAAGGACATCGACAGTGCATTTTCTTTTTATCGTGATATTTTGGCACTCAAGCCTGTGATGAAGTCAAATCACAGCGCGTATTTTCGAGCTGGAAAAGTGTGGATTGCGTTGGTGCAGGAAAAAAATTTTGAAAAATCCAGGAATTACGCACACATTGCATTTAATGTTCCGCAGGAAAATTATACTGATTTTGTTAAAACACTTCGGATAAACGGTGTGAAAGAGTGGCAGAAAAATGATTCGGAAGGTGAATCATTATACATTTTGGACGACAGCGGTAACAAATTGGAAATACATTTTTCGTCGCTTGAGAAAAGAGCGGCACATGGGAAAAATAATTGGGGTGACGGTTATGAGTGGTTCATATAAAAAATTTTTTGCAATTTTCGCGGCGATAATTTTTTTTGCCTCGACCGCTTGCGCCCGTCTTGAACAGGCGATAATGTCGCCCGCAATCGACGAGCTTGAAAGGATAATCGACGAATTGTTGATTTTGCTTCAAGAGCGGGACGAATCTATTGAAGCTATTATGCGTGAAAATTTCGAGATGAGGCTGAACTTGATTGAAATTGAACACACAGGGAATAATCGTGATGTCGATATACCGCGCCAATTTTGGCACGGCTCGGAAGAGCGAGTACGTGAAAGTTTTTTGCAATTTTTCCACGGTGATGAAATGCAGGCACATTTGGCTTGCGCAATTGGTGAAGCGTTTGAAATTTGCGAAGCAGAAGGGCGAAATGAAATTTTTATAGATTTTGAACATCTTATATTGCGTCGAAGCGAGATGTTTTCCATTCTGTTTTTATTTGAGTACGGTGTGTGCCACGAAACGCTTGAAATAACATGGCGATATATTGGTTATCATGTTCCGACGTGGAATGTGGGTTTTGCGCCTGCCGCTAATCGGCCACTTCCTCGCCAGTTGACGGAGCGGTCGGAAGTTGAAGTACGATTTTACTATTGGGGACCAGGTGATGATATGGACTCGTTTCCCTTCGTCGATGCGACAATTCGTGGCGAGGATTTATGGAGCGAAGCTATACGCCTTGCCGCCGAAGTTACGGGCGTAACCGTGCGCGATTTGTGGTACGACGGTCGCATTCTTTATGTAGATTTGCCCCTTAACATGAACTGGAACATGCGCGCTGGTTTTGGCAGTACCATTTGGGCGCGTGCAATGATTGACACATTTTACACTTTTCCCGATGTCGATGAAGTAATTTTTCTTTTTAATGGCAAGAATTACCCCTATATTTACATTGATTTCAGAATAAATGAACCGCGAGGAATTACGTGGTGGGAGGAAGAGGCGTGAAAACAATTTCATCCATGAGTGAGCTAAACCTTCCCGCAAAACATCAAAAATTTATTTCGGAATTTTTGCGGCAAGCGCGGGAAATAAAAACTTTTGACAAAATTGATATGTTTATTCTTTTTGGCAGTTGCGGGCGGGGAGAAGCCACAAATTCAAGCGATGTTGATATTTTGGCGGTTGGAGATGGATTGGGCGACGAAACACTTTTTGATTTATATGATTGTGCATGGTATCCCGGGATTGAGAAGAAGGAAAATTTTGTGGCTAATGATGTTTTTGTAAATGCTCGTGATTTTTTTGACGAATACAAAAACATTATTGGTAGCTTTCAGTGGAGAGTTGCCAGAGATGGGGTTGTTTTGAATGGACTACTATAAAATTGCGCAAGAACCACTTGATGCGGCGGAAACATTGAAAATTTCAGGGCATTTCAGAATGTCTGTATACATGTCAACTCTCGCTATTGAATAGAAGAATTAAAAGAGCGATTTGAAAAAAACTAATTCAACATATCGGAGGAGAAAAAATGCCACAAAGAAAAGACATCAAAAAAATCTTGATTATCGGTTCGGGGCCAATTGTAATCGGACAAGCGTGTGAATTTGACTATTCTGGAACACAAGCGTGTCAAGCCCTTAAGGGGCTGGGCTACACGGTGGTTTTGGTTAATTCAAACCCCGCGACGATTATGACCGACCCCGAAATGGCTCACATCACGTATATCGAGCCGCTTAATCGGTCTCGTCTTACGGAAATTATCGACAAGGAGCGTCCCGACGCGCTTTTGCCAAACTGCGGAGGGCAAACCGCTTTAAACCTCGCGATTGAGCTTGAAAAAGCGGGGGTTTTCGCGCAATACGGCGTGGAGGTAATCGGCATAAATCTTGGCGCGATTGAGCGCGGCGAGGACAGGATTATATTTAAGGAAATGATGGCGGAGCTTGGGGTTGAAATGGCGCGTTCGTCGCCAGCATACAGCGTTGACGAAGCCGTTAATATCGCGAAAGAACGGGGCTATCCCTGCGTTGTGCGTCCTGCCTACACAATGGGTGGCGCGGGTGGCGGAATTTGTTACAGCGAAGCGGAACTTCGCGAAATCGCTGGGCGCGGCATAAACGCGTCGATTATAAATCAGGTACTTATTGAAGAAAGCATATTGGGCTGGGAAGAGCTTGAGGTTGAAGTTGTGCGCGACTCAACTGATACCTGTATCGCTGTTTGCTGTATCGAAAACGTTGATCCCATGGGTGTTCACACCGGCGATTCAATTTGCGTCGCGCCGATGCTTAATGTTGCCGATGAGGTTAGGGCGCGGCTTGAGGACGCGGCGTTTAAAGTTGTGCGAAAAGTTGGCGTAATCGGCGGGTGTAACTGCCAGTTTGCCTATAATCCCAAAGACGGTCGCATCGTTATAATCGAAATAAATCCGCGCACGTCGCGTTCGTCCGCGCTTGCGTCGAAGGCGACGGGCTTCCCGATTGCGCGTGTTTCCGCTTTTTTGGCGGCAGGTTTGACGCTCTCCGAAATGCCGCATTACAAATTCGGCACGCTTGATAAATACGAATTTACGGGCGATTACGTCGTTGTAAAATTTCCGCGCTGGGCGTTCGAAAAATTCCCCGGCGCGAAAGACGCGCTTGGAACGCAAATGAAGGCCGTCGGCGAGGTAATGAGCATCGGCAAAAACTTTAAAGAGGCGTTCCACAAGGCGGTGCGCTCTCTTGAAATCGGGCGAAGCGGGCTTGGCTTCGCGAAGGACTTTAATTTCCGCTCCAAAAACGAACTTTTTGCGATGCTTGAACGCGCAAACAGCGAGCGGATGTTTGTTATGTACGAGCTGATGCGCAAGGGCGTGACGGTGGACGAGCTATTCGAGATTACAAAAATCAAACCGTTTTTTCTTGGTGCGATTAAGGAGCTCGTTGACCTCGAAGAAGAGATTTTGAAATACCGCACAAAGCCTCTCCCCGACGGCTCCCCCGTGCTTAATCCAAAAAGAACAACGGATGGCAAACCACTCCCCGACGATTTATTGCTCCGTGCAAAAAAGGACGGATTCTCCGACAAATACATCGCGTGGCTTTTGTATATTGCCGAGGCCGACGTTGCCGCACAGCGCGAGACGCTCATTACAAAGGGATTTGAGGCGATTCAGGTTTCCGGCGCGGATAACGAATTTTATTACTTCTCGACATATCTTGCCCAAAATCCCTTGCCCCGCCCTGCAAACACGAACGCGAAAAAAGCGATGATTCTCGGCGGCGGGCCGAACCGCATCGGGCAGGGCATCGAGTTTGATTATTGCTGTGTTCATGCGACATATGCACTGCGTGATTTGGGCTTCGAAACGGTTATGGTTAACTGTAATCCTTCGACGGTTTCGACGGATTATGATACGGCGGACAGGCTTTATTTTGAGCCGCTGACGGTCGAGGATGTTTTGGCGATTGTGAAATACGAAAATCCGATGGGGGTTGTTGTGCAATTCGGCGGACAAACGCCGCTTAATATTGCACAGCAATTGAAGTCGCTTGGGGTTCCGATTCTCGGCACGTCGCCGGAAATTATTGCCACGGCCGAAGATCGAGATTTGTTTCGCGAAATGATGGAAAAATTGAACATACCCATGCCTGAAAGCGGTATGGCAAAAACCGTCGCAGAGGCTCTCGCAATTGCGAATGACATTGGTTTTCCGCTTATTGTGCGGCCGTCGTTTGTTCTTGGCGGCGCGGGCATGGCGATTGTTTACAACACGGACTCGCTTAAGGAATATATGCAAAATGCGATTCGCAATGCGAGTACGGATGTACACGAGATGGCTCCGATTCTCATCGATCGTTTTCTCGAGCGCGCACTGGAATGCGAGGCCGACGCAATTTCTGATGGGAACAATGTTTTTGTCCCTGCGATAATCGAGCATATCGAGCATACCGGAGTTCACAGCGGCGACAGCGGTTGCACGATTCCCCACGTGACAATTCCCGAGGCCGCGGTTGCAAAAATTAATGAATATTCGCAAAAAATAGCGCACGAACTCGGCGTTGTCGGCTTGATGAACATCCAATACGCCATCGAGGCGAAAACCGGAAAAGTTTATGTAATTGAAGCAAATCCGCGTGCTTCGCGGACGGTGCCGCTGGTTTCAAAGGTTTGCAACATACAAATGGCGAAACTTGCGATGAAGGTTATGCTCAAGGAGTGCGACATTGATTTGACGACTCTTTCACCCGCAAAAGTCAACTATTACGGCGTGAAGGAATCGGTTTTTCCGTTCAATATGTTCCATGAAGTTGATCCGGTTTTGGGACCGGAGATGCGTTCGACAGGGGAAGTTTTGGGAATGGCGAGCAGTTTTGCGTCGGCGTTTGCCCTTGCGGAAGAGGGCGCGAAATGCCCAATTCCCAAGGTTGGCACGGTTCTGATTTCTTTCTCGCAGTCGTATTACAGCGACCTGCCGAAAATTGCACGCGATTTGCAGAGGCTGGGTTTCGGCTTGGTAGCTACGGAAAACACGCACAAACAGCTTGAACAAGCCGAAATTCCCGCACGGCCGATTTGCGAACTTCTCGACATGGAAGCCAACCAGCCCATCGCAGATTTAATTATGGACGGCACAATAAGCATGGTTGTTAACACGCCGGGCGGCTCAATTCACGGCATGGGCCCGAACATTCGTCGCGCCGCGATTCGCAAATCCATTCCCATGTACACAACGCCGGAAATGGTGACATCGGTGATAAATGCCATACGCGAACGCAGTCGGATGCCGTCGCCGGTTAAAAGTTTGCAGGAATATCATGGAGGTGCAAAATGAGTGCAAGCGGAATGAACTACGCCCCTAAGGGCAAACCGAACCCTGTCGTTAAGCCGGGCGAATTTATTTTTGCGGCGGTGGGGCTTGATCACGGGCATATCGGCGGGCAGTGCAATGGCTTGATTGAAGCAGGCGCGACGCTGAAGTGGATTTATGACCCCGATCCGAAAAAAGTTGAGCGGTATTTGGCGCAGTATCCGGATGCGAAGGCGGCGCGCTCTGAGGAAGAGGTGCTTCAGGACGCGGAAATTCAGCTTGTTACGAGCGCGAATATTGCAAGCGAGCGTTGCCCGCTTGGGATTCGCGTTATGGAGGCGGGCAAGGATTATTTTACGGACAAGGCTCCGCTTACGACGCTTCAGCAACTTGCGGACGCAAAAGCGGCCGTGAAAAAAACCGGTAAAATTTTTGCCGTTTATTATTCCGAGCGGTTGCATGTGGAGGCGGCGGTTTATGCGGGGCAACTTATCGAGGAGGGCGCGATCGGACGCGTTGTGCAAACGCTGGGGCTCGGGCCGCATCGTGCGGGATTTCATTATCGCCCGCAGTGGTTTTTTGAACGCGAGAAATACGGCGGCATTTTGTGCGACATCGGGTCGCATCAAATCGAACAATTTCTGTACTACACCGGCGCGAAGGACGCGGAAATAGTTGCCGCACAAATTGAAAATTACAACTCGCCACAATATCCCGGGCTGGATGATTTCGGCGACTGCACTCTTAAAGGCGACAACGGCGCGACGGGATATTTTCGCGTAGACTGGTTTACGCCCGACGGGCTTTCCACTTGGGGCGACGGGCGCATGTTTATCCTCGGCACAGACGGATACATTGAACTGCGCAAATATGTGGACATCGCCCGCTCGAAGCGTGGCAGTCATTTGTTTTTGGCAAACAAGCATACCGAGCAATACATCGACTGCGAAGGCAATGTCGGGCATCCCTATTTCGGCAAGCTTATCCTCGACTGCCTCAACCGCACCGAAAATGCCATGACACAGGAGCATACATTTAAGGCGGCAGAACTTTGCGTCAAAGCACAGCGAATTGCTGAGAAGGCGAAAGGTATCGTGCGAGACGAGTAAGACGCCCGTGACTCCGCTAACAACTCTCCTTGACTGGATTTACCCGCCCGCGTGCGTAGCGTGCAGCGTTCTTCTGCCGCTTAACGAACCCGAGCGGTTTTTTTGCGTGCGTTGTAAAAATTTATTTGATGCAATTTCCGAACCCCTCTGTACTCGATGCGGGGTGCCGCGCTTGGTGCAAGATGAAGGCGCAACCTCCTGCCCATCCTGTTTCGGCAAAAATTACCACTTTGAAAAAAATTTCGCTTCATTTATATATGATGAGATAATGCGGGAGCTTTTGCACGAAATAAAATTTCGCGACAATAAGCGAGTTGCCGAAGCCCTGGGGCATCTCTGGGCAGAGAGTTGCTTGCACTTTCCCGAAAACCTCGCCTCGTTCACCCTAATCCCCATGCCGATGCATCCGCAAAAAAAGCGCGAACGCGGCTTTAATCAAGCCGAAACCCTAACGCGCCCCCTCGCCGCCGCATTAAAAATTCCCGTAGAAAATATTCTGATTCGTACAATCGACACCCCTCCCCAATCCGAAGTCCACCCCTCCCAGCGTGCGGAAAATGTACGTGACGTATTCGAAATTCGCAAAAATTCGCAAACCATTGGAAAAAATTTTATTTTAACCGATGATATATTTACAACAGGTGCAAGCCTGAACGAATGCGCACGGATTCTAAAAAATTCAGGTGCGGCGCGGGTTTTATGCATGACTTTGGCCATTTCGGTAAAAAATTAAAGCAAATGCAAAAATCTGCCGATAAAGAATTAGAAGAAAAAATGAAAGGAGGGTCGTCATAATGGACATGAGAATTTCCGGCGTTTATAACGCCTATGCAGTACAACCGAATCGAAGCGTTGCTAAAAACGCAAATGCCGAGTATGACCGCGAAAACACTGACACTGTGTCCTTGTCGGCCCAGGCCGGGGAGTATCAGTTAGCACGCAAGGCTGTAGCCGATGTCCCCGACATTCGCGAAAATTTGGTCAGCCATTTGCGGGCAATGATTGCATCGGGTGCATACAACGTTTCTGCGCATGATGTCGCGGCGCGCATTTTCGAGGGGTAAAAGTTTTGACAAATACACGGATGTTATATAAAAGCTCTTTCGGTTTGCCGGAGGAGTTTTTATGCTGGAAGCTCAATTGAAACTCAATTGAAGTTAAACGGTAAAATTCGGACGAGAGGAATGCGTGCGACCGAAGTTTGTATGAAACTTTGCATGAAACTTTGGGCGTTAGGCGGGTGACAATATGGCCGGTATGGTGCACCAATTAATTGACGTAATGAAGGAGCAAACCGAACGCCACACCGAGCTTTACGGGCTTTCGCTGGAAGAAAAGGACGCGATTGTAAAAAACGATGTAGCTCAGTTGCAAAACCTCTTAAACCTAAAAAACATGGTACTCTCGCAAACAAGTCGCCTTGAAAAACAGCGAATCTCCCTTGTAAACGATATAGCGGAGGTCACCGGAAACGCAAAAGACGACATCACACTGTCCGATGTAATCGAAATATTAAAGGATAGGCCGGAGGAGCAGGAGCTGCTTCGGGAATCAGGAACGGCTCTGCGAGAATCCGTGGAAAAACTCAAAGAAATTAACGATTTGAATAAATCATTAATAGAAAGCTCGCTGGAATTTGTTGAATATTCGCTGAACGCGTTGCGGTCGACTATCGCGCCGGAGCCGCCGGAATATCCGACAATGAAAAAACAACCGCTCGATGACGATGCGGGAAGCGCGGGAACATTTAACACCACAAGTTAAACAAAAATCAAGGTTCAACTATTTAGCACCACAAGTTAAACAAAAATCAAAATTCAACTTGTCGAGAAGGGGATAGTGACTTATGGGCTTTGGGGGATTAGGAATAGCATCAAGCGGCATGAGAGCCGCACAAAGAAACCTGAATATAACCGGGCATAACATGGCAAATGCCGAGGTGCAAGGTTTTTCGCGCCAGCGAATGATTCAAAAATTTGCACCCTCGCGCAGCGTCGGCTTCGACGGTGCAAACCAGCTTATGCAGGTCGGAATGGGTACGGACTGGACAAACGTCCACCAAATCCGCAATGAGTTTCTCGACATAAACTTTCGCAACAATGTAAGCCGCTTGAACTTTTATTCAACAGTAGTGCAAGCCGGCGTTCAAATCGAAACCCTTTTGGGCGAGCTTCACGGCGGATACAATTTCCAAACCGAGCTGAATAACATATGGTATGCGATTCAGGAGCTGACATCGTACCCCGACGGATTTCACACCCGTCAGTTCTTCCTTGGAAATGTGACCACATTTTTAACAAAAGCTCAGGAAGTATTTGAGGGGCTTTTTGAATATCAACAAAATTTGGACGCACAAATTCGTGAGGTTGTAAACGGTCCGCAGGGCATAAATGCAACGGTGGCAGCAATCGGCGAGCTTAACGACCGTATTCGCTTTTTGGAGCTTAACGGCGATATGGCAAACGATTACCGCGACCAGCGCAACCTTCTTGTTGACCATCTCGCGACCTTAATCCCGATAAATGTACGCCACGCCTCAAACGGCGATATAAACATAACATCTCTGGGGCATCACATATTAACCGGCAGTTCCGCATCCCCGCTGGGTCTGCGTTTTATCGCACCCGGTTCAAACCTTGTAGAACCGGTCTTTACCCACGAACGGGGAATCCTGTCGGCAGGCACACCGCCCAGCGAATTCACATCATTTTTCAACTATCGCGGGCCGATTAATTCCGCAAGCGGCAATGACGGCGGTCGACTGATGGCACTAATCCACGCAAGGGGAACATCCCCCAAGCACCATCTGAGCGCGGACGTTATGCCGCCTCTTACGATTCCCGCATTGCACGACGCGATCGATGCCGTTTACGCCGATGTTCAAGCCATGATGGCGGCCGACCCCGCGCTTACTTTTAACGACGCCCTTAATGCCGCACTTGCCGAATTTGAAGCCGAAAACCCCGGTGCAACAACCCGCGATGTACAAAGATTCATCCCGCGTGTTGTTCAAGCAAGGTTTGACGCCAATATCGCCCTCGAAGACGAGCTGATACTTGAAATGGAGCGGGACGCCCGCGCCCAAGCGCATAACCACGCCGCCCATATGTGGTCGGTCGAACACGCAAAAATTCCGCGGGCTATGATGCACCTCGACCGCATTGTAAACACCGTTGCAACAATGATAAACGATGCATTAACCGGCAATTTGCGCGGTTCGGACGGAAACTTCCTTTTCTTTGAAACAGACGATCCTCGCGGATTCCCATACGGAAACCCGATTCTCGCCTACGAGCGCGACGCCGCCGGAGAGCTTATCCTCGACGAGGATGGAGACCC
>JGI24703J35330_11748160_pt1 | contig 11315 bp, 16 predicted proteins | sample TergutNt197P1_FD_35330 | JGI IMG/M metagenome (IMG submission 35330) | reverse complement strand
CGCTGATTCCAGACATCTAAATTGCGATGCATAAAACTATGGTCATCACCAATCGGAAACAGCTCAGGGTTATAAGCTATCCTCACATTGTGATCTGCACTGTAGTCCCAGTAACCACCTCTCGCAAGACCTGAGCCACTTCCTAATCTAGTCTGGGTTCTATCTTCTGGACTAAAAACATTAATATGTAGTCCGATTGGGGTGTCCTCGTTAATGCTATGCTGAGATGGTATGATGGGTGTTCCGAAATTTATTAGAGTATCTATGTTCGTTATACCTTCAGTTGCTAAAATATTTATTATATCTTTAATCACATTACCCCCATGACTAAAACCAATAAAGCGAATGGGACAATGTGGATTCTGTGAATGATGTTTTAAGATATCTACAGCTGTCTCCTCGCTGGTCGAACGGACCAGCTTCCAATATATCCAACTCAGAAGAATCAAGCCGTGGCTCGGTTTTGCTGATATTGTAGTGGATTAAGAGCCTATTATCATAAAGATAAACGGACGTGACAAAACAGTCGATAATGTTCTTTTTATAGACTTCCTCGTCCTCTCCCTTATCCATAAATTGTTTTAGCAAATATTCGATATGGTCGGGCTTTAGCAGGGCCTTGCTCGATTCTGCTAATTGCAAACTGGCTTGAAGCTCGGCGCGTTCAAGTTCCAATTCTTTCAATCTCATGGGCAAGGTATCAGTAACCACGCCAGTCTCTATTATCTGCATTATGTTGGCAAGGGCTTTCTTATTTTCGGAGACGCGTTGCTGGAAGAAATCAATTTCTTCCTCGCCTGCTTTATCCCGCAATTGAATTTCATAACATTTGTCCGCTATGTGCTTGATGGTGTCCGGTTGTAAGACATGGGCAAGGGTTTGTTCTACAACCAAATCTTCAAGCCAATTTTTCGTGACGTGTTTCTTACCGCAGTTTTTAACCCGACCGCGATTGTCGGGGCAATAGTAATAATAAAATTTCTTGCCGGTGCCGCCGGTGCCGCTGACTCCCACCATTTTCTTTTTGCAATGACCGCAAAACAATTTACCCGATAGCAAATACTTTACTCGGGGTGCGTGTGCTTGTTTACTTCTACGCCTTTTGGCGACTTCTAATTGAGCCATTTGAAAAACCTCTTTTGAAATTATTGCAGGGATTGCGTTCTCAAAACGGAATCCCGCGCAATCATAAACTCCGATATATTTCTCATTTTTAATTATACGCGGAATGGCTGCTTTAGTAAAGCTATTTCCTCGGCTTGTTTTAATTCCGCGGCTATTCAAATGCTCGCATATCTCGGAGTTGGTTTTCTCACGGACAAACATTTCAAAAATAATTCTAACCGCCTCGGCTTCCTTCTCGTTTATCTCGAAGGACTTGTCCGGGGCTAATTTATATCCCAAAACTTTTGACCCACCTACGGCAAGAGCCTTTTGTGCGCTTTCGTGAATACCACGCTTTATATTTTCGCTTAGCCTGGCGGAATAATACTCGGCAAGCCCCTCCATAAGGCTTTCTAAAATAATACCTTCTGGGCCTTCCGGGATATGCTCGGTTGCGTAATGGAGCTCCACGTTGGCTTTTTTAAGCTGGCGCTTATAAATGGCGCTATCGTATTTATTGCGAGCGAATCGGTCCGTTGCGTATACGATAACCGCGTCAAACATCTTTCTATTGCAATCACGCATAAGGCGTTGAAAGTCCGGCCGGTTGTCGGTGCGGCCAGACACCGCCCTGTCTATGTACTCCCCGACCACTCTAAGCCCTTTGGCTTTGGCGTATTCGGCGCATACTCTTATTTGCCCTTCAATAGATTCCTCCCGCTGATTGTTGGAGGAGTATCTTGCATATATTACGGTGCGCTTCATTCTGCCGGTTTCTCCTCCGTTTCAAGCTCCATTGCGGTTGATAAAAGACGCATACGCCCCTTGACGCCAAGCTCCTTATAAATTCTAAGTAGTTCTAATTCCTCTTTGCTTAAAGGCTCGCTATGCGACCCATTGATAGTTACTGGCGCGTTTGCGTGTCCTATAATGCCGTTGTTGGCGTGAACATTATCGACTTTTACATTACGGCTTTCGTCCCACCCCATAAGGTATGCCGGCGTAACGCCGAGTGCATCCGCAATCTTCTGAATCTTGTCGCTCCTTATGTCCTTAATGTACCCAGTCTCCCATTTGCGGACTGTGCTGGCTTGGACACCTACTCTTGCGCCTAAGTCGGCGAGTGTCATTTCACGACTTTCGCGTTTGTCCTTTATTCTCTTACCCATTGTTTCGAGCATTATCTTTTCCTCCTAGGTTTTTCGGCTTAATTTCCCGCCGGTGCAAAAGGCTTATTGCGACGGCTTCTTGTCTTATTATAGCCTACTTTTGTCTTTAATGATATAGAAAGATTAAATTTTTAACTAAAAATTTCGCAAAAGCTATTTACTTTTCCCAAAGGACACGTTATACTTAAATTGTCCTATGGGACACAAAGTAAAAGAGTCCTTGCCTTTAATAAAATTACAAGGAGGTGCGTGATGGTCGGCGCAATTATAAACCGCAATGTGCTAAAATCTCAAATGGCGTTGCAAGATATGAATGTCAAGGATATAGCGAAGGCATTAAAATGGAGCAAAACTACCGCCTATAGAAAAGTCAACGGCAAAGTAGCGTTCACTGCTCCGGAAATTCAGGCTTGCGTCGAGCTGCTTAGCCTTGATACTAACACGGCAAATTTAATTTTTTTTTGCCGAGAAAATGTCCTAAAAGACAATGAATAAGGACAAAAACGGCGAGCTCGACGCCACAATAGACCTGAGTGTTGCTCGGGAGCAAGTAATGATTGAACGGCTGTTTGATATGGCCGTAGTGTTTTACAAAGACCCAGATAATTTACGAGCCTTTGAGGCTTGGCAAAAGAATAAGGAGGAATTGCAATATGGCACAAATCACATTAACGCTTGACCTCACCGGCAAGAACGCGGAAACACTTCTCACGCTGGCTAAGATGCTAAGCGGCGAGGCTGCGCCGATAACAGGCGCCCCGGAACAAATGAAACTGGAGGACATTTCCGAAACGGAAGAAAAGCCAACGGCAAAAACTGCGGCCAAATCAACAAAACCGGCTTCAAACAAAAAGGCTGAGGAAAAAATCGGCGAGCAGGAAATCAACTTAACAGACGTGCGTGCGGTTGCCTTAAAACTTTCTAATGGCGGCAAAAAAGAAGCATTGCAAGAAGTTTTCGCCAAATACGGCGCAAAGAAATTGTCCGACATTTCTCAAGCTGACTACCCCGCACTTATTGCTGATTTAGAGGAAGCTGCGAATGGATAAAAAAAAGCACGCTTTACTATCTGCGAGCGGCGCCTCTCGATGGCTTGAATGTACCCCCAGCGCAAGGTTGGAGGAAACCCTTCCTAAAAAGTCCAGCAGTTATGCGGACGAAGGCACTGCGGCACATGACCTTTGCGAGTTAACGGCACGGCATAAGTTAGGCGAACTCACAGAAAAGAAATACGAAAACGCCGTCGCAAAATTTAAGAAAACTAATGCGCAATATTACAGTGCCGAGATGATGGAGTGCGCCGAAGACTACGGCCAATTTATTAAGGAAACCGTGGACGCCATGCGCCTGGAATGCCTGGACGCTATTGTGGAACTCGAAGCCAGAAGCCTTGATTTTTCAGATTGGGCGCCAGAAGGATTCGGGACAGGTGACTGTATTATCGTGGCCGACGACTTGCTGGAAGTTATCGACTTCAAATACGGCAAGGGCGTTCGCGTAGATGCTCACAATAACCCGCAAATGCGGTTGTATGCCTTGGGCGCAATTAAGCGATATGGTGACCTCTACGACATTCAACGGGTGCGTGTAACCATAATCCAACCGAGAATCAATCGCGAGCCTAGCACCGAAGAATTGACGTATGCCGAGCTTATGAACTGGGCCGAGAATTATGTCAAGCCCCGAGCGGCGTTGGCGTATGCAGGTGAAGGTGAATTTAATCCGACCGAAGAAACCTGCAAATTTTGCCGCGCTAAAGAGCAATGCCGAGCGCGTACAGAGAAAAATCTTGCGCTATTTGATGAAGCACCTGATACCCTTCTACTTACACCCGACGAGGTTGGCGGGATTTTAGCAAAAGCCGCGGATATAAAAACTTGGCTTGAAGACCTAAAAGCCCTTGTAACTAAAACCCTATTTGCCGGTGAATCGGTTGTAGGCTGGAAACTCGTTGAAGGCCGAAGCAACCGCAAATTGGGCGACGAGGAAAAAGTCATTGAGGCAATGGTTGAAGCTGGTTATGACGACGCGGAGCTTTACACCCGAAGTCTTATCACACTTACAGCAATGGAAAAAGCCTACGGCAAAAAGGAGCTTGGGAAAGTGCTTGGCGACCTGATAACAAAACCGCCCGGCAAGCCAACTCTTGCGCCAGCAAGCGACAAGCGCGAGGCATTTTCGCCAGAAGGAGCAATCCTTGATGCTTTTGACGACGGGGAGGAGTTTGAAGGATGATTCTAAGCGAATACGGCCGACATACTCCATCATGTGACGCTTGCAATTCGGAGCTCGAGCCCTACAACGATTTTCAAGATGCGGTGGACGGCATGAAGGCCAACGGCTGGGCCTCTAAAAACGAAGGTGGCGAGTGGGTGAATTTATGCCCTGATTGTGAGGCCATCAATATGTGGGAGGACGACTAATGACTTCACGCCCTTATAAATTTGTAATCGGTGCAATTATCGTGCTGCATGTTTTCTTAACGCCCGCACTTGTACAAATGGCGTATAACGAACGAGGTGGCCAAATGGCTTTTGGCGGCGAATACTTGACCCTTCCCCTAATTACAGCTTTTATGCTGCTGATTGTTAATGTAATCGAAAAACAAACAAAAATAAAAAACTCTAAAGGAGAATGAATCATGGCAACTACAACCCAAATGACCACCGGCAAGGTACGTTTTAGCTACCTCAATGTTTTCACTGCAAGGGCAATTAACGACGGCGACCAGCCAAAATACAGCGTAACGCTGCTTATTCCTAAATCAGACAAGCATACCGTCGGCAAAATCAAGGCTGCAATGGAAGCGGCCAAAACCTCGTATATCCAACGCAATTCCGGCAAGAAGCTACCGGCCAGCTTAAAACACACCATGCACGACGGCGACGGCGAGCGTCCGAACGGCGGCGAGTTTGGAGAAGAGTGCAAGGGCCATTATGTAATGACCGTTAGCTCCAAAAACCCGCCTGTAATTGTGTACGACGACAAAACGCCGATAACTGACCCTAAAGAACTTTTCTCGGGCTGCTACGGCCGCGCAATTATCAACTTCTATGTTTATGACACAAACGGCAACAAGGGAATCTCGGCCGGTCTTAACGGGCTTATGAAGCTCCATGACGGCGAGCCTTTGGGCGGTGGCGTTGTAACAGACAGCGACTGGGACGACGATTGGGAAGACGAAGCCGACGACCTTTTAGGTTAAGGCTATGCGCACTCTCTCAATTGATATTGAAACCTTTTCGTCTGTATCGCTTCTAAAATGCGGGGCGTACGCCTACGCAGAAAGTCCTGATTTTACGGTTTTGTTGTTTGGTTACGCTTGGGACGACGAGCCCGCGCAGGTTATAGACCTAACCGCGGGCTCAGGACTGCCCCAGGAGCTCCAGGACGCGCTATATGACCCCGAAATCTTAAAGACAGCATATAACGCTAACTTTGAACGGGTGTGCCTGGCGAGCTATTTGGGCGCTATATTGCCACCCGAACAATGGAACTGCACCGCGGTGCTTGCGAGGCACTTGGGGCTTCCGGCTCGCCTAGAAGAAGTCGGCAAGGTTATGGGGCTTCCGGAAGATAAGCAAAAATCCAAAACGGGCTCGGCTTTGATTCGCTATTTCTCTATACCCTGCAAGCCGACGAAAACCAACGGCCAGCGCACCCGAAACCTTCCCGAGCACGATACGGAGCGTTGGCAGCAATATATTGACTATTGCCGGCAAGACGTCGTTTCGGAGCGAGAAATCCGCGGCAAGCTAATTCGTTTTCATGTGCTGGACACCGAGCAACCTTTGTGGGTTTTGGACCAACACATAAACGACCGCGGTGTGGGTGTGGACCTTACTTTCGCCAAGCGCGCAATTGAGATTGACGCAATTATCAAGGCCAAACTTTTAGACCAGGCGCAGGAGCTCACCGGGCTCGACAATCCCAAAAGTGTTTACCAGCTTAAAAGTTGGATTGAGGAAACCGCTGGTGTAGAAGTTGCAAGCCTTAATAAAAAGGAAATCCCCGGCGTGCGTGAAGCGGCTCAAAATCAAGATGTGGACGACATGCTCGACATTCGCTCGGAGCTTGCGAAAACGTCAACAGAAAAGTATAACGCCATGATTCGCACTGTTTGCGAAGACGGACGTATTCGCGGATTAACACAGTTTTACGGTGCTCAGCGCACAGGCCGTTGGGCCGGGCGTTTGGTGCAAATGCAAAATCTACCACAAAATAAAATGCCAGAGCGCGACCTTGATACCGCCAGGCAGCTTGTAAGAGCCGGCGAGATTGAAGTCTTGGAAATGCTATTTGACAATATTTCCGGCACTTTGTCGCAACTCATACGGACGGCCTTCATTCCCCAGAAGGGCAACCGGCTTATAGTCGCCGACTTTAGCGCGATTGAAGCCCGCATAATTGCTTGGTTAGCTAATGAAGATTGGCGGCTCGAAGTTTTCAGGACTCACGGGAAAATCTATGAGGCCAGCGCGGAGCACATGTTCAACCTCCCGCCCGGAAGCGTCGGAAAGTCCGACCCCATGCGGCAAAAAGGCAAAATCGCCGAACTTGCCCTCGGTTATGGTGGAAGCGTAGGAGCACTTATAAATATGGGAGCCTTGGTTATGGGCTTAGAAGAATCCGAGCTTAGACCGCTTGTGTACACCTGGCGCGCTGCTAACAAGGCGATAACAAAATTCTGGTGGGACAACGACGCCGCGGCTAAAGAGACAATCGTCCGGCAAACTCCAAGCTACTTGCAGCACGGAATCGCTTATCGGAAACAGGGCTCACTTTTACGGCTCAAACTTCCGAGCGGTCGGGAATTGTCCTATGTGAAGCCCATGCTTATCAATGATGACATAACATATGAAGGCCCATTGCCAAGCTCGGGCAGCTGGGGGCGCATAAATTCCTATGGCCCGAAACTCGTGGAGAATATCGTGCAAGCAGTAGCCCGCGATTGTTTGGCAGAAGCAATAATCGCGGTAGAAGCTGCGGGGTACCCGGTTATCTTCCATGTACACGACGAACTTGTTTGCGAAGTACCAGAAGCCCAAGCAGATAAAGCCTTGAAAGATATTCTCGATATTATGGGCCGTGATTTGCCCTGGGCGCCAGGCTTACCCCTCCAAGGTGACGGCTATTCTTGCGACTACTACATGAAATTATAAAGGAGCGTGAACAACTTGACTTTAGATAGATTTAACGAAATCGTGGACAGCCAAATGAATCAATGCGTAAAAGTGCTTGCTGAAAAAGGCAAGGAATACGTTTTTAGCAATGACCGTTTGGACCATTTCAAAAATTCCGCAGCAGAGCAAGACATAAACCCAAAGCAAGCCCTTTGGGGTATGACTTCAAAACATCTTACTTCATTAGGTGGTATGTGTAAAGCTGAAAACGGTAATTATGCACCCGAAGTTTGGAGCGAAAAAATCACCGACACTATGAACTACCTGCTTTTGCTCCTTGCAATTGTTACAGAGGAGGTTGACAATGAAAAACATTGAAATTAGAGTTCTCAACCCAGAAGTGGTTACAGAGGCTGAAAAAATGATGGTTTGCGCTGCGCGTTTGACGCAGCGTGGCCACAAAGTAAAGACTACTGATGATTTTGTGACTTTATACAATAAGAGTTTTAAAGAAAAAACCGCCAAAAATATGGTGGAGTTGCCCCATAATACAATCCGACAATTTCATATGATACAGGTCGTGGTGGTTGGCGCAAGCAGAAGATTTTTAGCTCAAATAACGCGCCGACGAGTTGGCGTTACCTTTACAAGTGCCAGCTTGCAATATAGTGATTATTCTGACGACGCCAATTTTGTAGTGCCTTATGAGGTTATGCAAAAAGGCGAGGAGGCCGAAAGACGATATTTAACAGCGTGCAAAAACGCTATGAGCGAGTATGTTGCCGCGGTTAATAGTGGTATAGACCACGACGCGGCAGGTTATATGGCTCCTCAGGGACTTGCAAATGTGTTACTTATAAGCGCAACACCTCAGGCCTGGTGCGAAATGATAGCACAACGGATATGCCGTAGAAATTCAAAAGAAACAGCTTATATAATGCTAAAAATTTGGGAAGCACTTTATACTTTAAATCCTATACTGTTTTCTGCACAAATAGCTGGACCAAGTTGTATGCGTGGCAATGGTGACCGTTGCGACGAGAACTTAATGTTTTGCGGTGATTTTATAAATCCAAGCATGACACCTACAAGAATTTTAGAAAACGACTTCCCGCTCTTGATGAAAGGAGGCAAGACAAATGCGCCCAAGTAAAGATGAGTATTATTTACAGATTGCGGAAGCAATAGCGGTACGCTCAACTTGTATAAAACACAAATACGGCGCCGTCATAATTAACAATGATGTTATTGTTGCAACTGGCTACAACGGCTCCCCAAGAGGAGACGTAAATTGCTGCGATGTAAATATTTGCTTTTGTGATGAGTGCCCATTTCCGAAAGGCGAAAGAGCCGCAGTGCACGGAGCACAATACGGCTCCTGTGTGGCCGTCCACGCTGAGGCTAACGCTATCATGGCAGCTAATCATAGAGATTTAAAGGGCGCTACTTTATATCTTGCATGTTTGACCCCTGAAAAAATTGTTGCCCCATGCAACTATTGCGACCGTCTTATTAAAAATGCTGGAATTTTAAAGGTTTTTACTTGCCACGACTTGCCTAGAGCGCAATCTCTTAGAGGAGGTGGAAGTTATGTATAACCTCCCGGAGCCTTTAAGTCCAGACGAAGAAAGGCTATTTATTGACAAGTTAGGCGGTTGCGAGGATAAGGACGCAAAAAATGTCCTTATGGAGCGAAACCTTCGGCTGGTGGTTCACATTGCTAAAAAATTTAATAACGTGAATATTGACCCCGACGACCTTTTCTCGATAGGCGCTATTGGCTTGATAAAGGCGGTAAACACCTTTAAGCCGAATAAAAATTTCAAGCTCTCAACTTATGCCTCGCGCTGCATTTCAAACGAAATCCTTACGCAGATACGGCGAAACAAGCGTATGACGCCTGCAATCTCGCTAGATGCTCCATTAAGTGTGGATTTTGAGGGTAATGAGCTTTCACCTTCTGATGTTTTGAGAACTGGCGACGACGAAACAGCCCAAACGGTTATGGCAGAAGCGGAGCGCGTAATTTTGCTAAAAGCCGTTGCAGAGCGTAAAGACCGCGACCGCCGTATTATTAAAATGCGTTTTGCTTTAGGCGAAAACTACGCAAAAAAAATGACCCAAAAAGAAATCGCTGAGTCGCTTGAAATGCCGCAGTCTTATATTTCTCGTCTGGAAAAGAAAATTTACAAATTGCTACAAAAAAAAAATGGTTGGAGGTAACTAATGCGGATAACTTGGCAACCTATCGCCGACTATCCCGAGTATGAAGTCAACCGATTGGGCCAGATTCGCAAAAAAAAACAGGGCTAATGCTAAAACCCTTTGACGACCAGCGTGGTTATTTGCGGGTTACGTTAAACGGCAAAAATATAAAAGTACATAAAATTGTAGCTGAGATGTTTTTGCCAAACCCTGCCAACTTGCCTGTTGTCAACCATAAAAACGGCAAGAAGCACGACAACCGAGCCTCGCAGCTTGAATAGTGTTCATACTCGGATAATACAAAACACGCCTGGGAAACCGGGCTTATGAAACGGAGGAAGTAATTTTATGTTTATACCACGAGAATTAAAAATAATCGACCATGGAGCTATTGCGAAGGGCTATTTGCCAAAACGCAAAAACCCCGAAGACGCCGGAATGGACTGCTACGCACCCTATGACCTACAAATTTTACCAGGCGAGACCGTTACAATACCTTTAGCTTTTGGTCTGGTGTTGCCTATAAATTGGGCGGGGTATATACGAACACGCTCGAGCTTAAGCAAACAAGGGGTTTTATGTCACGAATCCCCAATCGACCCAGGCTATACAGGGCAATGCCACGCAATTCTTACGAATTGTAGCAACGAGGTTTTTCACATTCAAGAAGGCGACCGCATAGGTCAGCTCGTTTTTGAGTTCGCCGCACGTCCTTCATTGGTGGTTATTTCACCCGAAGAAGCCGAACGTATCTCGCAAGGTGCGCGAGGCGCCGGGGCTTTTGGGAGTACAGGCCGATAACTCCCGCAAAAAAAAACAGGCGGTGTTATCTATGCGAATCAACAAAAAAGATTATTACCTAAAAATCGCCGAAACTATCGCAATACACTCCACTTGCTTAAAGCACAAATATGATGCCATTATAGTCAACAACGATATTGTTGTTGCGACTGACTGTAATGGCTCCCCTCGTGGGGAGGTAAATTGTTGCGATATGGGCGTTTGTTATTGCGACACCCATAGCAAACTGGTACACGAAAACACCGCGGCTCACGGAAGCCAATACGGGCTATGCGTTGCGGTCCATGCCGAACAGAACGCTATTATACCGGCTTCACATAAGGAGCTAAGCGGCGCCACGTTATACTTTGCTTGTCTTAGCGATAAGCCAAACACCGGGCCGTGCAGCGTGTGCGACCGGATAATCAAAAATGCTGGCATTGCCGAAATTATCATGAATGGAGGGAGCTCATGCAAGCAACCGCACTAAAATATGATGGGTCTCTTACCATTGCAACGGGGCAATCTCGCAGAAGCATAAGCTGGAAAAATAAAGACGTTGAATGGTCGGAGCTCGTGCATAGGTTATCAATTCCCCAGCGTACAGCGGAAACCGAAGACGAGTACAAATCAATGCCCCGTGCTAAAAAGGACCAAATTAAGGACGTTGGTGGATTTGTAGGCGGAGCCCTTAGAAACGGAAGGCGTAAGGCAGAGTCAATTATTCACCGGCGGCTTTTAACACTGGATATTGACTCAATACCCGCGGGTGAAGATGTTTGGCTTACTGTTGAAATGATTATTGGGTGCGCGGCAGTTTTATATAGCACTCATTCACATACAAAACGGGCTCAAAGACTCAGGCTTGTTATTCCTTTGTCAAGAAATGTGTCACCTGATGAATACGCGGCGCTAGCTCGCCGGGTTGCGGGTG
>JGI24703J35330_11748161_pt1 | contig 11320 bp, 14 predicted proteins | sample TergutNt197P1_FD_35330 | JGI IMG/M metagenome (IMG submission 35330) | reverse complement strand
TCGTCTTTTTTTTGATTTTTTAACATAAAAATGGTACAATGAACTTCAGTAGTTTTATACGTTATAACTGTAGCTGGATTTTGTACATCGTCCATTGTGGTCCTGTCGCGCCGGTTACGCCTTGTGGTCCACGTGGTCCTTGCGGCCCTCTCGGTCCTGGACATCCCTGCGGTCCGCGTGGTCCTGGTGGTCCAGGGATCGAGTTTGGTGGAGCTGGACAAGGTCTTGGGCGTGGAGGTGGACAACATCTACCGCACCTGCAGCCTTGTGTATTGGTTGTTTCGTCATTAAATATGAATCCATTGTTGGTAAATCTCATAAGAATACTCCTTTAGTATAAGACTTGATTGGAAAAATTATAGATTTTCCACACATTCCATTGTATTCGAAAGCAAAAGCTTCGGTCTGTGCGTTCGTGCCTATAGGTTTAAAGAAATACATAAAAAAACACCTTGATATGAGTAGCTCAAGGTGAAGATGCTTAGATTAAAAGTTTTGACCGATCCAAAAAAACAAAGTAGATCAAAGCAAGATTATCGATGTTTTATAGCTATTATAGCTGTTTCGGAAAAATTCAACACAATTTAGTGATTATTTATTTTTCAACCTCTTTCATTTTCCGACAAAGTGTGATAAAATACAATTGAAACACGATTTCACGCTTTAAAAAATTGGAGGAGTTTATTATGCAAACGGAAAAAGAAACGATCAAAGCTGACGACACCATTTCTACATTGATTGAGGAGATATTAACGCCTTATACTTTTATCAAGCTTTCAAAAAAGCGAAAAGGACATGTCATAGAGATTGTCTGCTTAATGATCCCCTTGCTAAATAGCACACGACCAGTCAAACTCGACCCTCTTTATCGAATCATTTCCGAAAAAACCGGCATTGACAGTTATAAGTCCATCAAAACTTCTCTGACATGCGCTTACGAAACATTCTTAGCTACTAAAAACTTTCACGACATGTATGAAGGGGAATGGCGTGATAAAGATGATCACCCAAAACAAAAAGAATTCTTCATGTATATTGCCGCACTTGTAAAAGAAAGGTTATGAGCATTGCCTCATAACTTTTTTTGTTTGCTTAAACTAGCAAGCAGCTATATTAAACCTAGCTGCTTTAAAACATAAGGAGCCGCATTGACACCTTGCCCTTCGAGCGTAAAAGCATGCATATGAATAGCAGGATTGAAATTAAGCTCTATACAGCCGTATTTTGCCGTTGCATCTGATAAATCACCATTTATAATCAAATCCACCCCGCAAAGATTAGCACCAATTGCATGAGCTGCCGCTACAGCTTGTTGCTTAAAATAAGAATGAGCGCGATCTGTCACATCAATACTATCGCCACCAGTTGAGATATTAGAATTATCACGCAAGAAAACTTGTTCATCCTTTTTAAGAATGCTATTTGCTTCAAATCCTGATTGTTTGAGATTATGGATTTCGATCTCACCTAAAACAATCTTTTCAAGAGGCGCAAGGTGGTTCGTTCCGCGCCAAGGATGTTCATTCTTCCGCGCCACTAGCTCAGCTATCGTTGAAGTTCCATCGCCAATAACATTTGCACCGACACGTTTTAAAACAGCGATACACTCATCTCCAACGACTAGAAAGCGATACTCTTGGCCATGCAAAAACTGCTCTACAATCACCTCTGTGTCAAAGCCAAAAGCAATCTTTAACGCATTTTCAAATTCTTTTTCTGAAGTCAACGATCTAAACATCACGATTCCCCAACCAAAATTGGTTGATTTTGGTTTCACCACCACTTCCTTATTTAAAAATGTTGAATAAGCAGCCATGGCATTTTCAATCGAGGTAAATGTTTGACCTGGAGGAACAGGAAAATTGGCATCTTCGAGAATAATTTTCGTTACTTCTTTATTCTCCATCGCTAAATAAGAGACATAAGTATCCAATGAGGTTTTTGTTGCCTGCTTGATGTATTCGCGCTTACCATTTGCAACTAATCGTAAAAAATTAGCTCGGCGGTCAATCACGCTGAATTTTACTCCTCTTTTCACCGACTCCGCAATCATAAGTTGAGTCGACATTTCCATATCTTCATAGCCATGCGTTTGATACGGTTTTTCAAGTGCTTGTTCTTTATGTTGACGGGCAAGCTCTAAAAAATCAAGGCTATTAACATCTTTTTGTTGTTTAACCACTTCTGAGTAAGTATTCAATTCAAGTCCAAAGGTATCATTTATTGCATGCATTTCTGATAAAACCATGCTCACTTGCGATGCTAGCTCTTTTTGGAGCTTTAACCCATTTAAAACTACATTATTAGTTAGTTCAACAGGATCGAAATCAATTTGTTCAGGTAGTTCGAGTAGTGATAACATAAACAGATGAATGAATTTTAACTCTGCTAATGAAATACCTGCAAATGCTCTTGGATTTAAGTCAATGGCACGGATCTCTAAATAACCAATTCCCTTTTCTTCTAAATGCTCAATCAATCTAGCTTGCTGGATACATTTAATCCTTACAGGTGCGTAAATTTCGCGTTCATCGATAATTTTTTCATCTGCTATCGCTTGACGAATAGATGCAACGTACTCTTGTAGAGTATCATAAGATAAGTTTAAATCCACTTTGTTTTGATAGCCATATTTGCTATTTCTAAGTGAAATGGCATGCTCTTCATATATATCAGTAGCTACTGGAGTCTTTCCAAGCATGTAAACTAGAAACCAGTGGTAATTTAAATAGTTTCTAGCAATCTTCAAGTATAGGTTGTTTTTGAAATCTTTGTAGTTAGATGTCTTGCCACTGGCGTCATATAACTTTTCGCATAAAACGTCGCTAAAAGAAAAATTATAATGAATGCCTGAGATAAGTTGGACGCCGTTTCCGTATTTCTCTTGTAAATATTCGCGATACTTGCGTGCTGAGGTTCCAATTTCAGTATTTGAGTACTCGGCGACTCTAATATTATTCCAATCTACAGCCGGAGGCATTGAATAAGGCCATAGCAATTCATCTTGAACAGAACGCATGACGACTTGGTTAATCAGAGTTAATTCTTGATGAGCAGCTTCTAGTGTTGGATGAACAGAGGTCACCATTTCCACCTGTGCTTCCGCAAAATCCGTTACAATATACGGGTGTTTGGTACGGTCGCCAAAAAGAGCAGGATGGTCTGTTTGAGCTACTTTGCCTTTAGCAGTGATCCGCAAAGCTTCTCGTTCAAGTCCAAAATTCCCCTGAATTAGATCTAACTTGTTTATGGTATCTTTATTTTTTATCAACATTTTTTATAAGTCCTCTACTTTATCCTATTATTGCAAATATTTTCCGATGTATGTTAGGTGTGGCAAGACAGTTTAATCAATTGCGATCGCAGCAGGCGGGGGAATTAGCGGGTAATTTTGATTAATATGATCGTAAAACATTTTTCCATTTAAATGATCAATTTCATGTTGGAGTACAATTGCGATGTAACCTTTTGCTTTGATTTCAATCACTTTTCCTTCCATATCGAAACCCGTTATTTTGATGCGATTATATCTGGGTACAATCCCTGGAATATCTTTTTTAACCGACAAACACCCTTCTCCTTTTGACAGATATGCCAATTCTTCTGAGTGGCTAATAAGCCTTGGATTTGCGATTGCATATTCATGCTTTTGCTCTTTTTCATCATCACAGTAGATGGCGAAAATACGTTTATTTAACCCGATTTGAGGGGCAGCTAGCCCGATCCCTTCTTTTAGCTTATATTTTTTAGCTATTTTTTTATCTTGCGAGTTTTTAAGATATTCAATCATCTTTTTCATCAGCTCTTTGTCTTCATCTGTCAAAGGGAGTTTAACCTCATCCACAACCGTTCTAAGGAGCGGATGACCATCATAAATAAAATTTTCCATTGTAATCATTTGGTTCACCTCATGTTTCATTTTACCATTATACCAAAAATTCATCAATAAAAAAAGGGCATGAACCTTCACATTAGAAAAATTCACACCTTTTTGTCGGCTGATCACCTTAAATTAGCAACCACAACCACATCTTCCGCCATATCCACCGTGTCCGTATCCGCCTACACCGAATAGACATAGAAGAATGAAAATAACTACAACAAAAGCAATAATGCCCCCACCTGCGCCATAACCGCATCCATATCCGTACATAATTTTACCTCCTTAAAATCAAACTAAAGTTTAGAAAACAGACTTCGCCCTACAAACGAAAGCCTGCTTTCATTTTAAATCTTAACCAAAGCAACGCGGCTCGCGCTCTTCGCAGCATCCTCCGCCCACAAACGGCGTACTGCAAATGATTGCTAATAAGATAAACAATACTAGAATGAAAGCAAATCCGCCACCAAATCCGCCAGTGTTGCAAGTAGGCTGTGTTTGGAAAGCAGGTGTTCCACAAGAATAAGTATACATTGAGTCGTCCTCCTCAAAATCATAAGTCACTATATCTTACGCCTAAAACCCAAAAATGTGACTGCTAAGATCAGTTTTATGAAAATTTTAATGTTGATAGAAGCAAAGTGCTTCTTAGCTTTTTTTAGAATAAGCAGCTTTTTCTTTAGAATAAGCAGCTTTTTCTTTAGAATAAGCATAGTACTTGTCCTAGCAAAACTAGCACAATGAATAAGATGAGCACCAATTCCCACGATGATTTACGTGGTGATACGCAGTGTAGTTGCTGAGTAGCATACCCGCAGCTATATGTAAACATACTAATTCCCCCTTTACTTTTAGTACATTGTATTATACGCTAGTAGGTCGTTAGTTGGGTAGGCATTAAAAACAATATTAGCAAAATTTGTAACAATTAAATCATGATATCCCCTACACTAAGTAGGCATTTAGCGCCATGGTTGAGTAAGCTAAGGCCGCCCGCTGTTTGAGGTGTAGATTTATCAGGCAAAACAACCACAGGTTTTCCTATTTCAGTTAAATAATTCATATATTTAACTCGCAAATCATAATTAGGCAATTCAAAAATACAGACCAGACGGCTCATTTCAGCAATTAAATGATAAGAGCGATAATAGGCCTGTAAGTTAAACTTCTCGTGCGGTGGTAGCTCACTTAACATCAAATCCTTTTCGGTCAAGTATTTATAATTCGGCTTTTCTTGATATAGTAAGTCAGCTTCAAATCCAGAAGCTAAACAAGCAATTCTCTTTCGACAACAACCATTAGCAATCGCCTCTACCCCAAACTCAAAGCCAGTTGCAACGACTTTTTCTTTTGGCAATTTCACCATCAGATTTTCCAGTACATTTTTCGTGTATAAACTAGGATTTTTCCCACCAATCACACCGATAATCTCATCTTCTAACAACCGGCGATTCCCTTTCAAGTAAACTACGAATGGAGGCTTGGACATTTCACGCCACGATGAAGGATAATCCTGATCTATCAAAGTTATGACATCATATTTCAATTCACTTACTAGGCGAAGAGACTTTTTTTCATCAATTGAACTTAAATTTCTATCTCTTTTTAAAAATTGGTAAATGTCACTCCAATTCCCTTTTTTTACAATGCTTAATGCTATCAATTTGTCACGCATACAATGACCTCCTCAAATTTTGTGAAAAGCCCCCTACTATATAGATACGCAAAAAAGAAGGTCAATCTTTTTTATTTCAGAATGAAAACGCCAGGCAAAATAAAAAAATTCAGGTTTTCAGACCTGAATTCATATTTTTTGACATTTTTAAGCTTAAAATGGGGCTGCTGTGTTCGGTCCTTTAATTAAGAAAGACTGAAGGGTCATCACGATTTGAGTAACAATAAAATACAGACCCATAGCAAGAGGCGAACCGTAAACTAACAGTGCCATCATTGGTAAAAACATTAAATTCATCATTTTTGGATTCATCATTGGTGATTGATTACTCATATTACTTCCTTGTGTTTTTCTAGCATTTCTAGATTGCGAGAAATACATCAAAGCTGCAACAATCGCAGCAAAAATTACATTAGGTACCTCTGAAACCGAAGATAAACTAAGCCCTAAGAAATACCTTACCTCATACGTTGCAATAAGCGGATGACGAGAAAATGCTTGGAAGAATGCAAACATTAATGGCATTTGAATCAACATTGGCAAGCAACCAGCCATTGGATTAACACCTTTTTCTTTATATAAGGCTTGGATTTCTGTATTCATTTTCATTTGTGCTTCGCGATCAGTTTTTCCAGCATATTTTTGTTTAATCTTATCCACATCTGGTTGAACAGTTTGCATTTTCGCTGTATTGTTCATTGACTTTAACATTAATGGCATTACTGCAAGCTTAGTAATCAAGGTTGCAATTATAATAGCGACCCCAAGATTATGATTAAGTAGATTATATAACCAAGTAATCATTTGAATTAATGGTAAAACCAGAAAAGTTTCCCAAATACCATCTGCAACTTCTGGCGTTAAGGCGCGCTCTGGATCAACTGGTACACCACATCCTGTGAGTGCTACAAGGACTACAATAAGCATCAAAGCTAAAATTAATTTTTTGTTTGTGTTAAACTTCATTTTAAAATTCCTCTCATTATCATACTACCCACCACGGTAGATGTATGATACACTTTCAATTTAAACTCTATATAAACTTCCTGCCTCAAACATTATAAATCAAATAACGCCTAAAGTAAAGAAAAATCTATAATAGCGTGTCGCTTACATCAAAAATTCATCTCTTAGTTATCACTGGTTCCGTTTTCCTCGGCATCAAAAGCTATGGTTACACATTCAACACCACTTTCTTCAAAGCCTGCAATCGCCGTTGCTAGTGTGATAGAATCTGCAAAATCATCGACACCCCACAATCGACTAAGTTCATCATTAGAAATAGCGGTGTAATCATAAGCAACTTCGATGATTACATAATCATCATTAAATTCAACAATTGAGACCATGATTCCATTAATTCCTCGATCGCTGTAGGTGGTGAATAATTCAATGTAATCATTTTCGCTTAGATAATCGTTTGGTGAGAAATCACGATCAAGATCCGCACGGTCTCTTATAGTATGTACTACCCACCTAACGATGGTATCGTTGTATCCTTCGATAGTAGTTGTGACCGCCTCGCTTTCACATCTCGTAATAGTTTCACCCTCCATGCCATTACAAGCCACCAAAAACAATAATGCCACTAATACACTCCACTTTTTCATCAAAAAACTCCTAACATCACATATTTGACTAGATTGTGAATATTTACTGTGGATCGATATACGCCCTCAGTACAAAACCTTGTAAAATCTGTGGTATTTCAGAAAATGCCGTGGTTTCCACTTCGACACTCGCCCAATCATCATTGTAGTAATAGTCAATGATAGTAACGACATCTTCAATGTGTAGGGAGAGGATAATATCTGCCTCTACCCAGCCAGGATGACGCATAAAGTTAATCCAATTACTATTAATAACCCCAACTGTTGGTGTTGGTTCCGTCGGGGCCTCAGTTGGAGGGAGCGTTGCTGCTATTGTCGGCGCAACGGTTGGCGCAGTTTGAAGTGGTGCTGGTGCGAACACTTGCGTTTCTAACTCTGCTCTTTCTGAATGTGCTACGTCCTCAACTACACAATTCATATTTCCGTTTTCTAAACTAGCGGTGACCGCTTCTAGGGTTATAGTATCAAAGCTTTCAACATCCCACATCTGAGCTAATTCAGTGGGCGAAATTCTTCCGTAATCATAACTCATTTCGATCATTGCATATTCAGCAGTGAGTCTCGCAAGACGGAAGGTAATACCCTCTTCAAGCTGATTAAATTCCAAAAATACAGAACGTATATCATCATCGCTGATATCTGCATCCTGTAAAAAATCTGTATTAAACTCAGCGCGCGAAAGCATGATATTAATTGTAAAACGCACAATTTCATCTTCATTACTTTCAATTGTGATAACCCGCTGATCATTTTGACAGGTCGTAAGGGTCATCACATCAGCTTCTGTTTCTGTTCCACTGCACGCCACTAAAAATAGTAATCCAAATATTAGACCTAGCTTCTTCATAGTAATACTCCTAACATTAACTTCAATATAGCAAATGATCTCGTTACTCACGATAAAAATTCTACTTAATTTGCTATGACATCTCATTGTATCACATTTTGGCTTGATTATTCAAGAGTTGATGCAATAAATATAATGCTTGATCGCAAGAACGAATCCGTATCTTCTTACGATTACCACTAAAATGACACATATAAACATAGTTCTTAGCACCCAAAGCAATTCCGATATACACCAACCCAACTGGCTTTTCATCAGTTCCCCCGTCTGGCCCTGCTATACCTGTAATTGCAATTGTAACATCAGCGCCAGTCTTTTCTTTCATTCCTTGTGCCATCTCGCTTACGCAAGCCTCAGATACAGCACCATGCTGGAAAAGAGTCGCCTCTCTCACACCAAGTCGCTTCATTTTTGATTCGTTACTATATGTCACAAAGCTTTCAATAAACACATCTGAAACACCCGCCACGTCAATCAAGCTACTCGCCAACATCCCACCCGTACAGCTCTCAGCCACAGCAATTGTCAATCCCAATTCTTTTAATTTCGCTACAACCAAAGCATTAATCTCATCCTCGGCGGAGCCGACCCAGTTCTTACCCAATATTCCTAAAAATTCTTGTTCAAAGTGCTCTAACTTATCTACATCAGTAGCTTTTGCCGTCACGACATAGTCGATAAAAGAAATATTGCAGTAAGGTGCGATACTTAGCGTTGCGTATTTATCAAAAAGATGCAAAATTTTCTCTTCTGCGGATGATTCTCCGATACCATAAAGACGATAGCTTCGAGTATCGATCTCCTCGTCAATTAACGATTTTATGACAGGCTTCACTTCACTCTCAAACATTGGAAAAATTTCATTGGGCGGACCGGGTAAAAGGAAGATTTTTTTGCCCTCTTTATCCAATCTGAGCCCTGGTGCTGTTCCGTTATAATTTGAAAGTACCTGTCCAGTTGCAAATTTATAGGCTTGTCTTTTATTGTTTTCTGGTGTAGTGCGCATCATGCGTGAGAAATATTGGCGGATATTCTCATAAATAGCCTCGTCATAAATGAGTTCCTCGTTAAAGAATCGAGCAACCCCTTCACGAGTCCGATCATCAACAGTTGGTCCTAATCCACCGATGGTTATTACAAAATCTGCATATTCGTAAGCATGCATAAGTCCTAATACAATATCGTCAACATCATCCATTACAATTTCTCGATGGACAACTTTCACCCCTAATCCTTCTATTTCCCGGGAAATCGACGCGCCATTTGTATCGACAATTTTCCCACACAACACTTCATTTCCAATAGCTAATATCGCAATATTCAAATAAACCACCTCTAATAAAATACCTTGCCGTGCGATTTTAAAAATCGTATTTTGATTATACCACAAATTAACTGTAAACTAAATGACTTTCGCATGCAAAGAAAAAGCTAGATGGATTTCGCCATCAGCTATCAAAGTTATTACTAATCAAATTTTTGCAATTAGCGTCGATATCCATCAGCTTTAGCCTGTTTAATAATCTTTATCATAATCGCCATAAATACAACTAAAAAGACTGCACTAGCGACGGTTAAGCCGTGATTATATAAATTTCTTCCCCATATAACCGTTAACATTTCTTCTTTAAAGATGCTATGCGTGAGGAGTCCTTGTATACCTAACCACAATCCCATTATCATCAATGGAATCCCTGCTAGCCGTCCCTGCTTATCCTTTTCACTTCTTAAATTCCAAACACTCCAAATCATCAAAATAGGAATAACAAATAATCGTAACCAACTTGGAAATGGAATTTGTCTATCCGTAAAAAGACGATCGCCATCGCGGCTACAAACACTGTAAATGTAAAGACCACACTTCCAAAAAATGCTGTCATAATCATTTTTTTCCTAGTTGAAGTATATCGCTTATCAAAAATAAACAGTCCATAAAGACCAACTGCTAACGCAACCGAAATACCAACCATAATCAGAACTTGTAGCAAACCTAAATGATCATTTGGCGCAATTAAAACAACAAGAAAAGGAATATGTGCAATCCTCAACATCGGTAAAACCATTTTTTTAAAAAGTTTTTCATCGTCCTCGGCTTCATATTTTTAATTAGTTCATCTGCTATTTCTTGAGGATTTTTACCAAAGTACTCAACAGCTGAAATGCCATCTGACTGAGCTTGCAATAGATCTTGAACAATTTCAAGAAGCATCACTTCTCCAGACTCATCCTCACTCAAAAAAAGATGTTTATCAACATAGATATGAAAATCATCAAAATAGGCCTTATTTTCTGAATTCAAATCTCTTGATAATTCCCTTATTTCTTTATTCAACTCGACCATTTTCAATCAACTCCTCATGGTTTTTAATTACATTGTCAACGTTACGCGAAAAAAGCGCCCATTGGATTTTAAACGCCTCATAGTGCGCCTTCCCTATCGGTGTGATTTGGTAATATTTTCGATCTGGACCATCTGATGAAGGCTTCATGATGCTTGATAAAAGCCCATTTTTTTCAAGCTTTTGTAATAAGGGATAAACCGTTCCACCAATAATATCCTTAAAACCTGCAGCTCGCAACCTGTTCACCATTTCATACCCATAGGTTTCTTTTTCTGAAATTATTAAAAGTGCGCATCCCTCAAGCACGCCTTTTAATAATTGTGTCTGTTGCATATGATCACCTCTATAGCTAATATGTTTTGCATACTAGTGAGGGTTATTACAGCACACTTCAGCTAGTATGTAAAGCATATTAGTGAAATATTTTGAATTTTCGGTATTTTCGGTATTTTGAAAAAATATTCAAAAACAACCTGATAAAAGTCGGTTGTTTGTGATAAACCACAAACAAAGGTTGGTCGTAATAAAACAACCAAACTTATTTATGAGGTGACTCATTAATGAGGTTTCAGGTTTCTTGGGATTAGTGAATTTTGCATTAAAAAGTTGTACAACTCTAAAAAGTATGAGTTTTGTACGACTTTTTGTGTTCATAAAATTGTTGAATTGAATTAGAAATCACTACACATCAATATTTTGATACACCTTAACCGTGAAAAAGTAAGATAATACCAGTAGGAGGGTTGGGGCAATAATCCCTAAAAGAACTAGCTGATTTAGGGATAATGACATTCGGCCACCTAGCCACATGAGAAAGAAAGTGATGATCAGATGTCCGATTAACATCATGATCGCTGTGAGTTCTTCCTTGCCGCGGCAGATGGTATAGTTTAGTGGGTAGTAAATGGCGCAAGATAAGAGCGCGCTTCCTGTTGCAACGAGCAGGATATTAAGCGAAAGTTGCCC
>JGI24703J35330_11748162_pt1 | contig 11327 bp, 8 predicted proteins | sample TergutNt197P1_FD_35330 | JGI IMG/M metagenome (IMG submission 35330) | reverse complement strand
CCTCGCTACAGTGGGCAAAGCCCACTTCCGCTCCGCCGCCTTTGGCGGCGCACCGCACTTCGTGCGGCGAAAAAATGCGGCGAATGCCGCTTTTTTAGGAAATGTAAGCCTTATTCACCCACAAAATGCCTGTCAAGCAGCTTTATTGCTACCTTTGCGTCTTTGCCCGAAAGATTTTTCAAGCGTTCGCGTTCATTAACAATGCGCTGTTTTGCGATGTGGGGGTTTTGAATTATTTCGTCCATCATGCATTTTAAGGCGGGCAAATCCAAGGCAGAGGTATCTACTTGTGTTTTTTCGTTCATATAGGAAATAAAATTGGCAACCTTTGGGTCGTAAACAAGCCCGATTATAGGCACGCCAACGCTTGCCGCATAAATTAATGCGTGAAGCCGCATACACAGTGCAAATTCTGCCTTTGCCATGATTGCAATTATGGATTTATAATTATAAACTTTTGGCAACAAAGTGTAACTGAAATCAATTTTTTTTGCCGCCTCGCGCAGAATTCCCACGTCATCTGTGTGAAGCGGGATAAACAAAGGGCTAAGGGAATATTTTTGGGATACATAGTTTATTGCCTCGGCAATTTTGTCTGTGAAGGCAGGCTCGTTGTACGGCCACGGGCGAAGGGAAACCGCAAAAAATGGGGTGCCGGGCATTTCAAAATCCGGGAAAGCATCCAAGGGATTGCGACACCAATTAAAACTTTCCTCAAGGTTGGTGTCGCAATCCCCCCTTTTAGGGGGGTGATTGGAGTTTGCTTGGCAAACTTCAATCGGGGGGTCAATAACATCCAGCGAGAAAACCGGGTCAACGCTTACCGCGATATTCGGGTTTTCCACGCCTATTTTTTTTACATAATCCAAAGAATCCGGGTCGCGTAACGAGATGTAATCGCAAACATTTAATGCGCGGCGCGCCTTTTGTATATTCCTTTTTTTGGTTATCGGGCCTATGCCATTGCCGTAAAGCATCACGCGCATACCGTAGAATTTTGCCATATGAATCAAAAATGTGTAATAAACAAGGGAACGAGTGCTTGTTACGTCCATCATGTGGCTTCCGCCGCCGTATACCATAAGGCGCGATTTTTTCATGTATCGCCTTACTTTGAAAAAGTTCAATCTGTTAATTGAAAACACGTCGTAATCGCGCATTGTATCATGTGGGGTTCTGCTTAAAACAAGAATGGAAATGTCTGCGCGTTCCTTGCGCAATGCCTGAATTACCGCTTCCAAAAGCGCGACGTCGCCGGAGTTCCCATACCCGTAGTATCCGGAAAGGATTACGTCAAAAACGCGGTGTTCGGCTTTTTCTTTTTGCAAGACTTTTGAATAAATCTCAATGGATTTTTGGCGCATATTTTCAGAAGAAAAATTCTCTTTTGCGTGGCTGAACAGATTTTCCCCGTGAAGTTTTGCTAAATCGGGGCTTTGCGCAAATCGCAGAATTGCTGTTGCCAACGCATCAAAATCCCCCTCAGGTACCAGAAGCCCGGTTTTCTCGTTTAGAATTAAATCGGGAATGCCGCCCACATCCGTTGAAATCGTGGGCTTTTTCATCAACGCGCCCTCGAGAAGCATAAACGGAAAACTTTCAGAACGCGACGCGCAAACATTTATGTCAATCGCATTTATAAAACTGAAAATATCGTCTATAAACCCGAAAAAAATCACACTTTCCGCTATGCCAAGCTCCTGTGCAAGGGCGCGAAGGTTTTTTTCTTCAAAGCCCTCGCCCGCCATAAGGAACAACACATCGTTGCGGGCTTTAAGTACCTGCGCGGCGGCACGCAAAAAAATATCATGCCCCTTTACATAGTCAAAACGCCCGATTATTCCAACTAAAATTTTTTCGTTTTTTTCAGTTTTCGCGCCCTCAAATTCTATTGCAGAGCTAATAATCCCTGCGCGATGCAAAAACTCCGGCTTTGGGCAAAATTCCAACTGCCGCGAAAAATCTACCGCGTTGTAAACCGAAAAAACTCTGTCCTCTGCAAAACCCCTCGCAATCAGCATTTGGCGAAAATTTTCCGAAACACCGATGTAATAATCCAAAGTACGCAGCGCGATGGCATTGATTGCTGTGTAAAAAATGCGTTTAAAAAATTTATCGGTAAAATCCAGCTTGTAATCGCTGTGAACCGTTGTAATTACAGGCACTTTAACAAAGGGTTTCAGCATCATAGATATAAAATTTGCACGCGCACCATGGGCGTGGATTATATCAAAAGCCCCGCGCCGCACAAATCGCGACAGCCGCCCTATAATGCTTAAATCATTGCGATATTTTTGCAAAAAAAGTACCGAATCAACCGGCATGTCTTGCAATTCTTTATAAAAAACGCCCTCTGTAAAACAAGCAACGGTTATGTCCACATCGTTGTTAAGCGCGAGAAGCAACGCAAAAACGGCGGTTTTTGCACCGCCTTTGTCCCCGCCCGAAATCATGTGTAAAACTCTCATGTGCCTAATCTCGGCTGCTGTGCCAAGGAAAGAAGAAACCCGGTGCAAACCCAAAACACAAGCATTACGCGGGGATAAAACCAAACATATTCGCCCACGCCAAAAACCACAAACACAGTAAGCGATGCAACTGCGGCGGCCGTAAACATTTTGAATGATTTATCGGCGGCGGCAATATGCGCAGAAACTGCCTGTTTAAAAAGGCGAAACAGATATGCAATAAATGCTAACAACGCGCCTATTCCGCTGTGTACAAGCAAGTCAAGAAACATATTGTGCGAGTGTAATGCGCGCTCTGCCGCCGGGTGTGCGTAGCCGCGATAAATTGTGACAAAAGCGGCAGGCCCCATGCCAATGCCCTGTACCCAAAAATCCTCAAGCATTCGGAAGACGCCGCCCCAAATAAGGAAACGGTATTGGCTTGATGTATCTTGCCCAAGTGTCAGAAGCCTGTCGAGAATGCTTGCCGGTATAAACGGCAAGGCAAGAACAAGAAAGAGCAACCCCACCGGAACAAGGCGCGGGACACTCATAAGCACAAATACGCCAACCCCTGCAATAAGCGCGACATAGCCCGCCCGCGAGTAGGTAAGCGCGAAAGCGGCTATACAAATAAAAATCGCGCCAATCAAAATCAGGCGTTTTGTGTCATTTTTTACGGTTATTGCAACTGCCAGAACAAAGGGCAACAGCATAGCCCAAGCCTTCGCATCATTGTTTGGGTTGCCAAGGGTGGAATAAAGCCGTGACAAACCGGGGTTTACGCCAAGGTCAACCAATTCCGGCCTAATCTCTATACCAAGCGTAAACTGATAAAATCCAAACAATGAAACAGCCGCCAATGCAAATGCCGCAATTTTAAAAAACAATTTTACATCCGCAAAGTTTTTAAAAATGCAGGCAACAAGGAGCGAATGCACGACACAAGCAAAAAATATTACAAAAACACGAACACTGTCCATGCCGCCAAAGCCCGTGAAGATACTTAAAGCGCAGAAAAAAACAAAGATTATAAGGGCGGGCGAACACTTGTTGAAACACCAATTAAACCTTTCCGCAAGGTTGGGTTCGGCAGAATTGCTGTAATGCAAGAACCACTTTATGGCAAAAACCCCTGCATAAAAAATCGCACCAAGCAATAAAAATGCGTTATTCCACATAGGGCCGGGGGTCATCAGCGCACCAAGGATGAAAAACATGTAAGATATTCTCAGATTAAAAAAGGTAAAAACAGCAACACCCGCGCCACCTGCCAACAGCACAAAATGCGTTAACGGAAGCACCTGAAGCAGCATTCCCGCTGCAACCCCGAAAACAAGATATAGGTATTTGAAGTATTTATTAACCCCCTGATTGAAAATTGGTGTCGCGGTATCTTGCGGCAAATTTTCAAGCGATGTTTCAGCGGCGGGTGCGGGCTCCTCTTGAAAAAACCACTTAACCAGCCGCACGGGGGCGCAGTTTACCAAGGCTTTTGTCCAAAATCCGGGGCATAGCAAATCGCAAATAAAAATTGCAAAAGCGACTCCCCCAAAAATACGTCCCGGTATCCCCGATGACGCAAATGCATTAACCATCAATGTGCCAAAAATAAAACCGACCATGGCATCAACAAAACCCGTTGCGGTTTTAAGCGGCATAATAAAACTTTCAAACAATCGCTTATTCACACTGCTTGCATTTGCGCGGGTAAGAATGCGGAAAAACCAACCGATAACCACAATAATACCCGTCACCACAAAGCGAATTGTCCGCATAATAATCGAGCCTTGCCAAAAATCGCGGTAGTCGGTACTTTTGAAGCCTGCCAAAATTCGGCTACCCTTTGCGGCATTGCCCATGGCATTTAAACCGCGAAAAATCAAGCTGTGTTCAAAATAGAAATTCAGCCAATTTAAAACAGCGATTATTTTTTTTATTATAAAACTGGTTGTACCCATGCGCTATGCACCAATTTCCGAAAGTCCCGAGATTCTCATAAACATAACACTGCTGCCGGCGCGCACCGCCAAACTGTGGCCTATTCCGTAGCGGTTGCCCGCGATAAGAATACCGTTTTCCGAGGGCACTGCCGAAAGCCGTGCATGAATTTCCAGCGAAGAAAAACCGGGTTTGTCGCTTGCAATTAGTTGCCCGTATTGGTTGGGATTCCAGATAATCGCGTCGCTTATGTCCAGTGCAGTAACCTCGCCCATCGCTACATTGCGCCCATTGTCGAACACATTGTCGCCTATGTTTATTGCATATGCGGTAAAATTCTCAACCTCTTCCATAAAAAACGAAATATTAAACTCTCGCGTTTCCGGCGCGATAAACAATCCGCCTTCGTCCCCGCGCAGTTGATGCACCCCAAAAATCACCACTGCGATAAGTGCGAGAACAATAAAAAAATCAATGATGTTTACCTTGCCAAAAAGCCTTGCGTCTTTGTCTATCATGCCAAGCTCTCCTGTTCCACGGTAATTTCCGAAATCAAAAGCATTGTTTTTGCCGCGCCCGCCCATATAATAATTTCTTCGCCAACGGCGTAAACATTACCCGCCAGAACCAACGCGCCGTCAGAAATATGGCCGTAAACCCGCGACTGAATGCTTACGGAGGAATAGCCCGCCATTGGCGAAGCAACCTCGTTTCCATGCCTGTCCGGCGCGAAACCGACGCTTTCTCCCGGTTTTATGCCAACAACATTTCCCATAAATGTACCGTCGGCATCGTTAATCACAGGCGCACCGTATTCCAATGCGTTAACGGTAAAATCCTCCAGCGCAGGGTGAAAAAACGTGATGTACACAGGCCGCGCCGGCCCCGTAACAACCGCCCACTCGCGGCCGCCCACGTTAAGATACACCACCATAAATACCCCGATAAGAACAATTACAACAAACAAATCCACTACGGATACACGGCCGAATAATCGGCCTTTTTTATCAAGCATCATTTTCTACCTGCCTTCGGCACAAATGGATTCATGAAATTTATTTTTCACACTTAGCCTCCCGGGGGTGTGCTGAAAATATTGTAAAACTTTTCCGCTTCTGTCGAAATTTCAAAGCCCGAACCGGACAAATCCGCTGTTGCCCGTTGGTGCGGGCGAAAGCTGAGGATTTTTTCTGCCCACGAAGCCGCGCCGTCGTGCAGGCTTTTAAAATAGGCGGTGTCGCTTATTTTTGTGGCGGCAGAAACGGTATTGGACAAAAGAACTGGCAGCCCGCAGGCTTGCGCTTCAACGGCAACCAACGTAAGCCCCTCGTGGAAGGACGGGATTAGCAACAAATCAAGGGCTTGGTAGTACTCGTTAATATTGCCCACTGCACCTGTGAAGATTACATTTTTTGAAATACCAAGCCGTTTGGCCTGTCCTTCAAGGGTGCGGCGAAGTTCACCATCGCCGATAATCAGCAGCGTAGAATCTTTTTCTATTGCGTGCAATTTTGCAAATGTCTCCAGCGCGAAATTGTGATTTTTTACGCCCATAAGCCGCCCTGCAATGCCTATTGCAAAATTATTGCCAAGTTTTAGCTCTTCGCGTTTTTTTTCACGCAGTGCAAAATCAAATGCGAATTTTTTTAAGTCTATGGCATTGTTTATAATATGAAAATTCATTTTATGCAAGTTTTTGCCAAAATATTTGCCAAAAAGCCAACGCCCTGCGTCTTCTGTGCAGGCAAAAAATACATTTGTAAACAAACGAAGAAGCGGGCGCGCAAAAATGTTTGCCTGCCTTTTAAGCCGTGAATCGCCCTGATAATCAGAAAAATGACTCCATGCAACACGGGTTTTTACGCCGGAAAGCCATGCGGTAAAGAGTTCGATAAATGCGAAAGAATGCTCGGTGCATACGATTACAACATCATGCTTACCTTCGGCATAGATTTTACGCATTGCCGCAAAATTTTTGAAGAACCCTGCCGAGCGTGTGGGCACGCGGTAAATCTTTGCGCCAAGCGTTCGCGCTTCCTCCTCGAAATATCCCGGCTTGTGATGCACAACAAAATCAAACATAAGTTTATTGCGGTTTATGTTTCTGAAGTAGTTCATCACAACAACTTCCATGCCGCCTAAGTCAAGGTTTGGCAGAATTATTAAAACACGTTTCACTTTTTTTGACATGCCTTCGGCACAAATGGATTCATGAAAATTATTTTTCACACTTTTCGACATGCCTTCGGCACAAATGGATTCATGAAATTTATCTTTCACACTTCTTCACCTCTTGGTTCGCCTTAGTACAGAAATTTTGAATAAAAATGCCGCTGCAAAATACGCCGCCGCGCCAAAAACAGCGGGAACAATAAGCTTGACAATACGAATATCTGTAAAATTCAAGCTGCGCCCAACTAAAGCCGCGCCAACCATGATGCCTGAAGCGGCGATTATTTTAATAAAATCCAAAACAAGCGCGTGATTTACAAATTTTGTTTTAAAATACAGTTTAACAAGCAGCCCGCCGCAACCAATAAACGCCGCAACCGCATATGCTGCGGGAATTGCGTACGCGCCAAAATGCGGGAGCAAAATTACAATTGCCGAAATATTTACAAGCATTATAATTACGCCAAAAATCGCCGGCGTTTTCGAGTCTTTGGCAGAATAAAATGCGCGGTCGGAAACCTCTTTTAAAGAAATCGCAATTATTCCGATGGCGTAAAAACCCATCAAATTACCTGCCATGCGAATATTCTCTTCTGTAAGATACTCACTTTCGCGCCAACTAAGCAAAAAATCCACAATCTCGAAGCGCAGAACAAACAAGCCGCAAGCCGCGGGCAACACAAGAAAAAACGTGTAAGTTACGGCATTTCGCAGATATTTACAATATTCGGAAATATCTGCCTTTGCCCAAAGCGCGGAAAGCTTGGGGAAATAGACAGCAATAACAGACGCAACCATTACCAAAATAAAAACCTGTACAAGTTGCTGTGTGTAGTCCAAGAAATCTGCAACACCAAGGCGATACGCCATTAAATGCCCAAAAATAAAATGCACCTGATATGCCCCAACCGAAACAAGCACAGGCACGCAAAGCCGCCCGGCGGCACGGACATTTTTGTCGGTAAAATCAATGGAAAAGCGATAACGGTACCCAAGCCTGCGAATAGCGGGAATAAGAATGAGCGGTTGCAAAGCCGCGCCAAAAAGGGTGGCAAAAATAAGCCCCGTAACACCAAAGGTATCGCCGAGGAAAATAATGTAACCTATTAAAACAATGCCGCCGGGCGCACTCACCAAAGCGGGCAACAAAAACGAACCATGGGATTGTAAAATGCCTTGAAACACCGCGCCAAACCCAAAAAACAGCATCACGGGCATAAGAATACGCAACGTGAATGTAAGATACGCGGCGTTTTCGCCACTGCCCACGACCGAAGAAATAACAGGCGCGGCGGCAATCCCTGCTATTGCAAGCAAGCCTAATAAAACAAGGCTTATGCTTATTACATTATCAATAAACTTTTTGGCTTCTGCATGGTTTTCCTTGGCAAGCAAAGAATTGTAAACGGGAATCATCACTGTACTTAAAGCTGTTTGCGCAAGGGTGGAAAGCACCGTAGGTACCTGAATTGCAAACGCAAAAGTATTCAAAAGCGGGTTCGCGCCGAACCGCCCCAAGTACATTGTGCGCCCGATAAACATGAGAAACCGCCCGCCAAGTGTAATGGCGGCTACATCTGACGCATTACGGTTTTCTCCCCTAGTTTTGCCCATACGTCAAAGCATATAAATGCCCGTCGTTAAAATAATAATTAAGCCAGTTAATGCGGGCGTAAAGCCATGCAAGCAGGTATTCAACCTGCCCCGGAAAATCACGAATTTCCTGCTTTTGAACGGGAACCATTCTGAACCAGTATGGCTCTTCGCCGTAACGCTCGCCAAAAATATGCGAGTGCCGCTCAAAATTACGGTTGAATGATTCTTGATATGTCTCTGCAAGCCAAGCAAGCCTATCAAGTAAAATCACTGTATACACCCCAAAGATTTCATTCCACCTAGCGGTTATAAGTTCAAAAACTTCTGGCGTAGAAAATAATTCCGTCATTAAAACATTGTAGTACCCGGCAAAAATGAATTCGGGCGATGTCCAGTAAGCCATATTGCCCATACTGCGGTCGAAATCCCACACCGGCCCGAAATATAAACGGCGTTCTTCACCCGCGCCGCGCACCTGCAAAAACACACTGAAATTGCCCACATCTATACTTTTTGTCAGCTCCAGCACAATATAAAAATCTATAAACGACGGCAAATCAACCAACCGTTGTATTTCTTCAAAATCTCGCGCCGCCGCCGCCGCATACACCTCATGCATAAAGTCGCGCAGATATTCAACATGCCCCTTTCGGTCGCGCCGTGCCGGGAAACGTATGTTGTAAGCGCGGTTTTCCACGCGGAAATAATCTACGCCCTCGTAGTTGCCCTCCGAAAGCCATCCTATTATATGCCCGTCAAGCTCGAAAAAATAATCACTTATTGCAGGGTCTGCGTTAAATTCTAATTGAAGCCGCCCGGGGCCTATGTCGCGCTCGTCTGTAAGCTGATAAACGCCCATATATTCGTCATTTACATATAAATGCACAAAGCGCGAAAACGGCACAAATTCCCCGCCGCCCAAAGAATCCGCAAAAAAGAACGCCGCGTAATTCCGCAGCAATGACATATCGAACAAATTGGCAAGCAAAATCCAGTCCCTCGCCTCGTGGCCGGAATCCAGCATCTGCCTTGGTGTGTCAAAACGCAGGCGAAGCCCACGTTTTTCTGCACCGCTTTCCCATGTGGAATTCCCGCGCCCGCGGATTTGCGCCCGCGCCGCGGAAAAATTATAGTCCTCTGCCGCGCCGGTTATCGAAACATACCCTTCATGCCAAAAAGCCCGCTCTTGGGTAAATGGGTCACGCACGCTTAAAAGCCTGAGCGACGGGAAATCTCGCACGCCGTCAGGCATAATCAGTACCTCGGGTACATAAGCGGCACCAGAAGTTAACGCCGCACCAGTATTGTAGCGCGAATCTGCGAAATTATTACCAGCTTCCGGTAAATCCCCACCCCCGCACGCCGTAAAAAAAATTGCTGCCAGTATAATTAATTTGAACACATTCCAACTCCTTCGGTTACGACAAACGCATGAAGGTCAAAACCTTGGGGTTTCACCCCAAACCCCAGAAACTTTTGAAAAAGTTTCATCAAAACTTTGATTCAAAATCGTGCGTACGCACGATTTTAGGTTTTAATCTTAAAGTTTTTGCCTCGCTTTTTTCAAAAAGCGGGTGGGAGTTTGAGGGCGAAGCCCTCAAGGTCTTGTTCTTGCGTTTGCCGTGACTCCTTCAGTTTTAAGAGGTTGCCATAATGCCAGAAACGCACTCTAATCATTCCAATAGAACAATACCACAATAACCATATTTTTGAAAAGGTTGCCAAATTCATGCGTCATTCCGGAAATATTCCCATTAAAAAACCTTGGGGGAAAGATTTTCTTCAGGCAGCCTCTGAAAAAATTTCCCCCAAGGTTTTTTTAAGGTGTTTTTATTTTTACGCGCCATGTGCGGTTTCCGTTTGTGTTGCAGAATAATCTTTGCGGTAAATAATTTTGCGGATGCTTGCCTCGGAAAGGCAGTATTCATCCATTAGGGAAACGATTGACGCTCCGTTTTTATATGCTTCCGTTATGTTCCGGTTGCGCAGATAAACTTCGGCACGCGCACCGCTGAGTTGACCCCACGCGATTTTTTCTTCGTCCTTTTTAGGGACGTAAATGAGTGCGCCGCATGTGTATTTTTGCACTTGGGCCAATATTTCAGGGGGAAGCACTTCTCTCGCATTTACATATTTCAAACTGTAAAACCTCCCTGCGATGCTTTGTGGGTGTATGCGGGACGATTCCGGCATTTGCTGAAATAATTGTTCTCATATTCGCGCCTCCTTTTCAAATTTTTAAGTTCTCGGATTGGTTTGTGTAATACAAAACGGGAGGGGCACGGATTCGCACCCCTCCCGCCTTCACGCTGTTTTTAGGTTACAGCAAAACCACCCTAATTTTGAACAATGTAATCATCTCCTTTCTTGGGTTGGAGTGGCCTGAGCTTCCTCAAGCCATTACATACTATACCGGTTGGGCAAAATCGACAATGTAAACTTTGTTTTTATTTATGTATTATTTTTTTGGCGTAAGCGGGTGTTGCGGTATATAAAAAAAAGCGGCTAACGCCGCGTTTTTTCACCGCACGAAGTGCGGTGCGCCGCCAAAGGCGGCGGAGCGGAAGTGGGCTTTGCCCACTGTAGCGAGGGGGTTTGGGGGCGCAGCCCCCATTGGCGACGGAAACTGCGAGAGCAGTTTCCTAGCAAATAAAAAAAGCCCGCGCTTTATACGGCGCGGGTGACTTTTTTTGACCTCAAGCAGCGTGTGCAAACTTTTGCCCTGCGGACAGTGCCGTTTTTTTCAACGACTTGCACTTTTTTAATATTGGAACGCCACATCTTATTTGCGCGGCGGGATACTTGGCTACGGGTGATGCTTATTCTGTGGCCCGTTTGAATACCCTTGTCGCAAACTTCGCATTTTGCCATGGTTTGTTTACCTCCTTGCAGGAATGCTTGTGTACACAAGCGTAGATTCAAAACATTATAGGCATAAGTTGTAAATGTGTCAATATTTGCGTATTGCGAAATAATGTTCGTTTTGTTATTGACAACATATGTTCGATATCTTAGAATTTGTCTGCCACATATATTGTCTTGTGGCTTTGTGAAAAAAGGCAATCTCCGAAAAGCCGCTTTGGGTAGCTGCGCCGCCGATTTTTTCGTTAGGCGAGGAGGCGCGAACGCCGCATAACGGAACATCTGCAAGTTCGCGCCGACAAAGCATAA
>JGI24703J35330_11748163_pt1 | contig 11352 bp, 9 predicted proteins | sample TergutNt197P1_FD_35330 | JGI IMG/M metagenome (IMG submission 35330) | reverse complement strand
GTCCCTTCCATTGCTCGGAGATTTGACCATTCATCGCATCGACTTTACCTTTTGCTTCTTCAACCATCGCTCTTGCATCAAGATATACTCTCGATTGGTCGCGTAGTTGATCTGGGGTTACCGATATAACTGACATTACCTTTCACCTCCTATAGGAAATAGTCATAGAAAATAGCTAGTATAAGTCACCTTGCTATCACTGTTATTACATTTTATCACATTAATAGAGATAAATAAAGATTTTTAATGAGAAAATTTTGTTTTTTATTAAAATATGAGATTTAATGAAATAATTTGTGAATTATTAAGAGAATAAAAAAGCTATCTCACGGAGGCATGATTTAAGTTTCATTTTGCATGGCTTTATAAATTTTTGCTTTTTCTTTATAGTCATTAGTACCAGAGGTAATGTGTGCAGCATCCTCAGGCTTTAGCTCTCTAACGACTTTCGCTGGACTTCCCATTGCTAACGTATGCGCTGGGATCGTTTTTCCAGCTGGCACAAGGCTTCCAGCTCCAATTAAAGCACCTTCTCCAACCTCAGCCCCATCTAAAATAATCGCACCCATCCCAATAAGCGCACCCTTTCTAATCGTTGCGCCGTGCAGAATACAGCCATGACCAATCGTCACATCGTCCTCAATGATTAAAGGAACATCTTTATCTTGGTGCAGAACTGAATTCTCTTGAATGTTAACACCATTGCCGATTGTGATAGGTGCCAAATCACTACGAATCGCTGTATTAAACCAAATTGAACAATGCTCACCAATCGTCACATCACCAATGATGGTTACATAATCAGCAACAAAGGCAGAATCAGCAATTTTAGGGGATTTCCCGTTAAATGGATAAATCATAATTAAAAACTCCTCTCTTTTTTAAACTTATTATCATCAGTATAGCATATTAGAAGAATGTCTGTCAAAAAACCTAGTTCAAATGAACCAGGTTCCATATTAAACAAACCGTTCTTACCCTAAGAAAGAAAGTGTATCCCTAGCAATCATGATTTCTTCATTCGTCGGAATAACAAATGCTTTAATCTCCGAATCCGCAGTTGAAATCAAGATCTCTTTGCCACGTGTGTTATTTGCTTCTTCATTCACTTCAATGCCCAAAAATGCTAATCTTTCTAAAATAGCGCTTCTAACAAGGGCACCATTTTCACCAATGCCAGCGGTAAAGACAATGGCATCTGCACCACCTAATGTGACTAAGTAAGCGCCAATGTAATCTGTTACTCGTTTAATGAATAAATCAAATGCAATTTTCGCTAATTCATTACCCGCCAAAACACCCGCTTCAATATCTCGCATATCAGAACTCACCCCTGAAACACCTGCTAGTCCTGATTGCTTATTCAAAATGTCTACTGCTTGATTGACACCTATCCCTTCTTTTTCCATCATATAAGGAATAATCGCTGGGTCTACATCACCAGAGCGCGTTCCCATCATGATGCCTGCTAGTGGCGTGAATCCCATTGAAGTATCAACCGATTTACCACCTTTAACAGCTGTTAGTGACCCGCCATTACCAATATGAACTGTAATAATTCTAGTCTCTTCTACTGGCAGTCCAAGTAACTCACTTGCACGCTCTGATACGAATTGGTGTGACGTTCCATGGAAACCATATTTACGAATAGCATGATTTTTATACAAGTCATACTTCACTGGATATAAATATGACGTCGCTGGCATTGTTTGATGGAAGGCTGTATCAAAGACGGCAACAGAAATAGCGTTTGGTAACTTCTCTGAGAAGGCTTTAATCCCTGTAATATTCGCTGGGTTATGGAGGGGTGCTAAATCTGATAACTTTTCAATCTCTGCTAAAACCTCTTGTGTGACAACAACTGAGGATGCAAACTTTTCACCGCCATGCACAACGCGATGACCTACACCGACAATTTCATCAAAGCTTTTCACAATGCCATTTTCTAATAATGCATTCATTAATAAACTAACTGCTTTTGTATGATCTGGAATATCTAAAGTTTGCTTCACCTCTTGATCACCAAATTCAATTTTGAAAACGCCATCATTTAAGCCAATTCTCTCGACGATTCCTACTGTTAAAACCTCTTCACTTGGCATCGCTAATAATTGAAACTTTAACGATGAACTCCCTGCATTTATAGCTAGAATTTTTGTCATGAAACTCACTCCTAAGTCTATTTATTATGTATTTTGTAGCTCATTGTCAATTGTAACCCATTTCTTAAATTTCGTCAAGGTTGAAAGTTGGAAATAAGCCCTCCTCCAAAATTCCGTAAACAAAAAACAAAGCTAGTGTTCCAACCCGTAATTAATTGTCCAAGGTCGTTTAAATAAAAATTTCAAAATTCAAGGAGCCGACGACGACTCGTACTGAGGAAAGTACGTTAGGAGGAGGGAACGAAGAAGTTTGGAATTTTTATCAGAGATTGGGCAGTTAATTACGGGTTGGGACACTAGGCAATTAACCCCCCCTTTTTACAACTCTCCTTTTTTACGCATTTCATCTACTAACGCTTCATAAGCAAGAAATGTTTCACGTTGCACACTTATCTCCTCGCCATTCGTTAGTTTTAAAATTCTCTTTTTCCCAGCTGCTCTTGTTTCTTTCACATTGAGTGGATTAATCAAATAGGATCTACCTAATCTTACCAATTCCGATATGTTTTCATCATAAAATTTCAACTTTCTTTTTAAGTAGTGAACGCCATTTGCTTCACAAAGAATGGTTAAACCTAAGCGAGACTGTTCATCATCGTTTTTGATCTCATTTCCCTTAATGTAGTAAATATCAGCTAGATTTGCATATTTTTTACTATGACCCGTTTTAAACTCGATCATTTTCCGGTCAATTGTTGTCATATACATGCGCTTGTGAGCTGTTTCTAATAAATCAATAATTTTTTCTTTTAACTTTTCATCTGTAAATCTTTTCTGTACATATCCTAGTGCAGTAATTTTCTCATTGATGACATCCGACTTCTCATTACTGTTACTCGTTACAAAGACAATATCACATCTAATGTCGTATTCACGAATTTCACTTCCTAATCTAATACCATCAAGACGAGCAAAATCTGAACCATAATTGATATCTAGAAAAAGAAGGCGTTGTTTCAATGGTTGTGACACAACTCTTTCCGTTCCATCTGCATCATATTTTTTGATTCTAAACAACGTTAAAACCTCTTCTGGATTCGTTGTTGCAAGCTCAATATTTATATCCTGTATACCTTTTATTAGCATCGCATTTTCTATCATTGTTCTTATATCATTTACCATTTTCACATCGTCATCACAAATAATAACATTTAGCACACCGCTTCACTCCCCGTATTCTCAATTTTATCTTCTTAAAGAAGTCGTTCTCTATGAAAGCACCTCCCCTTCACAACTTTTTTCCTCTGCTAATTTATCAAGTACTATTTCTAGCAACTGCATGTATTTCTTATCAGATACTTTTGTACTAACATGGATATGCTCATGCTTGATCATCATTTCCTCAACAATCCTCAAACCGTTGCCACGTCCTTCACCTTTAGTAGTAACACCTTGTTTATATGCTACAACAGGACTTAGAACCTCTGCACGACAGCTATTGGTAACACGAGCTTCTAATAAGCTTACTCCATCAGGATCTTGAGCTAAAATAAAGCTTGTATGAATCCATTTTTCTTCTGTGTGCGTCGCTTCTTCAATTGCATTGGTTAACCACACACCGATGATATCAACAAAATCTAAAACAGGTATGCCAATATCTTCTATTTTGGTTGGTATTTCTAAAGTGAACTGAATGGACGCTTTCATCGCATCATTTGCTTTTGAATATAAAAGATTCCGAACTGGCATCAATTTTGAAGAGGCTAGATGACTAGCATCTGGAAAGTTAGAACTATTTTTCAAGACTTCTTGAACTTTTACACCATATTCTTCTAACAATTCATACAGCATTCCTTTATCATCAGATTCAATGCTTCCACCTAAAGCCCATAGCAACTCTTGTTGCCCATGCTCAAAATCTCTTAATTTCCGATTCACGTTACTACTGTTCATTATTTTGTTATCTAAACTTTCGATCAAGGCTTCTTTTTCTCTTATTTCTTCTTGCTTGTAAAATAGCTGTTCATTGATGTTGGCTAGCTCAGCAGTGACATTTGCTAAGGTTGCATTACGCTTGTTTAAAAGCATTTCTTTTTTGATAATCGCACTAAATAGCAAAATAAGACCAGCAGTGATAAGGCTTAACATTGTCATGTAAATGGGTTGAACATACAGCATTCCTGAGCAGGGAACCACCAAGATCACCGGCATCAGCTTAACACCGTAGTAGCACAAAAGGATGATACCTGTTCCCACTGCTAAGAGTGTCCTATACTCAGAATCTATTCCTACGATAAAGTCTGTAATTCCTGTCTTTTTTAAGGCACTCCGTACAATAAAAAACATAGCCAAGCAAATCATAACATTTAAAAACAAGGCAAGGGGCAATTCATAAAAGTTTTCAAGAGCATCAATACCATAGATCTTATACGCAACAAATTCAGCCCAAGCACGTACGAATATCATAATCATGCGCACAATTGCTAAATAGAAAAAGTTTATCTTTGCTCCTGCAACCCAACCATTTTTCCTGAGGTTTGATATCACAAAGGCAAATATGAATAGTGCAACAACTTCCCATTGACCAAAAAATAAAGATACATAGTATAAAAAAATAGTCGTCGACACTATATACAAAATAAAAGTAGACCACTTATACCTTTTGCTTAATAAAATCCATATGCCAGTCCAGATTAAAAGTGATTTTCCTAAAGCAACCATCAATAGTAGAATCATTAAGCAACACCTCCTGAGTGTAAGTTTCATCTTTCATAACAAAACCGAGTGAAGTTATTGCTTAAAACAATACTACTCACTCGACGGCTCAATCATTTTAAAAAATAAAATTGCTATTTTTCTAATTGTTAACCCTATGAGCATGGATGAGTTACCATTTTAACAACAGTTAAAATAAAACAAATCATGCATATCTTTCATTTCTCCCTTGTGTTTATGTAGAATTATGCCAAAAATCTCTTTGTAAAGCGCTTTTATATCATTATTTTGAAGATTTAGTCTGTTTTTCTACTTGTAAGTATTATAACATATGTTGTATAATTTTAGTTAGGAATAACGTAAAAGAAATTTTTAATTTTTAAATTGCAAATTCGTAACAGGTGGTTGGTTAACATGATTGGTGAAACGTTGAAATATATTCGAGAAGAAAAGAAAATTCCTGCAAATTTAGTTGCGAAGGATATTCTTTCTAAAGCTCAATTGTCTAGGATTGAAAATCAAAATCAAACGCCTAGTGCTGATAGCTTTATCAAGTTGTTACATCGCTTAAATGTTTCCTTTGAAGAGTTTTGTCTATTAAGTGATAATGCTCACATTAAAGCTCGAGCTAAAACAAAAAATGACATCTTTGATATATTACGCAAGAAAAATGCGGAGCAAATGAGGGACGCAATCAATCTAATGGATGATTACTATGACAAGTACAATGATTCTTACTTCAATCATTTAAGTTGCATCATACAGGCTACACTCATCCTTGGGGAATCAAATTATAATTATAGCGAAGCACTTAAGGCGTTAAAACCTATTAGTGATTATTTGTCATCTGTAGACATTTGGTTTGATTACGAAATTGGGCTATTCATCAACTGCATGTATTTGTATCCACTTGAACAAGCAATCACTATCGGAAATGCAGCATTAGAACAAATTAAAAAAAATTATGTGCTATTGAAAAATGATGATGAGATGGCGCGCAGTTTATTATTAAATCTAGCCTTTTATACTTTATCAGATGAAAAATATTATCACTACGCCCATGCTTATTCTAGCGCAGCGCTTTCTTTGCCCCAATCAACACATCTGTTATACAATTCATTGTTAGTTAAAATTGTTAATCAAGTGGCTTGTTTTAAACTAGAAAATGGTGAATATGATGAAGTTTACCTGGCTAACTTAGTTAATGGTTTTAAACTAATGAAGTTTGACGAGCTTTATAAGCAATGCGTTGATTTGATTACTAAGCATGGCATTACGCTAAGTACGATTTAACGCAGTGATATCTGTGACTAGGCACCAGACTTTAGCCAAGATAAAAGCCATCTTGCCTTTATCTTGCAAAATGACTTTCGCTAATGCTGTTTATCCTTCTCTTGATTACAATCCCAGAATAAACAACTCCAAAGCCAGTTGACCCTCAATCTGACCTGTTTTAATGTGTAAGTCCATCTGTGCAAGTTGGTTTAATAAGGCATCAAGCTCAGTGGGCTTAAACCTCCTAGCCGCACCCCTAGCTACTTTTATGCGGTAAGGATGAGCGCCAAGCTCTAATGCCATGTCTTTTTCAACTTTTCCTTGTGCTTGCAAAATTTGAATTTGCTTAAATAGACGAAACTGGTTGGCGATCATTACAATTAATTTGATCGGTTCTTCCTTTTGTAGCATTAAATCAGAAAATACACCATATGCTACTTTTACATTTTTAGCAGCCAGTGCTTCTGTTAACAAAAAGACGTTATCTTCTAGGGCTACCGGGACAAGGTCATGCAAAAGTTCAAGAGTCAGCGCCCGATCCGAACTATCCCCAAAATAATCTTTAATTTTAGCCAGCTCAGGAATTAATTTATCAACGTTATTTTTAGTTCGCACAACGAGTGTTTTAGCTGTGTTGTCGTTCACAGTAATATGATAACTCATTAGTTCACGTTTTACATAGAGGGTCAAGTTAAATTCGTTGGGTGCTGCAATTTTAATGAAATCAGACTGCTTTTTAAGGAGCTTAACCACTTTTTTTCGCTCATCTAGCTTTTCGTAAGGCGCATGAAAGATTAAAACATTTTCAGCGCTTGGGTTCTTTAAGTAAGCGGTTAGTTTGTCGATATCATGTTCTGGTCCTTTCATCAGCGAGCCTGTTAAAAAGTAAGGCTCTTTAATGAGAACAGCTTTCTGGGGGGCTAAAAAGCCAGCTGAGGATACGTCAAAAAGCGCATCCTGAATGGTTGCCTCTTGCATGTGATAAATCGTTACATCCTCAGATGCGATGTGACATGTTTTGAGTATTTCTGTTATTTTATTTTCGACTAAGCTGTAGTGAGGTGATACAATCGTATATATTTTCATAGGTCTATTTTATCATTAATTTCGGGCTTTGTATAGACTAACTCGTTACCACAGCACAAAAAACACGAGCAGAAGGACGATTCCAATAACAATTACAAATACCATCCATTTTAAAAAAACGTTATTTTCCTTGGTCCATGCTCTAACCTTCTGTTCATCGCTTTTCACTTTTTCATCTTCTAATAGTTGATTTTCGACATCCATTGCTTGCAATTGAAATGCTAGTAATTGCTCACGCGCCCCAAGTTCCAAAGTGCGCTTTTCGAGGTATTCTTCTTTTAATTTTGCTTGTTCTTCACGGTATTCAATCATATCAGGGTGCGCGATGTATTCAGCTTTTTTTGCTTTTACAATGGGCATCATCATCGCGATGACATCCGTGACGAAGCCATTAAACTCGCATAAATAATTAGCATCAACATACTTTTTTCCATTATGTACAACTGATAGTATTTCAAACTCACCATCGTCAGTGACAACAAAATAAATTGCAGATTTTTCAACTGCAATCACAAATTTAGTCAAAGAGGAGTCAAACTGAAAATCAACAACCTTAATTCCATTTTCTTCTAGTTTTGAAAATTCATCTGAAATAAATTTTTTAAGCTCCAATTTACCCACCACAATTTTAGAGGCTCAAGGCTTGCAGTTGGAAAAGATTTTTTCAAACTTCTAATCTCTAGCTGCCTCTTTTTCCTTTCTAAATTTTTGAAATAAACCATTTACATCTTTTTTACGATTTTTCAACCGCTTTGCTCCTTGTTTTGACGTTTCCTCTTCCCGTTTTAAGATAAGGGCTGCTTCTTTGTCATCAAGGGCTTTTTCCTGATCTCTTATTTCTTGCTCTTTCAAGTCAAGCTGCTTTTCGTGCTGCTTAATCTTCTCCTCACGAAGAAGGAGTGCTTCTAATCTATCTTGATTCACAGTAATCACTCCTTTCGCCTGTTTCTCGCTAGAGGCACGATGCTTCGCCTTAATCAACTTCACCTGTGTTACAACAACCATCTCCAAAATCGTACACTGCTTTCATCCTTCATTACAGTCATAAAGGAAAATAAATACAAGCTACAACCTAACAGAGTTAAATCACAGCCGTTAGTAACTACCATTATACCTGAAAAAGCTAAACATATCAACGTTTAAGTGAACAACTAAATGGCAACTGTATCAGAAAGAACATATCCAAGTTGAGGGTTTTCATAAAGTCGGTTGTGCTTTATATTTATAAATGCACCCATACAAAAAGAGCTACCTTACTAAAATCCCCCTTAGCAAGATAGCTCTAGATTTTAAAAATAGGATTAGCTATGGTCCGTGAGTGGCGGTATAGCGATCCAATCTAGTCCTTGAATCAATCTAAAAAAGTACATCATCATTCACCCCCTCTTACGAAACTTTGTCCTGTGACATTTTATATATTTTGGAATTGGTATAAAGGCTCACCGTATTTTGAATGGTACTCACAATATCTTCATCGTAAGTTTCATACAATTCTTTGCAACGTTCTTGAAGCTTTGCATCGTCTTGATTAAAAAGAGCTTGTCTGATCTCAGTTGCAAGAAAAGGTAGGTTTAATTCATAGTTAAGTTCTACTAAAGGCTCTAATCTTGAAAACCAACGATTGAAGTGTTCAGTTAAGTCAGCAAATGAATTCTGATCAAAATACTTCGCATATAAGAGACGCGAACACACATTACACGCAAGAAAACCTTCCATGACAGCAGTGTTGTGAGCATCTTTAAAATTCTCTATACTTACTAAAGCTTTAGAACTTAGCTCAATGGCATCTTCAATCTTTACAATGAAATTAATTGAAGCAATGAATAGATGCAAATCATAATAGCCCCAAATTTCAAAGCTTGCAAGCTGTTCAAAGAATGATCTCATATGAAAGTAACCTTCCATTCGATCTGATGTAACAGCATATACATTCATAGCATCAATCAAGTGAATGGCATTTTTGGCCGTTTCAAAATCATTATCATATTCCCCCTTTAAATATAATTCTTCCGCATTTATAAAGCCTACTAACTTCTTTCTAATCCTAAACGCCTTCTCTGGATCATGATTGCCACCTAATGCAAATAGTTGCTTAAGTATGATTGTTAATTCTAATTTTAGCATGAGAAGTATTCCTCCTTTTGCTAAAAAGTATAACACACTTTCAAATTAAATAGGGCAATTCCATGCCAACTGGGTTACTTTTTATAGTGAAAAGTCGTTTTCGACAAATTACTCCATCATTAATAGGGATTTTAAGACTATTTAGCGGACTTTATGACTAAAAGTTAGTATTTATGACTGTAACATCACCTCTTCTTTAGAGATGAAAGCGTATGTCAGAAAACGTTATCTTTTGAAGACCACATGCTTTCTCAAGCTCCTCTATCTTCACTATATGCACTAAAATAAAAAAAAATGCAAAAAGGCTACTGATAACTTTCGGTTCTTTCTGCTTTAGATTTTGAAAATTGAGTACGCTTATCATAGGACAACTAGGCAGTTTTGCTATCAAAAGTGTATTTTAAAGAAAAAGAGATGACGCATTTGACGGGAATTAAGCGAAGTTTGAGCATTTGTTCATTTTTGCGTAAAAGCATGGTATAATATAAAAGTCAGCAAGACCACTTGCTGAAAATTTACAAACTGAGGTGGAGATTTCATTAGGAGAGCATATCTCCTGAAGCGCTCCTAATAATTAAAGCCTTATAACAAGCTCCTCAAAACCAAATAGACAATTCAACGCTCGATCGTTCGAGGTTGTTATTGTCTTTAAAAAGCAAAAAGCTCTGATGAATGGTTGCAAGACCTCTTTCAGAGCTTTTCGCTTAGCTGAACTACTTTTTATCTACATCTGCCTTAAACCCTTTAATACGTTTCATATCTGTCTTGTATAAGAAGAGGACGTTTGTGAAGGTACCCTTAACTTACTTTTGATAATTAGGTGCTTCCTGTGTAATCTCAACGCTATGTGGATGTGCTTCACGTAAGCCTGCACCAGTAATTTTTACAAATTTAGCATCACGGTTTAATGCTTCTATCGAAGGCGTGCCGCAATATCCCATTCCTGCACGTAAGCCACCGCAAAGCTGGAATACCACGTCTTCTAGCTTTCCTTTGTAGGGAACACGTGCTTCGATGCCTTCTGGAACGAGCTTCATCGCAGCTTCAATTTTGATATTATTCTCTTCATCAGCTTGGAAATAACGATCGCTTGAGCCACGCTTCATCGCAGCTAAAGAACCCATTCCAACATAAGTCTTATAGCGGCGACCATTAAATAAAATTTCTTCTCCCGGTGTTTCTTCACAACCAGCAAACATGCTCCCAAACATACAAACAGAAGCACCTACTGCAATGGCTTTAACAAAATCGCCACTTAATTTTAATCCACCATCAGCAATGACTGGAACCCCTACCGTCTGGCAATAGGCAAAGACATCGGCTACAGCTGTTGCTTGTGGCACCCCGACACCTGTCACCACACGCGTTGTACAAATCGAACCAGGACCGATGCCAACCTTAACTGCGTCGGCTCCCGCAAGTATTAAGTCCTTCGCCGCAGCTGCCGTTGCAATATTTCCACCAATGACTTGCAACTCAGGAAATTCAGCTTTAATTAATTTAATCACAGTTAAAACGCCTGCTGAATGACCGTGGGCTGAATCAACAGCAATGACATCAACGCCAACACCGACTAAAGCACGCACGCGATCCATTGTATCAGGTCCGATGCCTACTGCACCACCGACACGTAAACGACCTTGCTCATCGTTACAACTGTTTGGATATGAGATCGTCTTCTCAATATCTTTGATGGTCACAAGGCCAATTAAATGGTCTTCATCATCAACAATTGGCAACTTTTCAATCCGATGTTCTAACAATAGTGCTTTAGCTTGATCAATTGTTGTTCCTACTTTAGCGGTGATTAATTTCGCTCTTGGTGTCATCATTTCTTTGACGAGTATTTTTTTGTCTTCACGATATTTAATATCACGGTTAGTAATGATACCAATGAGTTTGTTATGTTCATCCACGACGGGAAATCCTGATATTTTATAATAGCCACAACGCTCATCAGCTGCTTCTAACGTGACATCAGGCGCTAACGTAACAGGGTCTGTAATCATGCCGTTTTGGTAGAGCTTAACACGTCGAACTTCTTCTGCTT